>Ga0136636_10000633_pt1 | contig 18683 bp, 17 predicted proteins | sample AntDrymUQ8522106_2_FD_104653 | JGI IMG/M metagenome (GOLD analysis project Ga0136636, IMG submission 104653) | Polar desert sand microbial communities from Dry Valleys, Antarctica - metaG UQ852 (21.06) | ecosystem: Environmental > Terrestrial > Soil > Desert | place: Antarctica: Dry Valley... | reverse complement strand
CCGATAATTATCGAAAATGCTGAGGTGGTCTCAAAATCATATCCCGATTTTTGGAAGGATTTAAAAAGTTTAAATTTTGATATTTCCGAAAAATAATCGCTTTAAAAGCTAGTGAATCAACAGCTTTTGAAAATAAACAGCAAAACACTTGACAACGCCTATCTCACAATCGTATATTTGCACACGATTTAAAAGCCTGAGCTCAAAACTCATGCTTCAAAATCCATAACTCATAAATATATCAAATGAAATTATCACATTTTCAATTCGATTTACCTAAAGAACTTCTTGCAGAGTATCCAGCTGAAAACAGAGACGAAGCACGTCTAATGGTTATTGATCGCAAGAAACAAACTATAGAACATAAAATGTTCAAAGATGTTATCGATTATTTTGATGAAGGCGATGTGTTAATTCTGAATAACACTAAGGTTTTTCCAGCACGTTTGTATGGAAACAAAGAAAAAACAGGAGCAAGAATCGAAGTGTTTTTACTTAGAGAATTGAATTCGGAGCAAAGACTTTGGGATGTTTTGGTTGATCCAGCACGTAAAATCAGAATCGGTAATAAATTATATTTTGGAGATGACGATTCATTAGTTGCTGAGGTAATCGATAATACTACTTCCCGTGGTAGAACATTGCGTTTTCTTTATGACGGTTCTTATGAAGAATTTCGCAATAAACTTACAGAACTTGGAGAAACTCCAATTCCAAAATATATTTCCAGAGATGTAACTCCGGAAGATGCAGAACGGTATCAAACTATTTATGCTAAAGAGGAAGGCTCCGTTGCAGCACCTACTGCAGGATTACACTTCTCTAAACATTTATTGAAAAAGCTAGAAATTAAAGGAATCAAATTTGCTGAAGTAACGCTTCACGTAGGTTTAGGAACTTTCAATCCAGTTGAAGTTGAGGATTTATCTAAACATAAAATGGACTCTGAGGAATTAAAAATAAGTCAAGAAGCATGCGACATTGTCAATGGTGCTAAGGCTAAAAAGAAACGTATTTGCACAGTGGGAACAACTTCTATGCGTGCAGTTGAAAGTTCTGTTTCTTCTCAAAATACTTTGAACCCTTTTGATGGATGGACTAACAAATTCGTTTTTCCTCCGCATGACTTTGCTATTCCAACGTGTATGATTACCAATTTTCATACGCCAAAATCAACTTTATTGATGATGGTATCCGCATTTTGTGGACATGATTTAATGAAAAAAGCGTATGCCGAAGCTATCGAAGAAAAATACAAATTCTATTCGTACGGAGACGCGATGTTAATCATCTAATCCGAAAGTATTTCAGTTTTAAATATGAAAATCTCGTCAGTAATGACGAGATTTTTTTGCTTTTGGCAAATTATAATTGGGGTGTGTCCCGCAATAAAAGCGGGTCGGATTATCCACTTTGTCTTTATTTTCTTAAAGGAAGAAAATAATGGATGCTGCTGAAATCCCTCATACAATGGTACCAGATACAGCATAATACCAATACTTCTTATTACCTAGTGCTGTTGCCAGTTCGGGTGCAGGGGAGAATCATCATTTGGATTTCGACTGAGCTCGATTTCACAAAAAATAGATTGGACCATAGTTCATAAGATTTTGCTGCAAATGCTAATTTACTTGATATACTAATCGTACTGTAATATTAGCCGTTTTATTTTTAGATTGGGTATTAAAAGATCCTCCATAAGAAAAATCTTCCGATGAGTTTTGACCTGTTATTTGAAAAACACCCATGTCTGATTTTTTTAAATTTCCTAAACTGGCATCTGCATTTTCTGCGATACTTTTAGCTCTGATACTGGCATCTTTCGTGGCTTCAGCAATCATTTTTATTTTTAACTCGGCAAGTTTGGTGTAATAATATTCAGGGGGAGAAGAGTAAAATTCTACGCCTGAGTTGATCAACTCACTCGATTGTCTGGATAGTTCTTCAATTTTATTAACTTCCTTGGATTGGATACTGACACTTTGCGTTAAGGTAAAACCAGTAAATGTTTGTTGTCTTGTAGTTCCATTTTCGTTAAAAATAGTTTCAAAATCTTTATTGAAACTTACTGCTGAGAAAACCATTTCATTGGGAGCAATTCCTTTGCTTGATAAATAGCTTTTTATTTTTTCTCGGTCAGCGTCTAAAGCTGCGTATGCTTCTTTTAACGTCATACTTTTTTTAGAAAAGGAACCACTCCAAACTATTAAATCGGAGACAAAATCCTTTTTCCCGGAACCAGTTACGCTTATGGTGTCGTTACTTTTATTTCGATTCTGAAAAGCATTGGAAAAGAGATAGGAGGAAATTACTAAGGCTATGGCAATAATAATCACGTTTAAACTGTTTTTAAGCATCTTTTAATTTTTATAGGCAATCAAATATAGTCAATTTTGAAGTGTGATATTGTACAGATTTTTTGTTTTTAGTTCTAGAAAGGCTATTTTTTTAACTAATGTTTTATATTCAATCCTTCTAAAGTCTTTTATCGATAGGTCTTTTTTTAGTACTTTTACAAAACAAAAAACAAATTATGATTTTCGAAAATACCCTTGAATTTGCACGACAGTTAGATTCGCAAGATCTATTAAATAAGTACCAAGAAGAGTTTATTTTCCCGCAGGTAAATGGTAAAAAAGTAATTTATTTTACAGGAAATTCGCTGGGGCTACAACCCAAACGGACTAAATCTTACGTCGATGAAGTAATGGATGATTGGGCAAATTTAGCTGTTGAAGGGCATTTCTACAGTCAAAAACCATGGTGGGACTATCACGAGCGCTTTGCACAACCACTGAGTAAAATTGTTGGGGCGCTGCCAAGCGAAGTTACGGTAATGAATACTTTAACGGTGAATCTTCACTTGTTGATGGTTTCATTTTACCGACCTACAAAAAGCAGATATAAAATTATCTGTGAGGAAAAAGCTTTTCCTTCGGATCAGTACATGTTTCAAAGTCAGGTTGATTTTCATTCACACTACCTTGGGATCAAACTAGAGGATACTATTGTCGAAATTAAGCGTCGTGAGGGGGAACATACTATTCGTGTTGAAGACGTTTTGGCTAAAATTGAAGAAGTTGGCGACGAGTTGGCTTTAGTTTTAATAGGGGGTGTTAATTACTATACCGGGCAAGTATTTGATATGAAAACCATAACAGCTGCAGGTCAAAAAGTGGGTGCTTACGTAGGATGGGATTTAGCGCATGCTGCTGGAAATGTCAGACTAGAATTGCACGATTGGAACGTGGATTTTGCGGCTTGGTGCAGTTACAAATATATGAATTCAGGACCTGGAAATGCTTCAGGATGTTTCATACATGAAAACCACCATAACAATTCAGAGTTGCCACGATTCGCAGGATGGTGGGGACATAATAAAGAACGCCGATTTAAGATGGAACAAACTTTCGATCCTATTCATGGAGCCGATGGTTGGCAAATTAGCAATTTACCTATTCTATCATTGGCACCTTATTTAGCTTCTGTAGCGCTATTTGATGAAATTGGAATGGATGCAATAATACAAAAAAGAGATAGGATCACTTCTTATTTAGAGTTTATTTTACAGGAGATTGATAAAGAGGTTGATAGTAGTTTCGAAATCATTACGCCATCACATGTTTTAGAAAGAGGCTCTCAATTATCAGTATTGCTGCACGGTGAAGGCCGCAGTTTATTTGACTATTTAATGAAAAACGGTGTCATCACAGATTGGCGCGAACCTAATGTCATTCGCCTAGCACCAGTTCCATTGTATACATCCTACACGGATATGTATGAATTTGGTCAAATTTTGAAAACAGGAATTCTAAATAAACGACAGCTTTAAATTGTATAAAAAATAGTTTTAATCGTATAACTGTTTTTTACGACTTTAAGTGTTCCTTTGTAGGTTAGAAATTAATAAAAATCAAATTATGAAAATTGTATATTTTATATTGTTATCTTTAGTAGTTGTGTCTTGTCAAAATCAAGGAAAAATGGAAATTGAAAAGGCAAAACTAGCTACTGTAGATTCCATGAAAGTTGAAATGGAGAAACAAAGAGTTATCGACTCCATGCAAGTTGAAATAGCTGCTATTGAAGCCGCAAAAATTGAAACGAAAAGAGAGGTTGTTGTTGTCAATCAACAGGCCCCTGGAACAACTACCACTACTACAAATTCAACAACAACTAGGAGGAAAGGGTGGAGTAGTACCGCTAAGGGTGCTGTAATTGGTGCAGGAGTTGGTGCTGCTACCGGAGCTATTATAAGCAAGAAAAAAGTACAAGGAGCCATAATTGGCGGTGTTGCTGGCGCTGGAATAGGTGCTGGTACTGGGGCAATTATCGACGGAAGCAAAAAAGAGTAAATGTATTTTTTATATAAAAAAAGAGAGTGTTTAAGTTCCTTCAGAATTTAAACACTCTTTTTTTTGAGTCAATTTTCGTTTAATACGAATCCATATTTTCAATGATGGCGTTTGCCTTTGTTTTGATCTTGTACAATTCTTCAGGATTTATTTTATTTAATAAATTCAGCATCATGGCCATTCTCTGATTTCCTTTAAAGTACTCTTTCTTTTCATCTAGGAAATTCCAATATAATGAATTGAAGGGACACGCTTTATCTCCAAATTTCTCTTTGACATTGTAATGGCACTTGGCACAATTATTACTCATTTTGTTAATGTAACTTCCTGAAGATACATACGGTTTTGTAGCAATAATTCCACCATCAGCATATTGTGACATTCCTCTAGTATTGGGCATTTCGACCCATTCGATTGCATCGATGTAAACTCCTAAATACCAAGCATCCACTTCGTCAGGATGAATTTGCGTTAGTAACGAAAAATTGCCAATTATCATTAGACGCTGAATGTGATGCGCATAAGCCTCGTCCAAACTTTGATTGAGTGCGTGGCTCATACAATTCATTTTGGTATTACCCGTCCAGAAAAAATCAGGTAACTTATTTGTGTTTTTTAAAACATTAAGTTGCGCGTAGTTTGGCATTTCTTTCCAATAAATTCCTCGAATGTATTCGCGCCAACCCAGAATTTGCCTCACAAAACCCTCTACTTGTGGTATGGAGATCTCAGTTTCATGTGCATGATAAAAAGCGATGACAGTCTCTATGACTTCTTTTGGTGAAAGCATTTTACTATTCATAGCAAAAGACAATCGAGAGTGAAAAAGGAATTTTTCATCTGTATGCATCGCATCCTCATAATCACCAAAATGTTTTAATAGATGCTTGCAGAAATAATCTAAGACGGCTAATGATTGTTCCCGTGAAGTAGGCCAACTGAAATGTTGCACATCAATGTTGCCAAAGGTTACTATGTTAGTTTTTTTTATTTGGGCAACAATTTCAGACACATTGGTTTGAAAATTTTTTTCTGAAGGTACTGGAACTTCTCCTTTGTATTTCTTGCGATTGTTGGCATCAAAATTCCATTGGTTTCCCACAGGAGTGGATCCATCCATTAAAACATGATGTTTTTTGCGCATGTTGCGATAGAAATTCTCCATCAATAACAATTTTTTGCCTTCAAAAAAATCAGAAAGTTCGTGACGTGTGGTATAAAAATGTTCCGAATCAAAAGCTTCCGAATCAATTTTTAATTTGGAGCAAATTGTTTTTAGTTGCTCGTCCAGTCGGTATTCGTCAGGGAATTGGTATTCGAATTTTTCGATTTTATATTTTTCGATGCAAAGCGCAATTATTTTTTCTAAATCCTGTGGATTAGTACTATCGGTAATTTGAAAATAGACCGTTTGATGTCCCAAGTTTTTTATAGTTGTATAAAAATTCCTCATTGACAGAAAAAAGGCCACAACTTTTTGAATATGATGTTTTACATAATCTGTTTCCTGACGCATTTCTGCCATAACGTAAATGGTGTTATCATCGTATTCTTGAAACCAAGAATGCTGTGAATCTAACTGATCACCAAGGATTAACCGCAGTTTTTTCATTTCTTATTTTTTGGGAAAGGAAGTACTTGGAATCTCTTTTCTGGCATATTGGAAACGATCCACTAACTTGGGTAAACAGTACCCATCTAGGCCATTTATTGCCACAACGTTCCCTCTGTCAATTTGCAACCAGCCGTCTTTGTGTTCTAGTTCTTCTTCAAAAAATAAATTTTCGATAGAAGCAATCAGGTGAATGGTGTCGTTTTCTTTGATGTAATATTCATTAACGTACTTGCAATACAATTGAACAGGACTTCCTTTTACAAAAGGGATTTCAATACCATTTTTATATTCTTCTTCTAAATTAGTTTTATCAAACTCAGAAATTCCCAATTCATAATTTGCTGACGTATGATGCGCATCTGCAATCATGTCAACAGTAATATGGTTCACTGTGAAATATCCGGTTTCTTTAATATTCTTGTACGTGTCTCTGGGCACCGTTGTTGGGCGCATAATGAATCCAATCAGCGCTGGGTTGCTGCCTAGATGGGTGACACTACTAAAAATAGCAACATTTGATTTGCCATCAACGGATTTTGAAGCAAGTAGATTAGCAGATTTATAACCAGTGCAGGAATTAATTAAATTTAATCTCTCGATTTTTCCCATTTGAGCAATAGCATCTCTTGAAATGTTTTTCATATTTACTGTTATTTAAAACAAATATACTTTTTGTTTAATTGATTAAGAAATAAATTAAACAAAATATTATATTAATTTAGTGTTGGCTGTTTAGAAAGAAGACATTGAAATAAATAGTTTTAATTAGCTGCTAAATCCTATATATTTGTTTTTCAATTTATCCAATGATGAAAATACTAAAAAAATCCCTTGTTTTTTTGCTTGCCTTGCTATTAATTTTAGTGGTAGCTATCCTTGTCTATGGTTTTTATTTGCAACCAAAATATGAAGGTAATGTGCAGTTGAAAAATATTCAAAAGGAAACTACAGTTTATTTTGATGAATTTGGTGTGCCACATATCTATGCCACTAGCTCCAAAGATGCAATGCTTGCTTTGGGCTATGTTCATGCTCAAGACAGATTGTGGCAGATGGAGTTGATGCGTCGTATTGCTCCTGGGCGGTTGTCAGCCATTTTCGGTTCTGTTGCTCTTAAAAACGATATGTTTTTTGCGGGATTGGGAATTGAAGAAGCTTCCGAAAAAGCGATTGCATTATTGGATAAAAACAGTCCCAGTTATCAATTAACGATGGCTTATTTGGATGGGATTAATCAATATATGGAGGAAGGGACAGCACCCATAGAATTTAGTTTAGTGGGAGTTAAAAAAGAAAAGTTTACCATTAAGGATGTGTATAATATTTTTGGATACATGTCTTTTAGTTTTGCGATGGCTCAAAAATCAGATCCTTTATTAACCGATATTCGAAACAAATATGGGATGGATTATCTTAAAGATTTTGGAATTGATGGTGCCTTTAATACGACAAAAATTAAAAACGCAAAGGACAGGCCTCAAGAATATGCTGCAATTTCAAAGTCGGTTGCGTTGCTTTTAGATCAGTCTCCTATTGCTCCTTTTATTGGAAGTAACAGTTGGGTTATTGCTCCAAAGAAAACAAAGAATGGGAAGGTTATTTTTGCTAATGATCCACATATTGGATTTTCGCAGCCAGGAACGTGGTATGAAGCGCATATTGTCACTCCAGATTTTGAATTATATGGTTGTTATTTAGCTGGAACACCCTATCCTTTATTAGGCCACAATAGGGAATATGCTTATGGTTTAACTATGTTTGAAAATGATGATATTGATTTGTATCAGGAAGAAAATAATCCAAAGGACATTAATTCATACAAGACGCCCAATGGATTTAGTCCGTATGAAAACCGAAAAAAAATTATTAAAGTAAAAGATTCATCCGATGTAGTTTTAAAGGTAAAAGTCACTCGCCATGGTCCAGTGATGAATGACTTAATTGATGGTTTGCCTAAAGATAAACCGGTTGCAATGTCTTGGATTTATACCCAACAACCCATTCATATATTAGAGGCGGTTTACAAGCTTTCTCATGCTAAGAGCAAAGGTGATTTTCAAAATGGAGTCAGTTTAATAGCAGCACCCGGTTTGAATGTTATGTATGGCGATGCAAAAGGAAATGTGGCTTGGTGGGCAACAGGAAAGTTATACAAGCACAAGTCAGGCGTAAACCGTAATTTTATCCTGGATGGTGCTAGTGGTAAAAATGATATAATAGAATATTTAGATTTCTCCAAAAATCCTTCGGCGGTGAATCCAAGATGGAATTATGTCTATTCTGCAAATAATCAACCGGAACCAGTTGATGGATTTTTGTATCCTGGTTATTATCTTCCAGAAGATCGAGCCAAAAGAATCACGCAATTACTGAATTCAAAATCAGATTGGGACAAAGCCTCTGTAGGAAGAATGGCGTTTGATAACACATCTGCTGTTGCTCCATCAGTGGTTAAGAATTTGATTGCTAATAGTGATCTTCAAGAGTTGTCTGAAAATGAAAAACAGGCACTTGGTGTTTTAAAAGAATGGAAAGGGTCTAATAATCTCAATGATGTAGCTCCTACGATCTATAATAAATGGATTTTTAATTATTTGAAAAATACGTTCGAAGATGAACTAGGACCTGAAAATTTTAAGATGTTTTTAGGAACACATATCATGAAGCAAATTATTGCAAGACAAATTACGAACGACAAATCACTTTGGTGGGACAATATAACGACCAAAACGGTGAAAGAAACAAGACAGCAAATCGTATCCAAATCTTTTAAAGAATCAATTCAAGCTTTGGAAAATCAGTTAGGGAATTCCGTTGCGGATTGGACTTGGAATCGAGTACATACATTGGAGCACCAGCATCCATTAGGAAAGGTAGCAGCTTTGCGAAGTATTTTTAACGTAGGGCCTTTTGAAGTTTCAGGGGCTACGGAAGTGATTAATAACTTGTTTTTTGATTACACTGAAGACGGTAATTATGTGGTAAAAGGGGGTCCGTCCACAAGACGAATCATAGACTTTTCGGATATAGAAAACAGCTGGAGTATCTTGCCAACAGGACAATCTGGTAATCCACTAAGTGCTCATTATAGCGATCAGGCTGAGTTGTATAACGCTGGTAAATTCAGAAGAATGATGCTGAATAAGAAAGAGATTATTAGGACTTCGACAAAATTGATTCTTATTCCTGGTAAAAAATGATTTTTATAAAGGAGCTAAAATAATAAATGAGTAATTTTGCTTAACTTTTTATAAAAAAATAATGCAAACTCCCATAAAAATAGCAGTTGTAGGTTCTGGATTAGTAGGATCTTTATTAGCTATTTACCTTCGTAAAGCGGGTCATACAGTACATGTTTACGATAGAAGCCCTGATATCCGCAAAATACAATTTTCAGGACGTTCCATCAATTTGGCTATGTCTAATCGTGGTTGGAAAGCTTTAGATGCAGTAGAAATAGGAGATGAGATTCGTAAAATCGCCATTCCAATGGAGAAGCGAGCGATTCATTTAGTTGATAAACTTAATTTTCAAAATTACGGACAAGAAGGTGAGACGATTGACTCTATTTCTAGAGGAATTTTGAATAGAAAAATGATTGATTTGGCTGAAGCCGCCGGTGCTGAATTCTTTTTTGAGCATAAAATATGGGATGTTTCCTTAGAGAGTGCAACACTTCATATAGGGGAAACAGAGCGTGGTGCGTGGGAGGATAAAAAATACGATATGGTTTTTGGTGCAGATGGCGCTTTTTCCAGAATTCGTCACCGTATGCAACGTCAAAGCATGTTTGATTATTCACAAGAATTCTTACCTATTGGTTATAAGGAACTAAACATTCCGGCCAATCCTGATGGAACACATAAATTAGATAAGAATTCTTTTCATATATGGCCTCGCGGCGAATACATGTTGATTGCTTTGGCTAATTTAGATGGAACTTTTACATGTACTTTGTTTATGCCATTTGAAGGAGAAAATTCTTTTGATTCCTTGAAAACCATAGCTTCGGTTGAAGCTTTTTTTGAAAAAAACCTACCAGATACCATTGATGTAATTCCAAAATTAGCCGAAGATTTTTTCAAGAATCCTACGAGCACATTAGTCACAATGAAATGCTATCCATGGACTTATGAAGATAAAGTCGCTCTAATAGGTGATGCTAGTCATGCAATTGTCCCGTTTTATGGCCAAGGGATGAATTCCGGGTTTGAAGACATTTTTATTCTTAACGAGATGATTGAAAAGTATGACGACGATTGGAAAACTATTTTCTCTGAATACCAAAGATCACGCAAGCCTAATGCTGATGCGATTGCAGAACTTTCCTATCGCAATTTCTTAGAAATGAGTTCTAAAACAGCCGATGAGAATTTTCTCCTCCAAAAGAAAATCGAAAAATTATTCTCAGACAAACATCCAGATAAATGGATTCCGCTTTATAGCAGAGTTACTTTTAGCGATCGTCCCTATACAGAAGCGTTAGCCATAGGCGATTATCAAAACTCAATTATGGATGAAGTTTTAAAAATGGAAAATATTGCTAAAATATGGGACTCTCCAACTGTTGAAAATAAAATATTAGAACTATTAAAATAAAAAAAGGACTCTTCTAGGAGTCCTTTTTAGATTTATTTATTTTTTGTAGCCGGTTTTAACAAGACTCTTAAGGTGCTGTCATTATTAAAATAGCTGAACATCCAAGTGATGAATATGGAGAGTTTATTCTTGACACTTAAAATTAACATTAAATGGATGAACATCCAGGTAAACCAAGCCAGTCTGCCTTGAAAACTAAATTTTGGCAAATCAACAACTGCTTTTCGCTTTCCTACCGTCGCCATGGAGCCTTTGTCGTGGTATTCATATTTAATTTTTGCTTTGTTTTTTAAGGTAAGTTTGAAGTTGTTAGCTAGAACTTTGGCTTGTTCTATAGCCACGCTAGCCACCTGTGGATGTCCGTTTGGGTATTTTGGAGTAGCCATAAAAGCAATGTCGCCAAGTGCATAGACATTTTCCAAATTTAAAATGGTACTGTATCGGTCCACAATAAAGCGGTTCCCTCGAGTTATACTCTCGTTAGGAATGCCTTCAAGAATGTTTCCAATAATTCCTGCAGCCCAAATAACATTAGTTGATTTGATGATATCACCGTTCTGTAAGCTTACATTTTTACCGTCATAATGGTTTACGATGGTACTTGTTTTGACAATTACACCTAATTCTTCTAAATATTTGCGAGACATTTTTTGTGAATCGATGCTCATTGGGTTCAAGACGTTGGGTGAACCTTCTAGTAGAAAAATAGTTAATCTTGAGAAGTCTTTGTCCGGATAATCTTTTGGGAGAATGTTTTTTTTCATTTCCGCCAAAGCACCAGCAAGTTCAACTCCGGTAGGTCCACCTCCTACAACTACAAAGTTCATTAAGGCTTGAAGTTCTTCTGGTGGGGCAATTAAAGCATCTTCGAAAGTTTGTAGAATTTGATTTCGAAGTTGAATAGCCTCAGGAACGGATTTCATGGGAAATGCATATTTTTCAATTTCAGCATTTCCAAAATAATTAGTTGTACATCCAAAAGCAACTATAAGGTGATCGTAATCAAAATCAGCTATAGAAGTTTTTACAATTTTATTTTGTGAGTCAACGCTTAAGACGTCTGCAATCCGAATCCGTACATTTTTTGAATGCTGAAATACTTTTCTGAGAGGGAATGAAATACTCGCTGGCTCAAGTCTAGCGGTTGCCACCTGATACATTAATGGTTGGAATTGATGATAATTGTTTCTGTCGATTAATAAAACGTCAAAATCCGTGTTTTCTAAATCTTGTGCCAAACGCAAACCGGCAAACCCAGCACCAATAATTACAATTTTCTTTTGAATTCCCATATTAAATTTATTTTTGAAATCTAAAGATACAATTTATTGCAGGATCAGTCTTCTCTATTAACGTTTTCTATAGAAAATGCGGGTTTGCAAATGGCGATGTATTCGCAAGATTCGTCAAAAGGATTGGAGTATTGTACACGGGTATTTTTTTCGATTTTGATAGATTGACCTGCTTCTAGGATAATAATTTCATCTTCAATTATAAATTGCTTTTTACCTTTAATAATATACGTGTATTCTTCAAAATCAGGAGTTTGAAATGGCTCACTCCATTTAGGTGGAGCAACCATGTGAGCTATAGAAATGTCATTGTTGGCTGTTGATGCCTTTCCATGATGCTCTTCGATTAATTTTCCATCGGTGGTTGGGACTACAAAAGGGGTGCTTTGAATAAGATATTTTTTCATGATTGATTTGTATTTTTTAAAATTAACCTTACAATGGGGTTCGGTTCACTTATTTTTTAAACATTTTTGTCAAGATTCCAAAAGCGCCTCTGATAAAAGTGGCACTAGTTAGTACTTTTAAAACAGATTTTCCAACAGCACTTGCTGTATCAGAACTCTGATTTTGTTGTTGTTGTTGTTGTTGTTGTTGTTGATATTCTTGTGCTTGCTTGTTTGCAGTTGTATCCTCTTCCATTATGGCAATCTTTTTGTTCAACATTTCATAAGCACTATCGCGATCTATAAGTTCACTATATTTTTTAACTAATTTTGATCTGCTGTTAATCTCGTGAATTTCGCTTTCTGTCAAAATGTCCATTCTGCTCATTGGCGCACGCATCATGGTTGCTGCAAGTGGAGTTGGAATTCCTTTTTCGTTTAATGCGGTAACCAGTGCTTCGCCAATTCCTAGACTCGTTAGAATTTCATCAGTCTTGTAATATTCGGATGTTGGATAATTATCGGCGGTTTGTTTGATTGCTTTTCGATCATTGGCTGTAAATGCTCGTAAAGCGTGCTGAATTTTTAAACCTAATTGAGCCAGAATACCACTTGGAATATCCATAGGATTTTGTGTGATAAAGTAAATTCCGATGCCTTTAGAACGAATTAATTTTACAATGGTCTCTATTTGCTCTAACAAAGTTTTGCTAGCTTCATTGAAAATCAGATGGGCTTCGTCGATGAAAATCACTAATTCTGGTTGGTCTGAATCTCCTTTTTCGGGCATTTGTTGATAAATTTCGGCTAATAAACTCAACATGAATGTGGAGAATAATTTTGGTCTATCTTGAATATCAGTCAGTCTCAAAATATTGATGTATCCTTTTCCGTTTTCGTCAATACGCAATAAATCCTCTATGTCAAAAGACATTTCTCCAAAAAATAAGTCTGCTCCTTGTTGCTCAAGTTCAATTATTTTTCTAAGGATAGTTCCCGTGGTCGAAGTTGAAATTTTGCCATACTGTTTTCTAATTTCATCTTTACCTTCTTCGGTAATGTAATTGATTACTTTTTTGATGTCTTTTAAATCCAATAAAGGCATTTTGTGGTCATCACAATATTTGAAGATGACAGAAACCACACCCGCCTGTGTGTCGTTTAAATTTAGGATTCGAGAAAATAATACTGGTCCAAACTCAGATAGTGTGGCGCGAAGTCGAACGCCATTTTGTTCCGACAAAGTTAATAATTCAACAGGAAAACTTGCGGTAGAGTAAGGGATATTAATTTTAGCATGGCGCTCCGTTATAAAAGGTTTTTCCTCTCCTTCCTTAGCGATTCCGCTAAAATCGCCTTTGATGTCCATCATTAAAACAGGTATTCCAAAGGTTGATAATTGTTCTGAAAAAACTTGAATGGTTTTGGTTTTTCCAGTTCCGGTAGCGCCCGCAATTAGGCCATGTCGGTTTAAGGTCTTTAAAGGGACTTTTATAAATGTATTGGGTAAAGCCTCTCCGTTTAAAATTGCCCCGCCAAGAATAATGCTTTCGCCTTTAGAACTATATCCTTGTGATATATGTTGAATGAAATTTTCCTTTGCGTTCATAGTGGGTTATTTTTAATCAACTGCAAGATATTATATTTTTCTAAAATTAACAATTTTGATGTATACTGCAGTTTTCCTGCTTTTTTATTGTTAATACCATAAAATAATAGTTTTCCTGCTAAAGAGCTTCTTGTTGAAATATTATGTTAATTATTCACAAAAAAATATATTATTTTTTATAAAACAGCCTATTTGTTTGCGTATATTGATATAAATGTAGTGTGAAAATCTGTAAATATGTTTTTAAAATAAATTTAATTGTAATAAAATAAAAAAAAGTTTTTTTATTTGAACTAAAAATATAAATTTGCTCCACTACAAGTTTAATATAACTAAGATAAATTATTTAAAACTATTAAAATTAAAAAAAATGGCAAACGTTAAAAAAGAAAAAGGTGCAAACGGAGGGGGAATGATCTCAGGAATCATTATTGTAGCATGTATTTTTGTGGGATGGGTAATTTGGAATTTTATAATGGGTAATGGTGCTAATTTTGAAGGCGGCGTTAATACAGGTCATCCACTGCCAGGTAATATGTTAGCAATGGTTTACAAAGGAGGTCCTATTGTACCGGTATTATTAGGTTTGTTATTAATGGTTGTTGTGTTCTCATTTGAACGTTATGCTGTAATATCAAAAGCGGCAGGTACAGGAAATCTTGATCTTTTTATGAAAAATGTACAAAACGATATTAAAAGTGGTAATATTGAAGCGGCTATTGCTGCATGTGACAAACAAAAAGGTTCTGTTGCAAATCCAATAAAATCTGCTTTATTGAAATATCAAGAAGTTAAAAGAGAAGGTTTTGATAGCGAAGCTGCTGCTGAAACTATTCACAAAGAAATTGAAGAGGTTACTTCGTTAGAGATGCCAATGTTAGAGAAACACATGACTGTGCTTTCTACAATGGTTTCATTGGGTACACTTGCAGGTTTGTTAGGTACAGTAACAGGTATGATTAAAGCATTTAGTGCATTATCTGCTGCTGGAACACCAGATCAAGCTGCTCTTGCAAATGGTATTTCTGAAGCACTTATCAATACTGCAACAGGTATTTCGACTTCTGCTTTAGCAATTGTAGCTTATAACTTTTTTACTTCTAAAATTGATGATTTGACTTACTCTATTGATGAGGCAGGTAACACAATTGTAAATACTTACAGACACTACAGAAGTACACAAAAATAATTAATAATTTAATTTACAAGAAAATAGATATTTGGAAAACGGAATCTATTTTCTTGTAGATATTAAAAAATATATTAATGGCTATAAAAATGAAAAAGAAAGCAGGGTCTACTGATATGACCGCAATGTGTGATGTCGCTTTCCTTTTGTTGTCGTTCTTTGTAATGACAGCTACAGCGAAGATACCAGAAGCATTGCCAGTAGATACGCCCGCTTCAGTTACTCAAACCAAGCTGCCAGATACTGATTTGGCTACAATAACTGTTGGGAAAGGGAAAGTATTCTTTGACCTAAAAGGGAGAGAGGTACGTATAAAGGCGCTTGAATTAATGGGGCAAAAATACGGAGTTACCTTCACAGAGGAGGAAACTAAAACCTTTTCTTTAATGGAGGGTGTTGGAGTTCCAATAACAAATCTTAAGCAATTGATTGGAATGAAAACCTCTGAACGCAATAAGGTGGGGCTGCAACCTGGAATCCCTAAAGATTCATTGGACAACCAGTTGAAAGAATGGATCTACAATTCTCGCATAGCAAATATTGACGTTAACGACAAAGAATTGCAAATTGCTATCAAAGGAGATGCAAAAGAAGAGTATCCTGCTATTAAACAAGTAATGGATATTTTACAAGATCAAAAAATCAATAACTTTAGTTTAGTTACTGGTCTAAGAGCAACAGAAAAATAATTAAAACACATACACTAAAATGGCTGAATTAAATACCGGCGACGGTGGAGGCAAAAAAGGTGGAAAAGTAAGAAGTAAAAAAGCAAATTCTAAAGTAGATTTAACTGCTATGGTGGATTTGGCATTCTTATTGATTACGTTCTTTATGCTTACCACGACCCTGTCTAAACCTCAATCTATGAGCTTGGGTTTGCCAGATAAGGAAGATGATAAAATCAAAGAAAAGCCCATTAAAGTTGACGAAAACCGTACATTGACGGTAATGTTAGGTGATAATGACAAAATGGTTTATTACATGGGTTTATTGGCAACTCCAATTGCTGGTCCTAAAGATATATCTTATGGTAAAGAGGGTATTCGTAAAGAATTATTGAAAAGAAAGATATCAGTAGTTGAATACACGGGGAACAAAGACAAAGGGTTAATCGTAATTATTAAACCAAGTAAAAAGTCAAGCTACCGTAATTTAGTAGATATACTAGATGAGATGAATATTGTGGGAGTACCTTCAAATGCAATTGTAAATGATTTCTCTCCAGAGGAATTAAAATTGTTAGAAGATAAATAAGATTTTCTTACTACTCAATAACCTAATAATTAAGAAAAATGAAATTAGATATATTCACAAACCAATGGCTTGATATTGTATTCGAGGGACGTAATAAGGCCTACGGCGCTTACGAACTGAGAAAATCAAATAACAAGACTGCAGTTAGAGCTCTTATTTTTGGTGCAATTGTTTTTGCGCTAGCAGTAAGTATGCCGCTTATTTTAAATTTACTACCTGATTCTACCGAAGCAGATGAAACTTTAGATAATAAAATTGTTACAATTAAATTGCCCCCTAAAAAGGAAGAGATAAAGAAGAATATCCCACCACCGCCGCCGCCACCCCCAAAAGTGGATCAAGTGAAGTTTGTAAAACCAGTCGTGGCTAAAGCGGAGGAAGTTACAGAGGAACCACCTAAAACTGTCGAAATAAAAGATAAAAAATTAGGTGCAGTTACGATCAAAGGAGATCCTGATGCAGTTTTAACTGTTGAACCAGTGGGTACAGGAACTGCCGCGGTAGTTGAAGAGGTAGATAATCAAATTTATAATACTGCTGGTATTGAAGTTAAACCTGACTTTCCAGGAGGGATTAATAAATTTTATAAATTTGTAGGTGATAACTATCAAACACCGGAAGAAGAAGGTTTGAAGGGTAAAGTTTACGTTACTTTCGTAGTTGAAAAAGATGGTTCATTAACAGATATCAAAGTAATTAGAGATATTGGTTATGGTACAGGAAAAGAAGCGATTCGTGTTCTGAAAAAATGTCCAAAATGGACACCGGGTGAACAAAATGGTAAGAAGGTAAGAGTACTTTATTCGCTTCCAATCACTATTCAATCTGCAGATTAATGTTGAATAACATACTTAGTAATATTAGGAAGAAATCGCTTAAAGAGCGATTTCTTCTTGTTTTAGGAATTTTGTTTTTTCTGGTATATCTTGTATTGGGTTTATTCATTATCTTCATGAAGAATTTTCCTTTAGATATGTCTCCAGCTTATAGAATCGCATTCGGAATTTTACTTATAGCTTATGCTTCATTTAGATTCTTCCGAATTATTAATGATAATAATAATTAGTTTATGAAAAAATTTGCTAAACTTCCATATTTTGTTTTTTTCTTAGTACTAGTGTTAGCTTACTCTTGCAATCAAACTACTACGTCAAAGGAAGAGGAAACTATTTTGAAAGGTACTGCAACGATCTTTGTTGATGAAACGTTGTCTCCTATAATAGAGGATCAGGTAGCAGTATTTGAGAATAATTATGAGGCTAAGATAAAGCTTGTTTCAAAATCGGAGTCTGAAGTCCTAAACTCTCTATTTAATGAGAAAGGAGCAATAGCGATTTTGTCTAGAAATTTGACAGCGGAGGAATTGAAAATTTTTAAATCGAGAAAAATTAACCCTAAAATAACTCCATTTGCTACAGATGCTATTGCGTTTATTGCTAATAAGAATAAGCAGGACTCGATAATTTCTATTAAAGATGTCATAAGTTTTATGCAAGGAAAGTCTACTCCATCAATTAAAGGATTGGTTTTTGACAATTTGAATTCAAGCACTGTGCGCTACATGAAATCTCTGGCAGGGATTGAGAGTATTCCTAAAAGTGGGGTTTTCTCTTTTCAAACGAATGATGAAGTGATAAAATATGTTTCGGAAAATGCAGATATGATTGGTGTTGTTGGTGTCAATTGGCTATCTCAGCCACAGCCAGCGATGCAAAAGTATGTCGATAATGTGAATGCTTTAAGAGTAACAGGGCTCGTAGGGAATGAATCCTACTTGCCATCGCAAAATAATATAGCAGAAAAAAAATACCCTTTGGCACGTGATTTGTATATAATTAATTGTCAAGGTTATTCTGGCCTAGGAATGGGGTTTGCTTCATTCGTTGGTGGAGATGTAGGACAAAGAATAATTTTAAAATCCGGGTTGTTACCTATACGTATTCCTGCGAGGAAATTTACAATAACTAAAAGCCAAAAAGATGAAAAATAATTTAACTACAATGAACATGAATAAATTTACAACGTTAAGTGTTGCCTTATTGGCGTCAGCTTTTACGCTGCAAGCACAGGATATTAATCAAGCTAAAAAAGCGATTGATGCGGAGCAATTTGAAAGCGCAAAAACAATTTTAAAATCGATCATCAAAGCAAAGCCATCTAATGGGGTTGCCTTTTTTACTTTGGGGAATGTTTATTTGAATCAAAATGTACAAGATTCTGCCAAAATTTATTTTCAAAATGGATTAAGTGCTTCTGATGGAGCAAAAGTGAATCATATTGGTTTAGGTCAAATGGACTTAGATAAAAATGATGTTGCTGGTGCTCAGGCTAAATTTGCTTTGGCTACAGCTGACATGAGAAGAAAAGATTTCGAAGAATTT
>Ga0136636_10000632_pt1 | contig 18686 bp, 18 predicted proteins | sample AntDrymUQ8522106_2_FD_104653 | JGI IMG/M metagenome (GOLD analysis project Ga0136636, IMG submission 104653) | Polar desert sand microbial communities from Dry Valleys, Antarctica - metaG UQ852 (21.06) | ecosystem: Environmental > Terrestrial > Soil > Desert | place: Antarctica: Dry Valley... | reverse complement strand
GGTGCAGCGCGAAGCGCTGCACCTCTATCAACTAACTAGCACAGGTGAATAGTTTGCTTAGTTGTTCTTTTTCAACAGGATTCTGAATGTCTTCAGCTATCTCTCTGGCGCGATCGCGTAGATCTATTGCCCAATAGGTACTGCTGATATCAGAAAATGCTCTTGAGCGAATATTTGGGTCGGGAGCAGTTTTGGCAAGCTCTAAGCTGATTTCTAAGATCGGGGCAACTTTATCCGTAAACCCAAACTCACCGTAGGCACTAGCGATATTGTTCAATGCAAATAAACGCTCTGCTGGTTGCGGTAAATTTTGAGCCACTTCTAAAGCGCGATCAAATGCTTTATTGACAAGATCCGTTAATTTGATCGTGTGATACTGCCTACCAATCTCAATGATTAGGGTAAAAGCATCAATAGATGGAGCGACACTGCCCAAACCGTCCAAGCTCTTCTCGAATAATTTACTTGCTTCCTCCACCTTCTGATCTTTAGCATAGGCGATCGCTACGTTTGCCGTTCCGACACTTTTCTCTAAGGACTGATCATTGAGGTTGGCTAGCACTTCTAAGGCTTGTTCATACTGCTTGGAGGCAATGTATTGACTTGCAACTAGAAACAACGATCTAGTTTTTAGAAGTTCAGCATTAGCGATCGCAGACTGCTCCGTAGCCTTGAGTTCGGCATTAGTATCGGTTTTGGGAGTTACTTCAGGAGATTTATCAATAGCCTTTTTTCCCAGTAGTTTTGGAGCTACTTTAGGCGCAGACTTCTTGGCGGCTTCTGCGGACTGCTTAGCTTGACTAATCGTGTTGTCGCGAATAGCATCAAACTCTTGAAAAACGGCATCTAATGAAGCGGATGCCTTTGCGTGGTTGCTAGCAAGGGCATAGCTGCCAGCAATCTCCACCCTTGCCCTCGTCTTAGCATTACGATCTTCGATCATCGGCAATAAATCTGTCGCCGCCGAGATCGCCGCTTCCGAAGCAAAGTCTTCATTTAAGTCTGTATAAACATTGGCGATCGCGGAAAAAGCACGCGATCGCGCGTAGGCATCAATAATTTCTGGCGTTTCTTTGGCTGCCTCTAACAACAAATTCCGAGCTTTATCTTTTTCCTTTGCTTCTTCATAGGCTTGAGCGATTTTGATATTTGCGAATACCTGATCCACTGGGTCAGATAGCTCTTTGATCAAACCTAGAGCCAACTCAATGGACTCTTCAGCCAACTTTGGTGCATCTGCTTTGCCAAAATGACTAGCTGTATCAAGCAGGGCAAAAGCTTTTACTGAGGGTGTCTTAATTTCTTTGGCTGAAGCTAAGCTTTTTTCTAAGACTTGTTTAGCATTCTCTAATTTCTCAAATTCCAAATACTTCTCAGCGATTTCGGTGTAAGCAGCAACCTTTGCTTCGGGGGACTTGCCTGCATCAGCCAAGGAGACAAAGCACTGAAGGGGGATGTTTTGAAACTTGGGCTCAACACTTTTTGATAAGCTAGCCGCCGCAACTGAGTTAGTTGCACTTAGATTGACTAACAGGGCTAAACATCCAGCCAATAGTCTCATCCATATTTTTCGCATGATTAGTTTTGTCCTTGCAAAGATTATTGCTTGAAATACCCCTTGGATTCTACCCAATTGCTAGGCAATCGCTCCAAAATTGCAACAAAATCAAACCTCAATTCAGCGCAATGCTCTCAAAACCAAACAAAAGTAATTTTTAAGAGCATTGTTACAAGAGGCTTGCGAAGCAAGCCTCTTGTAACAATGCTTAATAGGCGGCGCAAAGCGCTGCCTGTTAAGCATTTAGTGGGTTCACTTTTGTAATTGAGCCAACCTAGCTTGGAGAATATTTTGCTGTTTTAAGGATTCTTCTAGCTCGGCTCTGGCAGTTGCCACCAAATCGGGTGGGGCTTTTTTGATATAGCCCTCATTGTTTAAGCGTGCTTGACTTGAGGCGATCGCGCCTTCGAGCTTTTTGAGTGTGCGCTCCAACTTGGCTACTAACTTTGTGAGATCAATGCTTTCATCTAGATATACAAGGACTTCTATAGTCCCAGCGAGTGCTGACAAGTATTTATCGTCATCAGAATTGCTTTGATGTTCATTAAAGCTTAATTCTTCAACACCTGCTAGAGCGGATATCCAAAACAGAATTGAGTTAAGAATCTCGCGTTCTTCCCGATTTTCTGTTATGAACTCAGCTTTTTTGATCTTTTGACTGTGCTTGATGTCAGCTTCAGCCCTTAAGCTGCGAATAGTACGAATTACCTGAAGACCCAATTGAACTTGCTTTTCAAGATATTCATCAATGTAGCCAGCTTCAATGTCTGGATAAGGCATAATTGCTAAAATGTCTTTGCCAGCAGAAGGGCTACTTGATTCATAGGATAAGTTATGCCAAATTTCTTCAGTGATATGAGGCATAAATGGATGTAACAGTCTTAATAACCCATCCAAAACAAACGCTAAAACTTGACGAGCTAATTTTTGCGACTCTAATTTTTTTTCAAGCGAATTAAATTCATCATTGCTGTTGATGAATGACTCAGTGAGCCTCGATTTGACTTGTTCAATATACCAATCGCAAAAGTCTCCCCAAATAAATTCATACAAGACTTTTGAGGCTTCTCCAAAAGCATAGCTATCCAACAATTCTCGAATTTTCGAGACTGTTTGCTGATAGCGAGAAAGAATCCATCTATCTTCAATTTCTGGACGTTTCTTCAATTCCTCAGGAGTAATCAAATTAAGATCCATTTTGAAGCTCTCACCCAAATTCATCAAGACAAAGCGTGATGCATTCCAGATTTTATTAGCAAAATTTCGTGCAGTCTCGACAGTCGATGATTCATCAGTTTTACGATTGTAATCGAGGCGAATATCCTGCCCAGCACCCGTTACACCTCTAACGAGGGAATAGCGTAAAGCATCAGTTCCATATTTGCTAATCAGAACTAAAGGATCGATGCCGTTGTTTTTTGATTTGGACATCTTCTGATTATTTTCATCACGCACTAGCCCGTGGATATAGACCGTATGAAAAGGCATCTTACCCGTGAAGTAGCCCGCCATCATCGTCATTCGCGCCACCCAGAAGAAAATAATGTCAAAGCCTGTAACCAGAACACTGGTGGGATAGAAAGTATCAAAATCCTCTGTTTGCTCTGGCCAGCCCAGAGTTGAGAATGGCCATAAACCCGATGAAAACCACGTATCAAGTACATCAGGATCACGTTCTAAGATCACGTCTTCATCAAATTTAGCCTTTGCTTGAGCGTAAGCTTCCTCCTCATTACGAGCCACAAAAATTGTGCCGTCAGGGGCATACCACGCGGGGATTTGATGTCCCCACCATAGCTGTCGAGAGATACACCAGTCCTTGAGGCGAACTAGCCAATCGCGATATACTTTGCCCCAGCGATCGGGTACAAAAGTTGGTGAGTTTTGCTTGTCAAATTGCTCTAATGCAAAGTCAGACAAGGGCTTAATGCTCACAAACCATTGAATTGAAAGCAATGGCTCTACAGGAACCTTGCCACGCTCTGAATATGGGACATTATGGGTATAGTCTTCAATTTTTTCGAGTAAACCTAACTCGTCAAGCTTAGCTACTATATTCTTACGCGCCACAAATCTGTCTTGTCTTTGAAACTCGCCGCCATTCTCATTGATAGATCCATCTTTATTAAGAATATTGATCAATGGAAGTTGATGCCGCTTACCCATTTCAAAGTCATTCGGATCATGGGCGGGGGTTATCTTAACGCAACCACTGCCAAATTTTTGATCAACATACGAGTCGGCAATAATGGGGATTTCTCGATTCATGAAAGGTAGCAGGATCGTTTTGCCGATCAAATTTCGGTAGCGATCGTCTTCAGGATTAACCGCAACTGCGGTATCACCCAGCATAGTTTCAGGGCGGGTAGTCGCAACGACCAGATGACCAGAACCATCCGTCAAAGGATAGCGAAAATGCCAAAGATGCCCATTAACCTCTTTGCTATCAACCTCTAGATCAGATACTGCCGATTGGGACGCAGGACACCAGTTAACGAGATATTCACCACGATAAATTAAGCCAGCCTCATAGAGTTTCACAAAAGCTTCGGTTACTGAGTTGGATAGCCCTTCATCCATAGTGAAGCGCTCGCGTGTCCAGTCAGCTGATACGCCTAATCGCCGCAATTGCGAGACAATCGTACCGCCTGACTCAGCTTTCCATTGCCAAGCTCTTTCTAGAAATTTTTCTCTACCAATTTCTTGATTAGTTTTGCCTTCAGCTTTAATTTGCTTATCAAGAATAGTCTGCACCGCAATGCTGGCGTGGTCTGTGCCAGGTAACCAGAGCGTATTGAATCCACGCATACGATGATAGCGAATCAGGATGTCGATGAGAACTTCTTGAAAAGCGTGTCCCATGTGCAAACTGCCCGTTACATTGGGCGGTGGAATCATGATGCAGTAAGGTTCCTTATCGCTTTTGCTCTCTGCCACAAATACGCCACTCTCCTCCCAATACTTTTGCCATTTGGCTTCAGACTCAAGTGGATCATATTGTTTAGGAAGTTCGGTCGTACTCATGGTTGGTTACTAAAAGATTAAGAAGTTAACTAAGGATTTGTTTGGGTTTTAATTTAGCCTATTGAAACCCAATACAGCGCTTTGCGCTTTTGTAAAACCCAGAGAAATTTTTAAAAGTGCCGCTTCGCGACACTTTTAAAAATTTCTCTGTACCCCTTAAAGCCTCAATAGGGTCTAATTGCATAGATAGCGCTTTGCTCTACCTATCAATTATTGGTTTTTAGTCGGCGGCAAATATATCTTATAGCGTTCAAATAGCAAAGAGCTAGAAAATAAGCTAAACTCTGAAAAATAAAAGTTCAGAAGCTTTCGTGGAAAATTAACGAAGCTATGGTAAATATCCTAGTAATTGATTGGAGTAATCGTTTTGGAAGTCGCTCAACTGTTAGAACTATACAGACAGGGACAACGTAATTTTTCTAATGTAGATCTTAGTAATGCGGTGTTGCGTAACACTTCTTTGATTGGTATTGATCTACGCGGTGCTACTTTGAACAAAGTTGATTTGAGTAGTGCTAACTTAATTGACGCTAACTTGACAGGTGCTAACCTGATTGAAACAAACCTTAGAGGCGCAATGCTAAGAGGGACAAATTTTTCTGATGCAGATTTAAGCTGGTCAAATCTAACTTGGTCAAATTCTTCAAACAGTAAATTTATTCGTGCAAATCTCAGCCTCACTAATTTTAGTGGCGCAAATCTCATTGAGGCTGATTTTACAGGCGCTCTTATGAAGGGTTCTAATTTGCGCGGTACTAATCTAAGAGGTGTAATATTCAAGAATTTGCAAAGCTGTATAGACGGAGAATTCTCAGGTGTTCGGAATTTAGATGAGCCTAGCCGTTCATATCTGTGCGCGATCGCGAGTGGTACGCATCCATTCACCAAAAATGACAGTCGCCAAACGTTAGACTGTCCAATTTAATTATTTTAATTTAGTTATAGCTAGTGCCGTAACTTTTGCTAGTCTTATTAGGACTTAAAAACCAAAAGAGAGAGGCGGCGCGGAGCGCCGCCTCTCTTTTGGTTTTTGGTTTGCCCTGATACATACAAGTGGCGACAACTATAAAATAAGTATGGGCGGCGCTTCGCGCCGCCCATACTTATTTTATAGTTGCTCCGTAAGTTGGAGTAAATAAGGAAAAGAAGTGTTTTCTTCATAAGAGCCAACCCATACCTCATAGGTTCCATCTAGCCAGTCGCCGCCAATCTCTGGATTGCGATCGCTAACATCGTCACTACACCAACTGCTCCCTGGTCCACGCACCAACATAATCGTGTCGCCAGAGCTTTTAACTTGTAATTTGAGATAGCGAAAGGGCTTGGTCAAGGTGATTTTGTGGTCAGGGGCTTGGTCAATAAAGCCAATGCAGTCTCCTGTTTCCGTGGATTTACGCCCAGAAGTCTTTTGAGTTTCGACAATACCGCCGCTAATGCCCCTCAGTTCGATTACTTTTGGTGTAAAGTTCGGAGCGATTGCTACATCCTCAAACATCTTCACAGAACTAGATTTCTTGCTTGAAAAAATTTCTGCCTGATCTATCAAGGGCTCTGGTCGTGAGATTTTAACGTTGGGAATGTTGCTCTCTAATGGCTGCGATCGCAAAGGCATGACCGCCGCAAACATTGATGTTGTGATAGCTGCAAGGGTAAATAGCGATCGCGCTGCAAAGTTTTTCATCACCCAAATATACTCGCTCAGTGGCTTAGGTTTTAGCATTCTGCTCAAAAAATCAATTTTATAATGAGAATCGCTGTTTGGTGTTCGATATAATCACAATGAATGAGAAATAAACGGACTTAGTAAAGAACATGGCAGCAATTGGCATCATGACCGCACAGGTGCGTCCCGAACGTGAAGTCGGACAAATCCATGTTTATGACGGCACTGGCAAAGGCAAATCACAGGCGGCGCTAGGCGTAGTGCTGCGATCGCTAGGGCTAGGTATGTCAGACACCTCACCCTTTGGTACAAGGATTTTATTACTAAGATTTCTCAAAGGGGCTGAGCGACAATATGCCGAAGATGCCGCAATTTCCGCCCTACAGCAGGGGTTTCCCCATTTAATCGATCATGTACGGACTGGTCGGGCTGAATTTTTTGATGCCGAACATATTACCCCTTTTGATCGCCAAGAGGCAGAGCGAGGGTGGGCAATCGCTAAGGGGGCGATGGCTTCAGGGCTTTACTCAGTAGTCGTTTTAGATGAAATTAACCCTGTATTAGATTTGGGATTGATTTCCATAGATCGCGTTGTCAAAGATCTAAAAAATAAACTACCTCATCTCGAAGTGATCTGCACAGGACGAGGTGCGCCTCAATCGCTGATCGATATTGCTGATCTACATTCAGAAATGCGATCTCATGATGAAGCCCATGCTGAGAAATATGATGTGACAGGGATCGAGATTTATACGGGTGCGGGTAAAGGTAAAAGTACCTCGGCTTTGGGGCGATCGCTTAAGGCGATCGGCACTGGCATCAGTCGCGATTTATCTCATCGAGTTTTGATCATGCAATGGCTTAAGGGCGGCGCTGGCTATACCGAAGATGCGGCGATCGCGGCTCTCAAGCGTGGCTATCCCCATGTGATCGACCATCAACGTTGTGGGCGCGATGCGATCGTCTGGCGCGGTCAGCAGCAGGAGATGGACTGCATCGAAGCGCAGAGAGGTTGGGAAATTGCTCAAGCTGCGATCGCTTCAGGGCTTTATAAAACAATTATTCTTGACGAGTTAAACCCCACAGTCGATCTTGACCTGCTGCCTGTTGAGCCAATCTGCGAAGCTTTGCTCAAAAAATCTCGCGATACTGAAATAATCATCACGGGCAGATGTCTTAATCAACCCGCTTATTTTGATCTTGCTTCCGTACATTCAGAAATGGTTTGCCATAAACATTACGCAGAAAAAGGCGTAGATCTAAAGCGCGGTGTAGATTTCTAATATAGCCGTCGCCAGTTTTGTTGGGACATAAAGACCAAAAAGAGAGTTGCGGCGATTCGCGCCGCAACTCTCTTTTTAGTTAATGTGAGTGTCTATGCTACCGACTTCTTAGACTTTAACGACAATCGTTATAAAAAGAAGCTTGTTGTCTATTTAAGTAGATGGGCAAAAGAAACCTTAAAACCCAAAAAGCTGTAGCGAAAGCTGCGCTTTCGCTACAGCTTTTTGGGTTTTGGGTTTAATTATGCTCGCCTACTTACTCAGTTCAATAGCTGTTGCATCTGGGTCAGCCTCTTCCTCAGACTCTCCAGATGGGTTGAGATAATACTGGTCGTAATATCCATAATGATATTCACTATCTGAGGAACCAATCATATTTATCAAAAGCCCCGATACATTTGCTCTTGCCGCCGACAACACCTCTAAAGCACGAGAAATACCACTCCTAGTTGAACGATTAATCGCTGCTATCAGTATGAAAGTATCCACCTTAGAAGTTAAGCACTGTGCATCAGTAATACCAATAACAGGAGGTGTATCAACTAAAACATAGTCATATTCTTGTCGCCATTCTTGTACCAACGCACTCATTTTGGTTGATTCAAGCAGCAACATTGGATTTGGAGGGATAGATCCTGATGTTAAAACATGCAAATTTCCTTTTTCATCACCAGCCTGAACCAAATCTTGCCAAGGCGTTGGTGTTGCTAGAGCCGTAGATAGTCCAACCTTATTGGGCAACTTAGATAGCTTATGAACTGTTGGTTTTCGCATATCCGCATCTACAAGCAGCACTCGATAGCCAAGCGCCGCCAAAATTGTAGAGAGATTATAAGTTAAAGTGCTTTTCCCTTCCGATGGAACAGACGAAGTGAAGGCAATTACCTTCATCATATTGTCTGTACCCAAATAGCGGAGGTTAAGAGCTAGAGAGCTAAGAGCTTCTTTAAAAGCATAGTAACTACTGCTAGGCAAAATACCTTGGCTAATCATGGCACTCAAGGACGCAACCTCGGTCATTGGAATTGAAGCAAGCAAAGGAACGTCAATGATTTCCTTGACTTCTTCAACTTCACGAATACGCTGATCTAAACGGTTTAAAGCTAGTGCCGATAATATACCCAGTACCGCACCAACAAAAGCGCCAGTCATCAGGCTGCGCTCAATATCTGGAGATGAAGGTCTTGTAGGAATTAGGGGTGGTTCTAAAACTTTCCAAGACGAAATCTCTTGAGCCTCAGAAATCCTCAATTCCTCTAGCTTTTCGGTCAATTTGTTGTAAGTCGATGTATCTAGAGCTAACTGCCGCTGAATCTCCACAAATCTTTGTTGAATCTGAGGAATGCCAGAAAAAGCACGGGTAACTTCTGTTTGGGCTGACCGAATACTCTCTAGCTGGGCTTCACTAACTGCTAAATTAGTTTGAGCCTCAAATAGTTGAGTGGCTAACGTCTGTTGAATTGGACTATTGGGCTCATTTACAAAGTTACTACCAACATCAACGCCGACAACGGACTGGGCTCGTGTCTCCAATAACCGATAAAGCTCATCACGACGGTCTTTGAGTGCTAAAACATTAGGGTGATCCTCTCTAAATCTGGTACGTTCCAAGAAGTAACTAGTTTCCACATCCTGAAACTGCTTAACTAGGGATTGATAAGGAATATCTTGCTGCAAGATTGCCCCACCGATCGCAGCATCAGGAGTCTTACCAACTTGGCGACTTAAAATCTCGTACTGCTGCTGTACTTGGGCGACGCGGATCTGTAAGTCTTGAGCTTGCTTCTCTAAGGCTTCACGCATGGAGTATACGGAGGCGGCGTAAGTGTCTGGATCAACAATATTGTAGGTTTTGCGAAACTGAGTAACGGCTAGAGCCGACTTATCAAGTTGCTGTTTAATTTGAGGAAGCTTTTCTTCAATAAACTTGATAGCTGTACTGGACTTAGTTCGGCGATCAGATAAGCTATATTCAACATAAGTCTGTGACAGAGCGTTGAGTACTTCACGCGCTCGTTTGGGATCGCTGTCAGTATAGGCAAGACGTAAAATCAGGGCATCTCTATCAGGACGAATCTCTAACCCGCCCATGATTGTTCCAGCGTCTATCTCTTTGTAAGCGCTCGCTGTAGGAGACTGTCGCATCTTGCCAACAGCGACTTCGATTAAAGGACGGCTTCTCAGAATACCTATTTCTGTGCCTAAGTTGATCGATGAAGTTCCAGGTAGTCCTGGCACTTGAATGTCGGATACAGAGATGGTGGAGTTATTGATTAATAGAGCCGCACCTGCTTTGTACTGAGGGGTTCTAGTGAAAGTGTAGTAAGTTGTCCCAGCAAATACAGAAGCAGAGACAGCAACAATGACAATCCAACGTTTGCGTAATACGCGGAAAAACTTGGCAAGTTTGAACGAGTCATCAACATACCTGCCTACGTAATTAGCTTTAGGATATTCAGTCATTGTCGTATTTTTATCCAAGTAACTCTAAATCAATACATATGTAACCGCTAACCCTTATAACAAAATTACAAGAATATAGCAAACCTAGTATAAGCATAGATAGCTTGAAATATAGGTCATATATACACTATCAATTTTTCAAACTATTTTTGAGAATCTGGTCAATCGATTTAAATACTTGAGTGATTCTGAATCATTGGGGTTAATATTTTATTTAACCAGCAGTTATTGCATTGCATCTTGCCTATTTAGAGATTTAGACTGAATGCTAGCTACGATTCCCACAATATATTCCACTTTATTCTTAACAATCCTATTATTATTCGGATTGTTTTCCTTTCTGCGTGGTTCAATTCGCGATCGCACTGTGGATGCAGTATTTGTAGAAAGACTGATGAGCAACAATGGCACGATCAATAATGGAACTGATGACCATTTGTTGCAGCGGGTTCGCAGTCATTTTTATCAGAGATCCTTCAGGGTAGTCGATATTGATCCACAAAGAGATGTGGCAAATCTGGTTGGGCAAGTAAAGCCTAGCCTCTTTCTGGCGGTATTTTTAAGTGTTTTAGCTGCCATTGGCGTAATTTGCCTTGGTCTAGTAATCGGCATTTTGATTCCAGATCTAGGCAATCTCTGGCTATGGTTAACCGTTGTGTCCCCGATTGCAGGTGTGTTTTACTGGCGCGGCACTCCCCGTGAGCGAAGAGTAAGTTTGCAGTTGTTGCCCGAATCAAAACTTAAAGTACGCGCTCACAAAGACGAAGTTGAAGAGTTACAGCGATCGCTAAACTTAGAAAAAATCGAAATAGACTAAAGCTTTGCACCTTAAATTTTTTATAATAGATTTTAGTAATTTTGAAAAATTTTTGCTGGTAATTAATGTCTACTGTTTTATCAAGTCGTCGTGCAGAATCAACTGTAGTCGCTCTATCCAAAAATATCGGTTCTAGCTTAGATAAACTCTCGCCAAATCAACAGCTTCTGCCCTTGACCGCACTAATCAATGACCACGATCACTTAGAGGTTGGGGGATGTGATGTTGTGGAATTGTTGCAGCAATACGGATCGCCTCTTTATATTTTAGATGAAGTCAGCCTGAGAACGGCTTGTCAGCAATATCGGGATGCTTTTGCAAAACATTACCAAGGACAATCACAAGTCTTGTATGCATCAAAGGCTTGGAGTTGTCTGGCGATTTGTGCGATCGCTGGTTCTGAAGGACTAGGTATTGATGTAGTTTCGGCTGGAGAAATATTGACAGCGATCCGTGCTGGAGTTGCGCCTAGCTTGATTTACTTTCATGGCAACAATAAGTCAGTTACTGAGCTGCGCTACGCTCTTGAAACGGGCTGTACGATTGTGGTTGACAATTGGCATGAGCTAAAAAATTTGCAGCAAATTGCCAAAGAACAATCAGGTTCGGCAAATTTCCTTGCACCTAGAATTATGTTGCGGCTGACCCCAGGGATTGAATGTCATACCCACGAATATATTCAGACAGGACATATTGATAGCAAGTTTGGCTTTGATCCCAACGAAATAGAGGCAGTATTTGCCTTTGTGTCACAATCTAGTCTGAATTGTATTGGCATTCATGCTCATATCGGCTCACAAATTTTTGAGCTGCAACCACATCAAGACATTGGTGGTGTAATGGTGCAGTGGTTTAAGCTGGCTAGCGAAAAATATGGCTTGCCCTTTTCTGAGCTAAATATTGGTGGTGGTTTAGGGATTCGCTATGTGGAATCTGATGATCCCCCCAGCATTGAAGAGTGGGTTAAGACTGTTTGTGCAGGTGTAATCGATGCTTTTGAGGGGACGGGCTTGTCACTGCCTAAATTACTCTGTGAGCCAGGGCGATCGCTGGTTGGGGCAACCTGTGTGACTGCCTATACCATTGGTGGCAGCAAAACTGTACCTGACATTCGCACTTATATCACTGTTGACGGTGGGATGTCGGACAACCCTCGCCCCATAACTTATCAATCCAAATATCGTGCAGTTGTGGCTAACCGTATGAGTGCACCATTGTCTCAGACAGTAACGATCGCGGGCAAGCACTGTGAATCGGGAGATATTTTAATCAAAGATATCCAACTACCTGAAACTCAAGCTGGAGACACTTTAGTTGTGTTTGGTACAGGTGCTTACAACTACAGTATGGCTTCTAATTACAATCGTCTGCCCAAACCTGCGGCGATCATTGTTGAGTCTGGAGCGTCGAGTTTGATCATCAAACGGGAAACCACTGAAGATCTATTACGTCAAGATTGTTTGCCTGAACGATTGCATCATTAGAGATGCAGTTTGTGTCTCTACCCATCGGCAAATGTTCAGCAATTTGCGTTGTGAAAAACGATTTTAGGATTTGATACAGTCTATCAAGGCTTTAAGAGGTACATAGAAATTTCTAAAAGTGCCGCAAAGCGGCACTTTTAGAAATTTTTATGGGTTTTATAACAGCGCAAAGCGCTGTAGCATTACAAATTACTGTATATTTTCAGTTGTGATCAAGAGGAATATGGATGCAGTGGTTTATCAATATCAACTCAGTTGCATTCATGACGAGAACACTCGACATACTTGCAGTGTTTGGATTGATTTACCTCATGTTGTCGCTTAGTAATGATCGCCGCACATTATTAATGGTGCGTGGCATCATCTTCCTTTTGTTGGCAAGTGTCATAAGCGATCGCCTCGGACTACAACTACTCAACTTTGTTCTTGATAAATTGCTAATCGTTGCTGCGGTGGCGATGGGGGTGATTTTACAGCCAGAATTACGGCGTTTTTTAGAACGACTAGGGCGCGGTGACTTACTTTCATTAATCCAGCCCACAGCAAGTCGGCGATCGTCAGGAGAAACTGACTCAGTAATTGAAGAAATTAACGATGCGGTGATCGAACTTTCTCAAAATCGCACAGGCGCATTGATGATTATTGAAACTGGCGAACCGATTGATGATCGCGATTTTTCTGTGCCAGGAGTAAAGCTAAACGCTTTATTATCAAAAGAGTTGTTACATACAATTTTTCAAACCTCCACATTGCTCCACGATGGCGCTATCTTAATTCGTGAAGATCGGGTGTTGGCAGCTGGGGTAATTTTACCAATATCTGAACGTGCTGCTTCTCGCGAAATTGGCACTAGACACCGTGCTGCGATGGGAATTACTGATCGTGTCAGAAATTGCTTCTGTATTGTTGTTTCTGAAGAAACTGGTTCGATTGCGATCGCGGAGGATGGCATATTAGATCGTCCCGTGTCAAGCAGTCGTTTGCGGGAAATTCTTGAAACTAAACTTGGCAATAATCGTCCAAAAACGCTAGGAAGAGCAGTTCCACGCTTTAATTGGCTTTGGTTAAACTCAAGTTTTAAAAATTTGGTAAGTCGAAAATCATCAGAAAAGAAATGACCGCTAAGCTATTGCAAACTTTGCCACCGGATCTAAATTGTCAACGACTGCCTAAACACGTCGCCGTAATCATGGACGGAAATGGACGTTGGGCAAAACATAAGGGACTGCCAAGAATAGCTGGACATCGGCAGGGTGTGGATGCCTTAAAGGATTTACTACGTTGCTGTAAAGACTGGGGAATCGCGGCTCTGACAGTCTATGCTTTTTCGACCGAGAACTGGAGTCGCCCTGCCCAAGAAGTGGATTTTTTGATGGTTTTATTTGAAAGAATGCTTCGCCGTGAATTGCAGGAAATGTGCACTGAAGGGGTTCGGATCTCGTTCGTTGGTGATCTCGATTCTTTGTCTGATTCCTTGCGTTCAGAAATTGAGCGATCGCAAGCAGCGACAGCTAATAACCAGTCAGTACATTTTACAGTTGCCATTAATTATGGCAGTCGTCGGGAAATTGTGAGGGTATGCCGACAGATTGCTGAAGCAACTTTGTCTGGACAAATCAAACCTGAGAGTATCGATGAAAATCTTTTTGAACAACATCTCTACACCGCGGGTAGTCACAATCCTGATCTATTAATCCGCACTAGCGGTGAGATGCGTTTAAGTAACTTTTTGCTCTGGCAAATGGCATATACAGAAATTTATTTTACGCATACGCTCTGGCCAGATTTTAATCGCAGTGAGTTTCATCGAGCATTGATTGATTATCAAGATCGCGATCGGCGTTTTGGTAAGGTGTAGTGTCTTGGACAAAACCCAAAAGAGAGTCGCGGCGCAAAGCGCCGCGACTCTCTTTTGGGTCACAGGGCGCAAAGCGCCCTTTATTTTTTAATAGTGATTACCAATCTTGCGATGGTGGGTGGCGGTTAGGGATTCGGGTTTAGAAACTCTGCCTTCTTCAGCGATCGCGTAGATAATCCAATGATCGCTGCATTCCATTCGACTCATCACCTCACACTCGATAAAGGCAAGAGCATCAGTAAGAATTGGTGCGCCAAATGATGACAACTGGGTTTTGACACCTTCAAAGCGATCGGCACCTGGGGAAAATCGCTTCAGAAAGTGCTGCATTAATTTGGAATAGTTACCATCTTCGAGAACATTTAAGACAAAGCGATCGCCCACTTGCATAAAGGACTCGATCGCCCGATCCTTTGACACGGCTACTGTGAAACCAAGGGGCTTAAAGCTTGCCTGCACCACCCAAGAGGCTAACATCGCGCTGCGTGCGCCACCCTTAGCCGCCGAGATGATATATAGCCCCCCCGCCAAACGTCCAAGCGCCTTATCAAGATCGGCATCGATCTCTTTTAGTTGTTTGATGTTTTGCTTACGGGTAAGCAACTGCCCTAAGTCCGTTCCCGCTTCATCACAAGTTTGATAGGTAGCTTCGTTAGGATTTTCGCGAACACGAATGGCAGGAAAAGCAGTCACTACCCCCAAGTCCTTGAAGCGGTTATTTAGTAAATCAATGGAAGAATCCTGATCGCCGTAGGGTTCGTATAAACCAATTACTTGCTTATCACTGGCGGCAGCAAGGATTGCCCCGATCGCAGTTTCGACATGGCTATTCGATGCCGGTGGTGTGCAGACCACCAAGCCAGAAGCATGACCAACGAGTTCGCGCAATTCTTGTAAATCGATTGCTTTGAGATCAGCCATTTCCACCTCAACACCAGTTTTGGCAATGCCGCGAGCGATCGCTTGAGATAGGCGATCGCAATAGCCATAGTCAGAGACATAGCAAACCACCACATTAGTTTCGCCCTTAGTTTGGGCTTGGCTCCAAGCGCGATAGTTTTCGGTCAGTTCCTTAACGTTATGGCGCAAGAGTGGACCATGCCCATTCGCTACGATCTGCGCCTGTGGCAACTCATCCATCCGCTTCATTGCCGAAATCACTGATCGGGCATTGGGAGCCATCAAGCATTCGTAATAAAAGCGATAGTCTGGAGTGATGCGCTGAAGATCTTCATCGTAGGTAGCTTCGCTACAATAGTGCATCCCGAAGATATCGCAGGTATAAAGAATCGAGGTGGCATGATCAAAGGTCATCATCGTGTCTGGCCAGTGGAGATTAGGCGCATTCACAAATTGCAAAATGTGACCATTACCGAGATCAACTTGATCTCCATTTTTGACAGCCTGTTGCTGAAAAGGGCGATTGATCAGTTCACCGAGAAATTGCAAAGCAACTTTTGTCGCTACCACGGTGACATTTGGCGCAAGCTCTAAGATTTCCCTAACTAGACCGCTATGGTCTGGCTCAGTGTGACTAATCACCAAATAGTCAATTTGACTAGGATCGATTTGTTCTTTGAGGATTTTGAGGTATAGCTCCCGAAATTTGGCATGGGAGGTGTCAACGAGGGCAAGCTTTTCGCCGCGAATAATATAGGAGTTGTAGGTTGTGCCATTTTGTAAGCCAAACTCGATATCAAAGCGATCGCGATCCCAATCAAGCGATCGCAAGGTGGTTGTATCGGCAGCAATTTCGGCGACCTGCATCGTGAGAAGTTTCTCGGTGCGTGGAACCGCTTTTGTCTGATCTACATTTACATTTTTATCAACATATGGAATCTCAACAGCAACTACCATTTTTTCCTACCTTATGATCATCTCCCTATAGTCTAATCGCTACTTTCAGACAAGTCCAATTGATTATCCTGATTGCTACTATAGAATTATTGAAACACCTATTTGATCTCCTTATTTCTGCCACCATGACCCATCTCCACGTCTCTTGGGAAGAATATCACCACAAAATTGAGCAATTAGCAGCTCAGATTTATCAATCTCAATGGGAGTTTGATCAGATCCTGTGTCTAGCTAGAGGTGGTTTGCGGGTTGGTGATGTCCTATCGCGGATTTACGATAAACCCTTGGCGATCTTATCCACATCTTCCTATGGTGGCAAGGACTTTCAAGAACGCGGTAATCTCAGGATTGCTAGCAATATCACCATGACGACGGAAACTTTGGGTGGGCGAATTTTGCTGGTTGATGATCTTGTGGATTCGGGTGTAACCCTTATTAATATTCTGGAGTGGCTGAAGCAGCACAGTGAATTTGAGATCAGTGAAGTACGAGTGGCGGTGCTATGGTTTAAGGCTTGTTCCGTGGCTAAGCCCGATTATTATGTAGACTTTTTGGTCGATAATCCTTGGATTCATCAACCTTTTGAGAAATATGAAAAGCTAAATCCCACTGATTTTCAAGTGTAGGATTTTCCAGTGATAAGGAAGCAGCAAGATTGCGATCGCTCAGTAATTTTTATACTCCCTTCCCAGTATAAAAATACGCATTTAAAAACCAAGAATTAGCGGTGCGGCAATCATAAATCTCAAGTCTTCTTTGACTGCATCTGCATTAGGAAATATTGCGACTACGTCAGGTTCTAGTCTCACCGTTGCCCCACCAGAGCTTTTTCGCCCTGAGCCTAATTTTCTAACAGTCAAGCTTTTGAAATCATATTCAGGTCGCAAGTCGTCTTCCATTTCAAGTTCATCCTTCTTCATATGCTTTACGCTCCGATCTTGTAATTTCTCTAGCACTGATAATACGAATGGAATATTTTCTTTCTGTATAGGAGACAATTAATAGCCTTTCTCGATTTGACCTGCCAACAATCAGAAACGCTCTTCTTCGGCTAAATGGTCTACATCGAAGAAGTCAACGTAAAGCGGATCTTCAAAGATAGTTTTCGCTTCATCGAAGGAAACTCTATGCTTTCCAAAATTTTTGTCTGCTTTGTTTTTGTTCCACTCGAACTTCATGACACTATTTTAACAACTATTGAGGGCGATCGCACTTCACCAAAATCAATCAGCGATCGCACTTGCAATCTACAAAACTTATTGCTTCTTTTTTCAAAAAATAGCGCCAGTTATATTTTCGCTAGATTTACGAGTTCTCTGGTGTATTTAATGCTTTTTCGTTTAACTGCGATGAATTTTGTTTGATAAGTCTCATTAATAAGCGTAACCCCTCATTAACAGCACTTGAGTCTGGAAAGAGTTTGGCAACATCAGGATCTAGGTTAATAGCTACAGTTGATCTCTTTCGTCCCTGTCCACGAGCAACGACGGTCATTTTCGTAAAATCATATTCGGGGCGTAAATCGTCTTCCATCTCAAAGTTCTGATTCATATGCTTTACGTTCCTTGCGTGTAGCTGGACGGGCGCTGATGAGGCGTGTATGGTTTTGTCTTTCTGTGTAAGATACAACTAGAAGTTTACCTTTAGTTGATTCTCCCATGATAATAAATCGCTGTTCGTGAATCGAGTGTTCTGTGTCTGAAAAGGTCAAAAACAAGGGGTCGTCAAATATAGAGGTTGCTTCATCAAAAGATACTCCATGTTTGTCTAGGTTGCTTTTGGCTTTGTTTTCATCCCAATCAAACAACATGAGCTAGGTCTATAACGATTAATTTTGATCATTATAACGGATCGCACTTCACCAAAATCAATCAGCGATCGCACATCTATTTATCATTTATTCATAATGAGACCAAACGGAAACTGCTCTAATAATTTTAGTATCTTCATCAACTGAATAAACCAGACGATGTTTAATATTGATTCGCCTCGAAAAATATCCTTTCAAGTTGCCTGAGAGTTCTTCGTATGGAGGTTCGTAAGGATTATTTCTGATCATTTCTAACAGAGCTTTGAGGTTTGATTCCAAGTTCGCAGATTTTAGTTTTTTGGCATCTTTTAACACATTACGACTAAACTCAATCTTCCAATTCATTCAGCGCTCCCATAAATTCATCTTCAGAAATCCAGTCATCCGCTTTCTCAGCGTTTCTAATGGATTCAATAAAATTGGGAATGGATTGCAGATAGAGAGTTTCTTGTATACTTTCCCAATCTGATTTAGATAATAAGACTGCATCTCCCTGCCGACTGGTAATAAATCTCGGCAAATGATCCTTATTTACCTGTTCAACTAGGCTGAAAAGTTTAGCTCTTGCTTCGCTAATATTGAGAATTTGCATGATATTTTCTAAATCGTACCAATAATTGTACCACTCTTTCGGAGCGATCTGGACGCGATCGCCTCTTACCAAAATCAACCACTGGATCGCAAAAAAATCCCGTAACGCACTGATTTATCAATTGCACAGGCATAGTGAGCGTTACATTTCAATGCAATACATATACTTCAGAGTGCTTGGCTACAATTCATCAATTGTTACTAAACCATCTTCTGTGAATTGTATAACCAATTCATAATTCTCTAATAAGGCAGTTCCCAATAGTGGTCTTCTACCT
>Ga0136636_10000631_pt1 | contig 18721 bp, 4 predicted proteins | sample AntDrymUQ8522106_2_FD_104653 | JGI IMG/M metagenome (GOLD analysis project Ga0136636, IMG submission 104653) | Polar desert sand microbial communities from Dry Valleys, Antarctica - metaG UQ852 (21.06) | ecosystem: Environmental > Terrestrial > Soil > Desert | place: Antarctica: Dry Valley... | reverse complement strand
TATTGCATTTTCGCAATTCAGAAACCACGACGACCCCAGGTTATTTGATGAACGGGTAATTGTTATCAATTCAGGGCTTACCGACCGGCAAAAAGTAGCCCAAGCCTTGGAATTATTGAATGAAAAAAGTGCATCTGCAGTAGGCCTTGATCTCCTTTTTGATACCTGTAAATATACCAAAAAAGATACTGTTTTAAGGCTTGCAATTCAAAAAATGCCCCAATTGGTCATGGGTTATTCTTTTTCAGAATCGCGCGGAAAACACGCAATTACCACCGGAATAGCTTCGCATGAATTTTTCACCAAAAATGTACGAAAAGGCCATGTTAATCTGGCTACAAACGATGGCTTTTCAGTAAGAGCTTTTCAATCATTTTATCAAAAAGAGGACAGTACGGGAGCTGCTTTTTCAGTGAATCTGGCTCAGTTGATGGATCCCAAAATCATCGGTGACTTGAAGGATCGTAAACACAAGTTGGAATGGATCAATTTCAAAAGAGTACAGCCAGGCCAATCCTCCATGATCTTTCCAATAAACAGCAAATCATCGATTCAATATACAGTCCTCAACATTGATGAGTTTATAAGAGATTCAGCTTTGTATGACAAAAACTTTTTCCAAGACAAACTGGTGCTCATTGGATTTTCAGGTGAAAATGATCTGGCATTATCCATGCAGGATAGATATTTCACGCCGTTGAATGAAAAATATACTGGACGTTCAAAACCTGATATGCATGGCGTCATCATTCATGCCAACATCATATCCATGTTATTGGATAGAGACTTTATCAATGATTTACCAGCTTGGGTGATGTATGTTTTGATTTATTTGATTTTTTTATGGAACTATTATTTGTTCGTTAAGATTCTAAAACGCAATTCATTACGCAGGGTATTTGCGGTGAGATTATTCCAAATATTCGAATTTTTAATTCTTTTGATTGTTTCAATACTTATCTTAGTAAAAAACAATATCAAGTTGGAGTTCTTTACCTTGGCTACGGTTGTAATTATATCATTCGAATTGTTTGAATTGTATGACCATCGGTTCAGAATTTGGATAGATGATTTCATGCTGATCAGGAAAAATAAAAAATCAGAGCGCCAGCTTGCGGCTACACCTGCACCCTTTTCAGATAAAATTGAGCATGAAGAGGAATAATCCAAACAAATTAATTTAGGTAAGACGTTCATTAAAAGCCGTTTATAAGCTATAATTCCTAAGATTTTGCAGTAATTGACCTAGATAATCGTGCAGGATATTCTCAGCTTATTTTAAGTGCCTTTGGAACTACTACACCATGGTAACTATTTTCGAATCAAGTCAATGATCTTTTGGAGATCAGGTTTTCTGATACCCAGGATGGCATCCTCAATATATTTGATTATACTATCAAACTGGTTTACAAGAACGCTGTAGCAGGTGTGCAGAGCCTAAGAATAGATGTCTCAGCTCTGCCATCTGGATTGTATTGGGTACAGATGCCTGGATTCAAGACTGAGATGATTATGAAGAGGTAAGATAAAAACGATGACTTTTTGATAAATTGTTTAAATTTTGTTGGTAACTTTAATATTATTTTGGTACTAAGGGATTATGAAACGGATATTATCCATTAATTATGGCAATATTGAAAAAGAGTATACTCCAACATATTATTTTCATGTATCTGTTATGGTGTAGGGTAACAAGATTTGGTTTTTACGGATAGGCTCTAAAACAGAAATATTTTTAACAGAATTGTAAACCTTCGATATGAATCCTTTGGGATCAAAAACGTTGAGCATTGTAATCAGAGGAGCGAGCATTTGCTTTTTCTTTTTGGTATATTTCACGAATATCAATGCCACAATTATTGAGTCTGGTATCACAGGCAACTGGAATGTAGGCGCCACATGGGTAGGCGGTGTTGTACCTGCAGCAACGGATGATGTGGTCATCAAATCCAGCCATGTTGTAACTGTCACAAACAATGAAACCATTGTCAATGTTGAAGTTGAATCAACAGGAGAATTGATAGTCAATGCAACTTTCACGTTAATATGTGACGGAGACATTCTACAGAACGGAATAATCACTGTAAATGGAACGCTGACAAATACTGGAAATATTACCCAAGTTGGAATAATTACTGTAAATGGAACATTAACAAATACTGGAAATATACTCCAAGATGGAACAATTACTATTGCAACTGGAGGGATTTTCAATCACGCAAATAATACAACAAATACCATAACACAAAATGGCACCTTCAATGTCCACGGTACTTTAAATTTAAATGGCGGAACTTATGTTATTAATATGGTAAACAGTTTTTCAGGTGGCGGAGTACTTAATCTGGAAAATTACAATTCTTTTGGCCCAAATGTCGAATGGAGGCCTTTTATTCCAGTTATTAATTTTTCAGCGAATTCCGACGCAAATTGGGATGGAAATATAATTTTCTTCTTGCAAAACGGAACAGATTTCAATTTTTATGATGGAAGTGGAGAGATCGCATTAAGTTCGGGCTTTTCAAGTCAGGGGACATTTAATATTGAAGGTCCTGGCCTGCACAGACTAAATTCTGATTTTGAGAATCAAAAAACGGTAAATTGGAATGCTGGAGATTTGGAAGGAAATAAAGTTTTTACAAATACATCAACTTTCAATGCACTTGATGCGCCCTCCTATTTCAATATGGCAATCATAAATGTTTATCCTGGTGAAATATTTGGTGGCGGTGTATTTGGCTCTTTAATAACCAATAATATTGACGCAGAGATTACATTACCTTTTGATAAGACAATGACAGTAAATGACGTTAACTGCGCCTCCAAGTTTCAGATAGATGGCACATTAAATTTGGTAGGTGGACAAATAGATATATCCAATTCTAACTGTTTCAGTGGAATTGGAACCATCAATGTAGCGGGTAACATTTCTATGGTTTCTTCGGTTGAATGGAAACCAGCAATATCGACAATTAACTTCAATTCAGGCTCTATCGCTGGTAGCGACTTAGCTATTGTATTCCCTGTTATTACTACGGTTAATTATTATACTTCCGGATTACAATTAGGGGGAAGTGGAAGCATAGAAAATAAAGGAACATTCAATATAAAGGGAACTAGTTCTATTATTGGTAGTTTTACAAATTATCAAGGAATTGTTAATTTAGAAGCAGGAGATTTTAGTATAATAGGAGGCGACTTTTATAATGCAAATTTGGGGCAATTCAACTTAAATGGTGGCAATTCCTTTTCTGGTACCATTTTTAATGAAGCGGATATCAATTGTAATGTAAACTGCAACTTTGTAAGTCCAATCAATAATATTTCTGGAGGCACAGTCGATGTGAAAGCCGACAAGGTTCTGCAGATTCAATCCTTGAACAATGATTTAGATGCAATTCTCAAAGGCAATGGCACTATAGATGCTTTGAATGGAGTTGCTGGAGATGGAAGTGTACAGCCTGGCGCCTCGCCAGGAACACTAAACATTATTGGCAATTACACTCCGGGAACGTTGGTAGCAGAATTGTGGGAATCTGGTGGTAATGTTACCAAAGACTCCATTCATGTCAATGGAAATGTAAACCTTTCCTCAGGAACCCTGAATATTTTGACTCAAGGAATATTGCCAGCTGGGAGCTACACAATATTGAAATGTACAGGTGCACTTACAGGAGTATTTACAACAGTTACAGGAGATCCTTGCGTGACCGTTGAGTATGGAAGCGATTTCATTATTTTAAAAGTTGGTGTCACCAAAACCTGGAATGGTTTAAATGATGTTTGGAGCAATGCCAGTGAATGGACCCCATTTGGTGTTCCTTGCATAGAAGATGATGTTATCATCAATGCGGGTATTGTCACCTTAGATATTCAACCTGAAATGAAATCGCTTACGGTCAATGGTGGACAGGTCAACAATACCTCTGGATCATTTTCAATCAGTGCACCAACAATATTTGCTATTGGAACTAAATGTGTAGTCAATCAACCTCTTGCATTTACTGGAATTCTCGATAACAATGGTAAAATCCAAGGAATTAGTACCATTGATATATCAGCAGCCACGATGGTGGGCGGTTACGGCATATGGGCTCCTGGCAATTCAGCAGGTGACTTGACAGCTACAGGAGTGTACGACAATGAGATAATTGAAATGGAAATTAAAGGCCCGACAAACGGTTCAGGTAATGTCGAACACGATATATTGGAGGTTTCGGATGACATGAAAGTAAGCGGTAAGATTGAGATCAGTTGGATTGGAGGAACCGTGCCTCCCGCAACACGAACCATCATGGAATGTGATGGGGGTCCTGGCTGTCGTACCCAACAATTCTCCACCATCATTCTCCCAATACAATGCAATGGAGGCTGCTCTATTGAATATACAGATACCCAAGTAAGACTCCGAAACGATGTCCCTATAGAATTCATAGGCACCTGCATATGGCAGGGCGGTAACTCGGACTGGAATACAATTACGAATTGGAGTTGCAACGATGTACCCAATGCCAACGACGACGTTGAAATCAATGGCGGTTCAGTTTCCGTGAATGTTCCAGTTTCGGTCAAATCACTAAAATTAACTGGTGGAACTTTGACAGGATCTAATGCTTTAACGGTTTTAAATGCACTGAATTGGTCAGGTGGAACTTTAGGTCTAACACAGCCTGTTACTGTGGGATTAGCAAACATTTCTGGAATTACTACATTGGGCATTGGAGCAAGTTTGGTCTTATCACAAGGAGGGGTCTTGGAAAACCCTTCGATAACGTTGGAGAATAATTCCAACTTAATTTTATCAACCAATAAATCGCTTGAAATCTCGCAGGGGACGATCAATAGCAATGCTGGTACAGGAGCATTTATTAATAATGGAACCCTCTTAAAATCTGGCACTGGACAATTTAATTTCAACAGCAACTTAACCAATGCCGGAACACTTACTGCCAATGCTGGAATCTTCAAAATATTAAAAAATCTAACAAATAACGGTCTGATAAAAGGTGCGGGGATTCTCAATTTAGAGCAAGCTGGAACAGTTTCAATGGGCAATGTAAATCCAGGTAATTCACCAGGCTTGCTGACCATCGCGGGGAACTACACCAATAAAAATTTAATTATCGAATTTCTGGAATCTGGCGGGGTGACAACTCATGATGAATTAGAAGTAACACAAACTATTACTTTAGCAGGTGTTGACAATGACTTGGTTATTGACAATATTGGTGGAGGTACCGTACCCTATGGTGTTTATGAATTTTTATATTGTAATGGCACATTGCCTTGTCGCACTGGAACTTTTGACGAAATCACCTATCCAGCATTTTGCACTGGTGCTGAATGTAATCTAATTTACACTGATGATGGTGTTAAGCTCAATTTTCAGGCGGCATTGCCCGTTGAGCTCTCTGGATGGTTTGGTTACAAAAAAGACAACGCAATTATACTCAATTGGACAACAGAATCTGAAGTCAATACCGAAAAGTTCACCGTTCAACGGCTTCACCAATCAATTTGGGAAAACATTTCAAGCACCAATGCCAAAGGAACTCCTAGCATGACCTCAAGTTATTCTTTGATGGATCAATTTCCTCAACTTGGAAGCAATCTTTATCGACTTGAAATGATTGATTTAGATGGGCAAAAGATGTATTCCCCGATTGTGGCTGTGAGTTTTGATACCCAAGATGATTGGAAAATCTACCCAAATCCAGCCAATGACTTCATCACCATCCAAACTGGCAATCAAAAAAACGGCGTGTACTTATTAGTCAATGCTACAGGACAAGTGCTTGTGCAACAAGAATTTTCACAAGGCGAGGAAATGAATATTTCTCTATCCAAGCTCCCAAAAGGCATCTATTGTATTTGTTTTCTGGGGAATTCTTGTAAAACGTTTGTGAAAAAATAACTAAATCTAAAATAATAAGATTTGTCTGGATATAAATAAGGAAAATATGAAAAATAGCAACAATACTTTTGTAAGTACAATCTCAATTCCGCTTCGAGGGAAATTGACAAAAACTATGTTTTTTGTTGACCCTTTGGGCAAAATAGGCATTAAGCGTATTTTGTGTTCAAGTGTCTTTTGCAAATTTTTGCTTTCATTCTTATGGCTTTTAATCAGCAATTCTATTTCTGCCACCAATATTGTTGCTGTACAATCCGGTGATTGGAATGATCCTTCTACTTGGAACCCTGCAACGGTTCCAGCGTCGAATGACGATGTAACTATTTCCGGAGGATTTTCAGTGACAGTTAGTGACAACCAAATGTCAAACGGCATTCTACTTGATTCCAATTCAGTATTAGCAATAGCAACTGGAGGTACTTTGACGACAACTGGAAATTTGGTTTTCAATGATACCCTATACATTGACGGTGTTTACAATATGAATGGTGGAACACACCAAATGATTGAAAATTCAGTCTTTCTTGGTACCGGAACATTAAATTTTAGCGAAGCAAATATCGTAAATATAAGTGCTCCAGTGTGGTATGTAGCTGTTTCAATTTCCAATCTCAACCATTCAGCAATTCTTACAATCAATGGACAATTTTCATTTGGTGAATTTAATTGGCATGATAACACGCATTTTAACTTTTCTGCTGTTTGCTATATTGACATTCTAAATATTGTTGGACAAGGAACACATGAAATAGTAGGATCAGTTTTTAATTGTAGAGAACTTTATTGGCAGAACGGAAATGTATCAGGTTTAGGCAATTGTATAATTGGATATGAATTTAATTCAGTTTCAATCGATGAAGCTGCAACATTTGATATGAATTTGGAAATTGGGGGTCTAGCACAATTCGTGGGTGGAGGAACTTTCAATAAGCCCATCAATGGACCTGGCGGCGAGGCTCGCATAACAGTGCAGATTTCTGACGTGCTCACTACCTCAAGCGATATTAATATTGTTGGCGGTATAGATATTGAGGGAACTTATAACGCCAATGGTGGTAATATAAATGCATACGACCTATTCTTATCGCAAGGTTCTACACTCAATGTTGCTAATAATGTGAATTTTAACTTGGAAGGTGAATCCTTTTTGTTAGGCACAACCAATTTCAATGGAAATTGGAATGGGACTATTATCAATGGCGGTAATTTTGATTGGAATGCTGGTGAATTAACATCTCTGGATACCAACGTTTATTTTAAAAATGATGGGATAGTTAACTTGCTCACCTCCGCGATTCATAAAACTAGTTGCAAAATCAATAACATTTTTGGAATATTTAATTGGGATGAAGGCGGTTTTAGTGCTGGGAATCCAAACGTAGATTTCAGTAATCTGTATGGAGGAACCTTTAATATCAACTGCATATCTGGAACGTCCTCAATGCCAATAAAAAATGAAGCAATCATAAACAGCAATGTAAACGTGACATTTTCTAATCTGTTGGTTAATGAATATTCTGGAATAATAAATTTAACAGCTGGCACTCTAAAGTTAATAGACAATTTGACCAATTTTGGAACAATCAAAGGCAATGGATCCATTGAGACAACTATTATTGAAGGGCCAGGTGAACTTGCTCCAGGAGCCTCTCCTGGCACAATAATCATTGTCGGTGATTATACGGCTGGAATATTGGCAATTGAATTCGACGAGACAATGGGGATTGTTACCAAGGATTCAGTCCATGTATCAGGCAATGTCAATCTCAATGATGGTACTCTTGACATTAGTATAATAAATGGTACAATCCCAGCTGGCTCATATACAATTTTAAAATGTGTTAACCTATCAGGCACTTTTGCCAGTATCACGGGCGGTGATTGTTTTACTTTGGAATATGGAACCGATAAACTAATTCTAAAGGTTGGGGTTATTAAAACATGGGATGGTTCAAATGATGTGTGGGGCAACCCCGCAAAATGGATACCCTCAGGTGTACCATGTCCCTTTGATAGTATAATAATCAATTCCGGTATTGTGACATTGGACATTCAACCGGAGATGAAAAGTCTGACAATTAATGGAGGACAGATCAACAATACCTCTGGTTCATTTTCAATCAATGCACCAACGGTAATTGCAAATGGTGCAAAATGTGTAGTGAATCAACCTCTTGCATTTACAGGAATTTTAGACAATAGCGGTACCATCCAAGGGGTCAGCACCATCGATTTATCAACCGCTACTGTGATAAATGGTTATGGCAAATGGGCACCCGGTAATTCGGCTGGTGACTTGTCCGCTACGGGTGTGTACGACAATGAAATCATCGAAATGGAAATAGGCGGCAATGGCGGAGGTGGAGGTATTGTAGAGGTGGACTTACTCTCCGTCAGTCAAACTATGGTGGTTGGTGGCGATTTGATTATTCCCTGGCTCGGTGGCACTATTCCTCCTGGCAACCGGATATTGATGCAATGCGATGGCGGAAGTGGCTGCCGTACTGGTACATTTGGCAGTGTCACCTTTCCACCTCAGTGCGGCGGTGGGTGCAGCATTGAATATACCCCTACTGAGGTCAGACTTATTAATACCATTCCCATTGAATTTATTGGCACTTGCACTTGGATCGGTGGCACTGGCAATTGGTCTAATGCTGCCAAATGGAGTTGTAATGATGTTCCAAATGCAAATGATGATGTTGTTATCAATTCTGGATCAGTAAATATTATTGACCCCACGACCGTCAAAACCTTGAATTTGACAGGTGGTGCTCTTTCTGGCTCTGGATCAATAACTGTCAACAATAGCGTTATATGGTCAGGAGGGCAAATCGACCTAACAGGCAGCACTAGTTTGGCAACAGCAACTATTTCGGGAACCGTTGGCATATCCAATGGCAACTTAATCTTAGCCCAAGGTGGCACAATGAATTCTGCAACTGTTGAACTCAGTAATAATGGCGTCATCACTTTACCTGCTACCAAAACACTTGAATTGATTAACACTGGCACCATCAACAATACAAGTACTGGTGAGTTTGTCAACAACGGTACCCTCTTAAAATCTGGCACTGGACAATTTAATTTCAATAGCAATTTAACGAATAACGGAACACTTACTGCCAACGCTGGCGTCCTCAAAATTTCAAAAAACTTGAGCAGTACAGGCTTAATAAAAGGTGTGGGGATTCTCAATTTAATGGACGCAGATACCGTTTCTAAGAATAATGTCAATCCAGGGAATTCCCCAGGTTTGTTAACCATCGAGGGGAATTACACCAATAAAAATTTAATTATCGAATTTCTGGAATCCAGCGGGGTGACAACTCATGATCAACTAATTGTTACACAAAACATTACTTTAGAGGGTGTTGACAATGAATTGGTTATTGACAATAATGGTGGAGGTGCCGTTCCTTATGGTGTCTATGAATTTTTGCATTGCAATGGCACGGTGCCCTGTCGCACTGGAACATTTGATGGAATAAGCTATCCTGCGTTTTGTGCTGGTGGCTGTTCTTTGATCTATACAGATGATGGTGTAAAGCTCAATTTCCAGGCTGGATTGCCAGTTGAGCTTCTAAGCTTTGATGGATATCCACAAGACGGGTCAATAGAGCTCAGTTGGAGGACAGCATCGGAAGTAGGAACTGACCTGTTCGTTATTCAAAGTTTGAATCAATCCGAATGGGAACCAATTGGAACAATTTTTTCAAAAGGAAATTCATTGGAAAAACAAGATTATAACTTTATTGACAAAAAACCAAAGGTGGGCTTCAATCTCTATCGCCTGGAAGTAGTTGATTTCGATGGACATAAAGAATATTCTCCAGTAATTTCAGTGGCATATAATGTGAAAAAAGATTGGAAGTTATTCCCCAATCCAGTTGAAGATTTATTGTATTTAGATCCAGGACAAATTGGATCTGGTTACTTCCAAATATTCAATGGGTCTGGCTTTTTGCTGGCACAACTTCCAATAGAAGAATTTCAAGTCCAGCAACTTGATGTTTCCAATTATCCATCAGGTATTTATGGCGTTTGTATTCCCGGTTTTTCATGCAAAATGTTCATTAAGCCTTAAAGGTACCAACAAGTAAAAATTTCATGATGAATGTTATTAGAATTTTAAGCTGTGCTCTGGTGATGCTTATTGGAGGAAATATTCATGCTCAAGTAAAGGATACCTCCGTTTGCAACAAGCAGGTAGACAGTTTGATTGAAATGTCGAGAAGCTTGTCAAAAGACAAAAAATTTACTGAGGCTTACAAGGCAGTTGAATATGCCGAAAGTATAACAATCGCTTGTTTGGGAAAGGACAATTTGACATTTGCCAATTGCATTTTCAATAGAGGAAGAGTATTTCACCTCCAAAATAAATTTGCTGAAGCATTGCCATTTTATCAAACAGCAATGAAAATGCGTGAAAAATTAGCCGGTAAAGAAAGCAAAGAATACTCCTCAGCAGCCAACAACACTGCCTTGGTGTTGCGCCAATTGAATAGACTTTCTGAAGCAATTCCGTTGTACAAAGAGGTGGCTGATTTAAAACTGAAACAACTCGGCGCTGATAACATAGATTATGCTGCAGCATTGAATAATTACGGTGTTGTTTGTTATAAGGCCTTGAAGTACGATGAGGTTGAAAAATCCTACCTGGAAGTTCGGAGAATTCGTGAAAAAGTTCAAGGAAAAAAACACCAAGAGTACGCGCGTATTTTGAATAATTTAGCAGCTTTCTACGTCGAAGTAGGAAGATATGAGGAGGCAGAAAAATATTATTTGGAAACCAAAACAATTCAAGAAGGCACCGTTACCAAACAAAGTGCTGATTATGCAACTACACTCAATAACTTAGGCCTACTTTATAAATTGTTGGGGAAATTTGAAGAATCAGAACTATTGCTCACAGAATCCAATTCGATAAGGGAAAAAGTACTGGGCAATGAAAATGCTGAGTATGCAGAGGGTTTGTACAATTTGGCTGGTCTACACAGGACTTTAGGAGATTATAAAAAATCAATCGGTCTTCAAACACAAGCTGTTGACATTACACAAAAATTATTTGGCAAGAATGATCCAAGATACGGAGAAGCAATTTCTAATCTCGCCTTAGCTTATTATTTTATTGATGAGCATAGCAATGCTGAAAATCTTTATATTGAATCAAAAAACATCTTTGCAACAAATCCCGGCAAGGAGAATAAAAAATATACCATTACCGCCAACAACCTAGCATTGTATTATATCGAACAGAAAAAATATGAGGATGCTTTTACCTTACTCAATGAAGTAAAAGATATTCGAAATAAAACTTTGGGTCTCAATCATCCTGATTATGCCAATGTTATTGAAGATTTATCATTGCTCAATACCAAAAAGAAAAATTATACAGAAGCCTTGACGTTGAGAAAACAAGCGCTCGACATATTTGGCAAGTCATTGGGAAAAGAACATGAACGCTATGCCGAAAATCTTCATGCACTAGCTTCACTTGAGGCTTACAATCAGAACTTTGACAACGCACAGATCGACGTAATTGGGTCAACAAAAGTGCTTAGGAAAGTTTTATTTAATTCCACCAGACATCTCTCAGAAAGGGAACTGTTTGCTTACAATGATTTGTTTTTAGAGCAAATAGACCTCAATTATTCATTTGCCTTTAAACTAAAACCTAAGACCGAGTTGCTCCAGAGTTGTTATGACAATGCCTTATTTTATAAAGGCTTTTTACTGAATTCTGTAGCCCAAATCAGGAATATCGCAACATCACACCCTGATGCTGCACTTAAAATCGGACTATTGAATTCTTATAAACGACGCATCATTGCTCAACAACTACTGCCCTTAGCTGATAGAGATAGTCTCGCCAATGTGGAACTCGAGAATAAGTCAAATATTATAGAAAAAGAACTGGCCAGAACAATTGCCTCTTATAAAAATATTTCGAGCCCAATTACCTCAGACCAGATAGGTAAATTGTTAAAACCAGACGAGGCGGCTATTGAATTCGTAAAATTCAATAATAACTTTCCCAGTGAAACTGATAGTGTACTCTATGCTGCAATTTTACTGAAGGGCGGCACTCAAAATCTTGAATTTATTGTACTTTTTGAAGCCAAAGAAATGGAAAAATTGGTGGGCAAAACCATAGATCGTAAAACAGATTACGTCAATGAATTGTATAGCCTTTCGGACAGAGGGGCTGCTCCAAATGTAGAACCTATGAAGCCACTCTATGACCTAATCTGGAAACCCCTTGAATCCAAACTTCAAACGCCTAGCCCTATTAAGACCGTTTACCTCTCCAATGTTGGTTTGCTTCACAGAATCAATTTAGCCGCAATTCCAGTTTCGGAGGAAATGACAATGGGTGAAAAATATCACCTTGTTATGCTAAATAGCACTCGACAATTGGCAAGTGACCTAAATCTCAATATCAACCCTGAAAATACCGCAATCATATTTGGTGGCGTGAAATATGATGCGGACAGTACTTTTTTAGCTTCCATTATCAACCGAGCACCCAATAGCGATCTGGCACAGCGAGGTTTCAACTCTTTTACTGCAACCGATCCAAAACAGCGGGGAGGAACTTGGACCTATTTGAAATGGACGGATAAGGAAGCCAATTCGATTGAAAATGTACTCAAAACAAGTGGCTTTACAATCAAACAAAATAAAGGCTATGAAGCAACCGAGGAAGCCTTTAAGCAAATCGGACTCAAAGAAAAATCACCAAGAGTGATCCATATTGCCACGCATGGTTATTTCTTTCCAGACCCACAAACAAGCGTTAGAGAATCAAATACTACTAATTTTCAAACTATAAAAATAAACCAGAACCCAATGATCCGTTCTGGATTGATACTTGCTGGTGCCAATTATGCATGGTTGAATAACAAACCAATCAGTACTAATATAGAAGATGGCATTTTGACGGCCTCTGAAATAAGCTTAATGAATCTTGCCAACACAGAATTGGTTGTGCTATCAGCTTGCGAAACTGGGCTTGGAGACATTGTAGGCAATGAAGGAGTCTATGGTTTGCAAAGAGCCTTCAAGATTGCGGGAGCAAAATACCTGATCATGTCCTTGTGGCAAGTACCAGATTTTCAAACCCAAGAGTTGATGACCACATTTTACGGCAAATGGCTGCAAGACAAAATGAGTATCCCAGATGCATTTCGAGCTACCCAACATGAAATGCGTGAAAAATACCAAAGCCCCTGGTTTTGGGCAGGGTTTGTGTTGGTGGAGTAGGAAAATCTCTGCTTTAGGTGTTACTTTTATAGGAATTTTAATTCTTAACGATGAAATTATTTCTAGTTACAGCAATTCTACTGTCCACTTTTTGCATGAATGGCCAAACGATTGACTCCGTTTCTATCAAACAGGTTGACAGTCTTATTCAGGTCTCCCGTGGACTAGCTGCTAAAGGCGATTTTGATAAAGCGCTCGAATTATATACCACTTCAGAATACATAGCCATTGAAAAATTTGGGAAAGGATCTGCACTTTACGCAAAAAACTGCTTCTATAAAGGAGTAGTTTATCATTTTAAAACAGATTACCCTCAAGCCGAAAAGTGGTACCTTGAAACCTTGGTCATAAGAAAACAAGTATTGGGAAAAGAAAATCTTGACTACGCAAATAGTTTAAACAATCTAGGAGTTTTGTATTTTGATATGGGCAACTACGAAAAGGCGGAACCGTTTTATCTTGAAGCCAAAGCAATCCGAGAAAAAGTCTTGGGAAAAGAACACAACGAATATGCGGCTAGTCTAAACAACCTCGCAATCATTTATTGGAGCATGGGCAACTACGAAAAGGCCGAGCCAATCTACCTCGAATCCAAAGCAATCCGAGAAAAAGTCTTAGGAAAAGAACATCCTAAATATGCGGAAATTCTAAATAATCTGGGTGCTTTGTACATGTATATGGGCAACTATGAAAAGGCGGAATCGTTTTATCTTGAAGCCAAAGGAATCCGAGAAAAAGTCTTAGGAAAAGAACATCCGAATTATGCGGGTAGTCTAAACAATCTAGGAGTTTTGTATAAAAATATTGGCAACTATGAAAAGGCGAAATCGTTTTATCTTGAAGCCAAAGCAATCCAAGAAAAAGTAGTGGGAAAGGAACATCCGGATTATGCATTAAGCCTGAATAACCTCGCAGGCCTCTACTCGACCATGGGCAACTATGAAAAGGCGGAACCGTTTTATCTTGAAGCTAAAGAAATTCGAAAAAAAGTAGTGGGAATAGAACATCCGGATTATGCGAATAGTCTAAACAATCTAGGAGTTTTGTATTTTGCTATGGGCAACTATGAAAAGGCGGAACCGTTTTATCTTGAAGCCAAAGCAATCCGCGAAAAAGTGTTGGGAAAGGAACATCCGGATTACGCGTATAGTCTAACCGCTCTTGGAGGTTTGTATAGGAATATTGGCAACTATGAAAAGGCAGAACAGTTTTATCTTGACGCCAAGGCAATCCAAGAAAAAGTCTTGGGAAAAGAACATCCTAATTACGCGAGTAGTCTAAACAATCTAGGTGTTTTGTACGCGCTTACAAAAAGATACTACGAATCTGAGCAACTTGAAAAAGAGTTCTTGATGTTGAACCAAAACAGACTTACCAAATCAGTGTCATTCTTATCCGAGAAAGAACTTGCCAATTACGCACAGACTTTTCAAGGTAACGGTAATCAATTGAGTTCATTTATTTCAAACCGGCTCATTGAAAAAAAAGCATTGGGAATACTTCCCTCTTTGAATTTTGATCATATTTTATTTCTAAAAGGATTCCTCCTATCCTCAGCCATTAGACTCAATTTTTTTACGACCTCGCTTCCAGAGGCACAAATTCAAAAAAACCTATTAAAATCATATAATGTTCAACTCTCCAAAGAACTTTCTAAACCCCTTAACGAACAAAAATATGTCACCGAACTTGAGGAAAAAGCCAATATTGCTGAAAAAAAAATCGCGCAATTAGTTAATGGAAATGATGTATCCAAAGAGCAAGTCAAATGGCAGCAAATACAAAATACACTAAAAGCTTCGGAAGCAGCAATCGAGTTTTTCCATTTTAAGCTTGTTTTTCCCAAAAAAACAGATAGCATAATATACGCAGCATTATTATTAAAGCCGGGACTTGCGCAGCCTTTGTTTATCCAGCTCTTTGAACAAAAAGCACTCGATACACTATTGGTATCCAAATCAGAACGTCGTTCAGATTATGTCAATGATTTATATACTATGGCAAATCGTGGTGCATCAGCAATAGGAGCGAAAAGAAGAAGTCTTGTTGAACTAATCTTCAAGCCGCTGGAAAAGGAATTGGATGGAATTACAACCATTTACTATTCACCATCTGGTTTGCTACACCGTATCAACTTGGATGCCATTCCAGTCAGCGAAACTGAAACTTTGGCAGACCGTTACAATTTGGTGGTATTGAACAGCACACGACAGTTGGTTATTCCATCTGTGGTTAAAAACACGACTAACGATGCTGTTTTGTTTGGTGGAATTCGATATGAGGTTGATACTACCCTACTTTCCAATCAACCAATATTCGCTTCAAGAACAGAATCTCAACTTTCCTTCAACCAAAACAATTCTCAATCACGCGGTGGCAGCTGGGATTATCTGCCCGGTACAGAACGTGAAGTGAATGCCATTGAAAAGATCACGACATCAGGTGGAATAACAACTACCTTGAAAAAGGGATACGACGGCACCGAAGAAGCTTTCAAAAATATTGGTGCAAACAATGCTTCTTCTCCAAGAATCCTTCACATCGCTACCCATGGTTATTTCTTTCCGGATCCTAAAGAGAAGAACTCAAAAACTATATTTGGAGACGATGAGCCAGTGTTCAAATTATCTGATCATCCAATGTTGCGTTCAGGATTGATTATGGCTGGCGGTAACATCACCTGGAAAGGAGAAAAGACTTTGGAAGGCAGAGAAGATGGCGTATTAACGGCTTATGAAATCAGTCAGATGAACTTGTCCAACACCGAACTAGTTATCCTTTCAGCCTGCGAAACTGGGCTTGGCACAATCCAAGGAAATGAAGGAGTATATGGCTTACAGCGTGCTTTCAAAATTGCTGGGGCGAAATACCTCATCATGAGTCTTTGGCAAGTTCCAGACAAACAAACTTCCTTGTTGATGACCACATTTTATAAAAAATGGCTGGAAAATAAAATGAACATACCTGATGCATTTCATGCTGCTCAAAAAGAATTAAGAGATATTGGTTTGGATCCGTATCAGTGGGCAGGATTTGTGTTGGTGGAATAGGGAGTTTATCATTAAACCCAAATACAGCGTTATTAACTGAATCGACGAAATTTTTGGTTATTCCCAAAATTTGTTTGGGTTTAACCTCAATAAAATCAAAGATTTTCGTCGACTCATGGAGCTTTGCTCAGAGTCTGATAGCCTTTGGCTCGTCAGACCCAAAGGGTAAAATCCGCTAATGCGGATTTTGGGTTAAATTCAGGCCTTTCCCATGCGCAGGACTATGAAGCTGAGATCACCAATATTTATGGGCGGCAATTTTATAAATGCAGTATTCCTGCTTACGGTTATATCCATAAAATGAATCTATTTGATATGCCATCAGGGATATATTTCTATGATTTCATTAAGAACAGACAGGTATTTGCAATACAAAAATTAGTGGTGGTGGATTGATAAAACATTGCAGCAGTTAAACAAAAAATTAAAGGCCGCTCCCTTTCGGAAGCAGCCTTTAAAAGTATTTTAGCCGGTTAGAATTACTTCTTTCCTTTTTTAGGAGCTACTGGTTCTTCATTCAATTGATCTTTTAGATCACTGAATGCAGCAAGGTCGCCAAGAGTAGAAACTTCCAGTTTGTCTTGTTGCTTTGTTGCAACTTTACGAGGTTTCTTTTCTTCTGTTACTGTTTCTTTACCTTCTTTACTTTCTTTACCATCTTTACCTACTGTATCTTCAGCTTCTTTGGTAATATCTTCAAGGTAACGTGTGTGAGAAACCAAGATGCGCTTGTCATCACGGTTAAATTCAATCACTTTCACAGTCAGCGTTTCGTCATTGTTGGCCATAGAACCGTCTTCCTTCTTGATGTGCTTTAATGGAGCGAAAGCTTCCAGTCCATAAGGCAATTGAACGATAGCACCACGATCATCTTTTCTTAAGATGGTAGCTTCATGATATGATCCAACAGGGAAAACATTTTCAAATGTATCCCAAGGATTTTCTTCCACTTGCTTATGTCCTAAAGAAAGTTTGCGGCTTTCAGAATCAATTTCAAGAATTACGATTTCAATTTCAGCACCAACTTTTGTAAACTCGGATGGATGCGCGTAACGCTTGGTCCATGACAAGTCACTTATGTGAACCATGCCACCAATGCCTGCAGAAAGTTCTACGAACACACCGTATGGAGTTAGATTCTTTACAGTTCCAGTATGGCGAGAACCAACAGGGAATTGTTGCTCTACATCGCCCCAAGGATCTTGAGACATTTGCTTCAAGGAAAGTGACATCTTGCGTTCTTCACGGTCAATGGTAACCACTTTAGCCTCATATTCTTGACCCAAACGGAAATGATCACGTGCATTAATTGGTTGATTGCTCCATCCAACTTCAGAAACGTGGATCAAACCTTCTACACCAGGAGAAATTTCAAGGAAAGCTCCATAATCTTCGATGTTCACGATTTTACCTTTTACAGTACTTCCTTCGTTGATATCAGCTGTTAACACATCCCAAGGGTGAGATTGCAACTGCTTAAGACCGAGTGAAATACGTTTTTTGTTCTCATCGTAGTCCAATACTACAACATTGATCTTTTGATTCAATTCCAATACTTCAGCTGGGTGATTGATTCTACCCCATGAAATATCAGTAATGTACAATAGACCGTCTACACCACCAAGATCCATGAATGCTCCGAAATCAGTGATATTTTTAACAATACCTTCTAATACCTGACCTTTTTCAAGACCTTGAATGATTTGATCACGTTGGCCAGCAAGATCACTTTCGATGAGTGCTTTGTGAGAAACTACAGCATTCTTGATGGTTTCATTGATTTTAACCACTTTGAATTCCATTGTTTTTCCCACATATTGATCGTAATCAATGATTGGTTTAACGTCAATCTGAGAACCTGGAAGGAATGTTTCAAGACCATCAGCGTCCACGATAAGACCACCTTTGGTTTTGCTAACTACCACACCATTGATGATGGTTCCATTGGTATATGAATCAACGATTTTCTCCCATGCTTTAAGCAACTTTGCCTTCCTGCGTGAAAGAACCAATTGACCATTAGCATCTTCTTGTGTTTCAACATAAACATCAACGTAATCTCCAACTTTAAGGTCACCCATGTCACGGAATTCAGAAACCGATACCAAGCCATCAGACTTACTATTGATATCCAAAACCACGTCACCACCACTTATTGCAGTTACCAAAGCTTTAACTACTTCGTTGTCAGTTACTGAAGTCAATGTAGCTTCATACTTCTGCGTAAGCGTCAATTTTTCTTCAGGTGAGTAGAACACTACAGCTCTCTTACCAGCAGTCCAATCATAATCGTCATGATTTTTCTTTGGAGATGAAGGCTTCTTTGCAGGTGCTTCTTCTACTGCTGCTTCTACTACAGGTGCAGGTTCAACAACAGGAGCAGGTTCAACAACAGGAGCAGCTTCAACAACAGGAGCAGCTTCAACAACAGGAGCAGCTTCAACAACAGGAGCAGCTTCAACAACAGGAGCAGCTTCAACAACAGGAGCAG
>Ga0136636_10000630_pt1 | contig 18734 bp, 16 predicted proteins | sample AntDrymUQ8522106_2_FD_104653 | JGI IMG/M metagenome (GOLD analysis project Ga0136636, IMG submission 104653) | Polar desert sand microbial communities from Dry Valleys, Antarctica - metaG UQ852 (21.06) | ecosystem: Environmental > Terrestrial > Soil > Desert | place: Antarctica: Dry Valley... | reverse complement strand
GCTGGTTGGAGTTGGAAAAAAAGTTGGTTTCATTTTTTTTTATAAAATTCAGATTATTTCAAATTTATGTATTCTGAATTAGTAATTTTATTTAATATTGTTAAAAAAAATCCCATGATTGTTGCCACATTACGCAGTTTTCTAAACAAAAAATATTATCGTTATTTACTTTATACCACCTTTGCGGTCTTACTGATAGGCGTACTTGGATTTAGATATCTGGAAAAATGGCGCTGGATCGACTGCATTAATTATGCAGTTTCTACCATGGTCACCACAGGAAATGCAAGTGTACAACCCGAAACTGATCTCGGGAAAATCTTTAATATTTTTTATATGTTTATCAGCGTAGTTCTCATTTTATTTTTTGTGAATACGATTCAAAAGCATTTTCAGGATCAGCGACAAAGTTTTCAGGTAAAACATCTGCGCCACAAAAAGTTAGCAAAAAAACACGTGGATGAATCTTTAAATACAGAAATTTGATAAAACTTTCAATGTAAATATATGGTAAAGGATTTTACATCATTGATTTTTTAAATAAGTAATGCTCATCTTGGATGAGAATGTTTTCATAACTTTGAAATTAAAGTTCTAAGCTCCTTTTATATTACAATGACAGATTTTATTGGTTATATTTTAATCTTTTTTGCGATTTTGCTCCTCCGTTATTTTTCTACGGCAGGATTTTTTTACGCCTACTATTCCCGTGTAAAGAAAAATCCCTCCACACAAAAAATATTAAGCCAAAGACCTCCAAAAAAAGAGCAGGTAAAGAAAGAAATTTACTGGAGCATTATTTCTTCTGCCATTTTTGCTTTTTTTGGCGCCTTAACGTATTGGCTTTGGTTAAATAATTATACGGCCATTTACGTAAATCCGGCAGAATTTGGATACTGGTATTTACCCTTGAGCCTCCTGATCGTTTTGCTCGTGCACGAAACCTATTATTACTGGCTGCACCGCGCAATGCATTACCCGAAAATTTATAAAATTGTTCACAAAGTTCATCATCAAAGCCTCAGTACCACACCTTGGACTGCATTCTCTTTTCATCCGTGGGAAAGTGTGTTGGAAGCTTTAATTGTACCGGTGATTTTACTGATCATTCCGATAAATATTTATGTTCTTCTTTTTTATCTGATTTTTATGACCTTCAGTAGTGTTGTCAATCATTTAGATATTGAAATTTATCCCGTTTGGTTCCGAAAAAGTACATTCGGGAAATTGTGGATAGACGCAACACATCATCATTACCACCACAAAGAATTCAATACCAATTATGGATTGTATTTCACATTTTGGGATAAATTAATGGGTACGGAAAGCCGAAAGATGGAAGAGAAATCGTAGAGAGAAAATTTTAAATATTCTTTTCAAACTGGACTATACGAACCGAACTGAAGTGAAGTTTTTGATTATGTTTTCAAATTATATTTTTGAGATCAGCCTATTCACAAAAACTGTAGTTATCTTTGTAAAAAAATATACATGTCCAGATTGATCGCCGACTTAGGAATTATTCATCCACTTCAAAAAGCTCTAAAAGATTTAGAAATTACTGTCGCTACAGATATACAGGAGCAAGTTATTCCTATAATTCTGGACGAAACTGAAGATCTGGTTGCACTCGCCAAAACGGGAACGGGTAAAACTGCCGCTTTCGGATTGCCACTTTTGCAATTGATAGATATTGAAAACAAGAATATTCAAACTTTAATTTTAGCGCCAACTAGAGAGTTAAGTCAACAGATTTTTAGCAATCTGAAAGAATTTGGAAAATATATTCCAGAGATTTCCATCGTTTTACTTTCGGGAGGAAGTTCGGTGAAATCACAAGTAGAAGAGTTGAAATCGACTGCTCATATTGTAGTGGCGACTCCAGGTAGATTTTTAGATTTACTGGAGAAAGGTGCATTAGATATTAAATCCCTAAAACACTTGGTATTAGATGAAGCCGACGAAATGTTTCAAGCTTTAAAAGAGGATTTAATGCCGATTTTGAAAGCTTTGCCTAAAAATCGCCGTACTTTTTTATTCAGCGCAACCATGCCGGGAGAACTGAAAGACATCGTCCATAATTACATGTCCAAAAATGCAGCGTCTATTGATTCTGATCGAGTAACAATCGGACATGAAGGCATTGATCATCAATATATTGTGGTGGAACCGATTGAGAAATTAGATGTTCTTTTACACTTTTTAAACTCCCAGGAAGGAGGAAGAGGAATTATTTTCTGCAAAACCAAAGCGGCCGTCAATAAATTGGCAAAAAATCTGGCGATCCGTAAAATTTCCTCTGGCGCTTTGCACGGAAGTTTAACGCAGGGAATTCGGGATCGGATCATGGAGCAATTTCGGGAAGGTTATATTGATATTTTGGTCGCAACCGATTTGGTTGCCAGAGGAATTGATGTGAAAGAACTAGCGTATGTTGTGAATTATCATTTACCAGATACGCACGATGCATACGTTCACCGTAGTGGAAGAACGGGTCGAGCAGGAGCGAAGGGACTTTCCATGACGATCATTCAGCAGGAAGAAGTTAAAGAAATTGCGGGTTTTGAAAAAGAATTAGGGATTCATTTTAAACCCATCAAAAAAGCAAATGCCGAAGCGATTGAATGGAACAATACCTTGGTTTGGGCGAAAAAAGTATTTAAAACAAAACCAAATCGGGAGATTCCAGAAGAGGTGAAGCAGCAGGTAAAAACCATCTTTCATCATTTAACGAAAGAGGAATTGGTCGATAAAGTATTGTCAAATTATTTGGCAGAAAACAGTTAAAATAATAAGCTTTAAAATAATCTTTTCCACACAAGGTTTCACAGAAGTCTCTTGCGAAAAGACGGTTTTTTAATTTAAGAATTGGTAGTAAGGAGCTATTATAGAATTTTTGAAATTATTTGTTATTTTCTGTAAAAGCTGTAGTTCCACCAATCCAGATCGCATCCTTTTTGTTAAAATATACGTTGACCATCACTGCTTTCGTCATGCGAACCTTGGAAAATTCCCCATTGATGTCTTCAAACAAAGATGCATATTCAATTTTCCGCTGCAAAATATAATTTTCCCGATCCATGATAATTCCTAATCGAGCATTACTTATAAAATAGGGCTTCACTATATTTAATGATAGAAATTATTTTTGCTAAAGCTGAATTTGTACACCATATTAAAATTCTATAGATGATCCCATCCAGAAACACGAAATTGTAATTTATAACTTTTTAATAACGAGATATGTACATTTTTTTGAGGCAATATGTGTTAAATAAAAAAGCAGAAAATCAAAAAAATTTGGTCTTCTGCAGATGCTTTTATTATTCTTAAAAAGAACGAAGGTCAGTATATTTTACTGCTTTTTATACTTTACAGTTTTAAATTGATCCTTCAATATTAAACTGTCTTGATCAACTTTCACGATATCAAATGTTGCGGTATCAATTGAAGATACTTTATTTCCCACACTTTCTTCCACAATTAATAGCTGATTATCTTTTATCCACCATTTTGAATATAATAAAGTTGCCATATTGATGGATTTTGCATCTCCACCTTTAATAATTTCAATTCCCTGAACTTCTTTATCGTTAATTGGATTAGGTTCTACCCAGTTTCCAACAACCAAATCTTCGTTATTTTTAATTTCTTCTTTTGCGGCAGATGTGTCATTTTCTTTCGTCTGCATTTCTTTTGTTTTTGTGCAAGAAGTCAGAAATAATGCCGTCAATAGGGACAATGTGATTACTTTTTTTATCATGTTTTTAAATTTTGTTTTTTGTAATTATTGCTATTTGTCGATAATGGTTATTAAAATTGAAATGTTTTGTTGGTAAAACGAGAAAAGATGTTGTCTAAAATTTACTTTAAAAAAAATTCCAAAATAAGATTACTTATTATTCTCTGTAAAAGCCGTAGATCCACCAATCCAAATTGCATCTTTTTTGTTAAAATCTACATTCACCATCGCATGTTTGGTCATTCTGATCAGGTGTTCCATCAATTTTGGACGGTCTGCGTTTTCATTCCAAATGTAAAGCAAACGGATTTCAGCTTTAGAAAATTCTCCGTTGATGTCTTCAAATAAAGGCGCATATTCCACTTTCCGCTGTAAAATGTAATTATCCCGATCCTTAATTGCTGCAATATCTAGCGGAGTCGGAGTGAGATTTACGCCACTTCCTGCAAAAGAAAATAAGGGTTTCAGCACAAAATTCTCCAGCTTTTCAGTTGCTGGAAAATCATTGAGAAAATAACTTTTCGGCACAAATTCATGTGTTAACTTGGGCAAGATAAATTTAGAAATTTTAAAAAACCAATTAGGATGAGTGATCCATTTCACATCCACCTCTTCCCGAAAATCAAATTCCGTTTTCAGATTAGGGATTTTATTGATCTCATCAAAAATCACGCGGTTGTAGATGCGTTTGATTTCAATCTTTTTTCCCTCTTTTTCGTAATACAATTTACGACCTTCTTTCTTTACTTTGGTAAGACAAACGACATTAATTCCCAGTTTTTTCGAGGTCAGATAAAAATCGATGTTTGTTTTTTGCTCATCCGGGAAAATCTCCATTAAAATAACATTTTCTGGATTTTCTTCGCCAACAATTAATTCCCGCAACTCCGCGTAATATTGCTCGTCGCTTTTTGGAGATTTTAAAGCCTTAAGGAAAGGATATTCCCGGATAAAAGCTTTTTGAAGTTCTTTTTGAAAGCAATACAAAGTGGGAAATGCCTGTAATTCGATGAGCTGCGGCACAATTTCTCCCGCTTCATTTCTGCAAATTCCAAAATCAATGGTGAAAAAATGAGGTTTCAATGTATCATTCGGAACCCGGCAATCGTCTGGAATAGCTTGATCCAAATCCTCTGGAGACATATTAATGACCTGTGTAATAATATCTTCACATGCAAAATGCAACTTGTCTGTAAAATCTGCGGTCAGAAAAATGGGACTTTCAGACACCCGAAATAGAGGAACTGTTCCGGTTTCCTCTTTGAAAGTTTCTAAAATATTGTGGTACTTTTCTGCGGAAAATTCTTCGTTAAATTGTTTTCGATATTTTGGTATCATTTTTTTCTTATTATAAGTTTTTATCTCTATTTCCAATGACTTCCATTCACATCCTTCATCCAACATCCTTTATCCTTCATCCAACTTTTCTATGCCATTTCCAATCTCTTAGTCACTTGTTGTGCAGCATTTTTTAGAAATCGGGGTAGAATTTCGGCTTGGGTCAGTAAAATTTTGTCTGGATCGTCCATTCTGTCGATGGTTTCCAAATATTTTTCCATTCCATAATTTTCAATCATGGCTTCGCGGTTTTTTTCCACTTTCAAATTCTCCAGCATTCCTTTTGGATCTGCTTCTGGATGAAACTGAGTTCCGAAAATTTCTGCCGAAAAACGAATGGCCATTACCGCACGTTCCAAATGAATATGTGGACGAACTTTCTCCAATGCCATCAATTCCATTCCCATTTCCGCAAGTCTTTCCATGTCCGGTTCAATAAACTGATAGGCTCTGGAATCTACGGCGAAAAATGGATTCGGTAAATTTTTCAGTAAAAAATCACTCTTTCCTTCTTCCGTCTTATGAATAGGCATCACGCCAAAAGAATAGGATTTTCTGCGACAGATATTGCCCAATTTCCAATGAATACTCGCCACTTGAAAAGAATGACAAATAAGGAAGAGAAATTTTTTCTGCTCAGAATTTATATTATGTTTCCAGACCTCATCCAAAAAATTCAGATAGGGTTTCTCCCATTCATAGCCTTCTGGATGAGGATTTCCGGGTCCACCAGAGGAAATAAAAATATCATAATCGCTGATTTTTGGAATTTGATTCTTATAACGGACATCAAAATAGTCGATGTTGACTTCTTCATCAGCATTTTCTTTAAAAGCCTGAGAAATCTCTTTTATATTGCGCATCCCCTGATTTACATGATGGTTATTCATATCAAGAAGAGCAACTCTAATTCCTTTCATTTTATAATATTTACAGTGCAAAATTAAGAAATTAAAAATTTAGTCATAAGTAATCCCGAATTCGGTTTCCGCAATCATATAATCAACTACTTTTTTCAAATCTCCTGTTTCCTCATAAATCGCAAGTTGCCGATCTGCTCCAGTTCCGTTTTTCATAATTTCCCACGCATATTCTACTTCTTTCCTACATCCTAATTCATCTACCACATCATCGATAAATTCCAATAATTCTTTTAATAGATCAGAATAAGGAACGCTTGTTTCCTTACCAAAATCAATTAAATGTGCATGGATTCCATCTTTGGAAGCGCGCCATTTATTTTCATTTAAAAGCAAGCGGCGGTAACTTCGGAAACTTAAATTCTTTTCATGTAACTGATAGATCTTCGCCACCAAACATTGCATAATTGCTGCTAAACACACCGTTTCATCTACTCGAAGTGGCATATCGCAAATCCGAAATTCTATGGTAGGGTAGAACGGATGAACACGCAGATCCCACCATATTTTTTTCGCGTTGTCTATGGTGCCCGTTTTAATCATGAGATTGATATAGGCATCAAATTCCGCTGCAGAATTAAAAAAACTTGGAATTCCCGTGCGTGGAAATTTCACGAAAACTTCTTGTCGATACGATTTAAATCCTGTATTTCTTCCTACCCAAAAAGGGGAGTTTGTAGAAAGTGCGTAAACGTGCGGTAGAAAATAGCGCATCACATTTTGAATCCGAATTCCTTCTTCGCGATTCGGAATTCCTACATGAACATGCAATCCAAAAATTAAATTGGAACGCGCCACATCTCCCAAATCATTTACAATTTTATCGTACCGATCATCCTTTGTGATCTGATTATCCTGCCATCTGGAAAATGGGTGTGTTCCACCACCGGAAACGCGCAGATTATTTTCATGCGCTACCTTAATCAATCGCTTTCTGAGTGAGGTGAGTTCCTCTTTTACTTCCTGAATATTATTGCAAATGCCGGTTTCCATTTCGATCACGGATTCGTGCATTTCATGCTTTAAGTTTTCGAGTAAAGTCGCTTTTCCACCTTCAATAATTTTGGAAACATGGGAGACCAAATCACGTGTTTCTACATCAATGATTTGATATTCTTCTTCGACGCCGAGCGTAAATCGATGCATAGTTTTAGTTTTTTCAATGAATAAATTTTTTTCTAAACCACAAAAGCCACTATTTTTTTATTTTGAATCATTATTTTTTACCTCTTATATGGTTTAAAGTTCATAAAAATTGTGTTTACAGCTTTTTATTTTATGCTGTCTTTCACGAAAGTACCCCAAGATATATTAGGTGTTCCGGGCACAAATTCTTTCGCTTTTTCGATGGCAAATTTTGCTGCATTTTCTACAATCCAGGCAAAATTTTCTTCGCCTACAGAATTACGATCTGCATCTGGAGCTGGATTACAGAAATCGATGGCATAAGGAATTCCATCTCGCACCGCAAATTCTACCGTATTAAAATCATAACCCAATGCTTCATTCATTTTAATGGTATAATCGTGAATAACTTTTAATAATTTTTCTAATTCTTCGCCCTCTGTTTGATGCGTGGTTGCATATCTAAGGTGATGCTCATTTCGGGGTTCGTAAGGCATAATGTGAACATATTTTTTCCCAAGGCAATACACTCTGTAATAATCCTGGAATACAATTTCTTCCTGAAGCATCATCACCAATTGCTCTGTTTCTCCTAATTTTTCCCACATATCTTCTGCATCTGTCACGCGATAAACGCTTTTCCAGCCACCGCCATCATGAGGTTTCATGTACGCCGGAAACCCGATATAATTGAAAATATAATCCCAATCATGTGGAAATTTTAAATTGCGGAAAGAAGTTTCTGACGTATTGGTTGGTCGGTCATTAGAAGGAAGTAAAACCGTGTTTGGAAGCGGAATTCCCAACTTCGACATCAAAGCATTGTTGAAAAACTTTTCATCTGCACTCCACCAAAATGGATTGTTCATGACGTAAGTTCCATTCAAAGCCGCGTTTTTTAAATAGGCTCTGTAAAAAGGAACATCCTGAGAAATCCGGTCGATGATCACGGCGTAACCATAATCCACGCCTTGCTCCAGTTTATCGATCATCACCGCTTCTGCTACCACTTCACCTTTTCCCATTTCATTCACTTTGTCGATAAAAGCCCACGGAAATGTGTCTTCCATTCCGAATAAAATTCCAACTTTCTTTGCCATAATATTTATTTTTTTTATTTAAAATTTTCGAATTTTTTTTGAACCTAACTGAAAAACCGGCTAATAAAATCCGGAAAAACCATCCTCCAAAGCGGCCAATCATGGCTGATCCATTTTCTTTCATCATACCAGTGATTAATTTCACGGGAGCTTAAAATTCCTGCCATTTCCCGCGTTTGATCCAAGCAAATGTCCTCATCAGAGGTACTTAAAACCAAGTGCATATGTTGAAATCTCCAAGCTTGTTCATTCTTCATAAATTCCCTTGGACAATTATAGTACACCAAATCACTGCTGTATCCATCCATAAAATTTCGGATCGTAAACGCGCCGGAAAGACAAAATAAATGCGAAACTACATCCGGAAAACGGAACGCGAAATTAGAAGCGTGATACCCGCCAAAACTTGCACCTGCAACTGCAATCCGATGCTCAGAATGAATTTTTTGAAGATAAGGCACAAATTCCTGTTTTAGAAATTGCATGTACAATTCATAGTTCCGAATCCGTTCAGAAGGATGAATATTTTTATCGTAGAAACTGTATTTGTCAATAGTTTCAATATTATACAATTTCACTTTTCCCTGATCAATAAACCAGTTGATGCTTTCATTTAATTTAAAATCATGATTCTGGGTATATTGACCGGCAGAAGTGGGAAACATCAAAATGGGATAACCAAAATGTCCTGTTACTTCAACTTTTAAGCTCATTCCTAAAATATGAGAGTAAAAATCAGTGTGTTCAATTTGCGGCATAAATTACTTTTTTTGAATTTCTTTTAATGTTCTTATTTTGAGTTATTTTTTGAGAAAATATTTAGGAACTGGGTTTTGATCTGGGCGGCAAAACATTGAGGTAATCTCGTGTAATAATCAGAGCAGCTTCGTCTAATTTTTCCTGAATTTTTTCTTTGCTTTCAGATTTATAGACAATACCAACATGATGTTCCAGAGAGATAAATTTCACCACTTCTTCACATTGAAATTTTTCGCAATCAGGGATTTTATCTTTCGCTAAGGCAAGAATTAAACCTGCCGCAAAACCTGTAGATTTTCCAATTTCGTAGGGTAGTTTCTTCAAGAGCGCATTTTCGATTCTGGCCCATTCTCGCCACAAATTTATTCCCGTAGAAGCTTCCACCAGATCAGCGATATTTGCACCACCAACTCGGGATGAAGTTTCCAGAAAATACCATTTTCCATCTTCTTTTCCGCGAATAAATTCCGTATGAGATACGCCATTGACCAGTCCAAAACTCTTCAGAACTTTCGCGTTACATTTTTCCAGGGCTAAAAATTCTTCCGAATATCTGCCTAAAGTTTTGGTACGAAAAACGCCGCCTTCATGCGAAATTTCCATGGGTGTAGAAAGATATTGAGAGGCAGAAGTAAAGATTATTTCGGAATCGCTCACCAAACTGTCGACGTGAAAAACATCTCCAGGTTTAAAGCTTTCTAATAAATATTTATGGCGTTCTTCCCCAAGATAGTCAATTTGAGTCCAAAGGTCTTCTTTCGTTTTTACTTTAATAATTCCTGTTGCAGAAGCTTCTGAGCGTGGTTTTAAAACCCAAGGAGCGGCAATTTTATCCGCAAATTGATTAACGGTTTCATTATTAAAAATGGAAGAAAATTCTGGAGCTTCTATGCCGCAATCTTTGGCTTTTTGCCGCATCGCCAATTTATCCCGAAAATACCGATGCGTGGTTTGACCCATTCCTGGAATCCGAAAAGTTTCGCGCACCAAAGCAGCTTTCTCTACATCATAATCATCTAAGGCGACCACGCAATCAATATTATGCGTTTTTAAAAGATGAGAAAATCCTTGAATCAAATGGTCTAAATTCCAAACGGAAGGTTCCATTTCTTTCATGTAATAAACTTCGTGAATTGCGTGCCAAGGCCAGTTCTTTTCTTTAAAATTTTCAGAAGTGATGAGGATTACTTTATTGCCAAGACGGTGCATCTCGTCCATAAAATCGTAACCTTTAAAATAGCAGGAAATACAAATAATTACTTTCTCCTTCATACAATGTTTTTTAAAAATTAGTGAATTATCAAAAAAACTTATCGTTTTTTATTAAATAATCAATACCTATTTTACCTAAATATTGAATAATTGAAAATCACTTTCAATTATACAGAGAAAATTTTATATATGCTAATTTTTCCTTAATAATTTTCTAGAAAATCGATCAGGAGTTGAACACCATACCCAGTTGCGCCTTTTTCCTTCATGTAGGGAACATTCCCGAAAGCGACTCCCGCAATGTCCAAATGAGCCCAGTTTTCATGACCTTCTATAAACTGTTCCAAAAATTTTCCGGCCACGATACAATCCCCGAAAGGTTTTGAAGATATGTTTTTGAAATCTGCAACATCTGATTTAAAATCGTCTTTCCAAATATCCCATAACGGCAAATTCCAAAGTCGCTGATTGGTTTGATCACCAGAATTTTCTAAAGATTTTTTCAAAGATTCATTATTCGAAAAGTAAGCGCCACAAGTATAACCGAACATTCTTACGGAACTTCCGGTCAAGGTTGCTAAGTCGATTAATGCATCGGTCTTGTAATTTTTTGAGAGATAAGAAAGTCCGTCTGCAAGCGTCATTCTACCTTCTGCATCCGTGTTTAAAACTTCGATGGTTTTTCCATTATAAGCGGTGATCACGTCGCTTGGAATGTATGCAGTGTTGGAAATTGCGTTATCGGTAATTGGTAAAATAGCAATAATATTGACCGGAAGATTCATTTTCGCGGCGGCAATTAAAGTTCCAATTACAGCAGTTGCTCCACCCATATCCGATTTCATGTAGTGAAGATTTTCGGAACTTTTAATGGAAATTCCACCCGTGTCAAAAAGGACGCACTTTCCGACTAAACCTACGGTTTTTGCATTTTTAACATCTGAGTTATATTCCAAAATAGTAAATGCTGCTTCTTGTGAACTTCCCTGGTTTACAGAAAGAAAAGCACCTAAACCTATTTCTTCCGATTTTTTACGATCAAAAACCGTTTTTTTTAGATTGAATTTTTCAGAAATTTCGTTTAAAAAACCCGAAATATGGGGAACTCTTTTAAAATTTTGAGGCTTATTTAACCATTCCATGCAGGCAAACTGACCTTCGCAAAGTGCGGAAATTTTCAGCGCTAAATCTTTTAAAATATCCTTCGAAACGTTTGATAAAACGAGTTGAAAATTAGAATTAAAGACTGGATGTTCTGCTTTAAATGGATATTCATAAGTTCCTAAAAATAAACCTTTTACTAAACTTTCAATTTGATCATTTTTAAATGCTTCAGAATTGATCGAAGTACTTTCGGGTTTAATTTTTTTTCGAAAATCGTAAGTGAATTTTTCCGCGCAAGATTGGATTTCAAAGTTCTTTGGATTTTTTCCTAAGCCGACTAAAAAATGAACCGCATTTTCTTCTAACAAAATGAAAGTTTCATCTTTCTTTGCGGAAAAAACTCCTTCTAAATTTGAGGTGAAGTTTTGCTTTTCGGTTTTCCAGATTTCTTCAGTAAAAAAAGAGAATTTTTGAGTTATTTCTGTGGCTGTATTATTCTTAAGATTGAGTTGCATTTTTTATCGTTGTAATTAAATAAGTTAGAAATATTTTGACTTAAAAGTAAGGTTTTTTTAGATAAGATAAAATTGATCAAGTTTTTTAAAAAGAAAAATCTCATAAGTAAAAAGGAGTTTTGACTCAATTTCGAAACTTTCAGAAATAAAAAAAGCCGGAAGAAATAGTTCTCCCGACTTGGACCGAAGTCGTTTTTAAAAATAAATTAGTTTTATTTTTTGATCAATTTATGACTTGTCGTTTTACCGTCTTGCGTAATTTTCACAATATATAAACCAGTGGTCAATTTCTCAACATTCACTGTTTTCTCTGCATTTTCTCCACTCATTACCATTTGTCCGCTTTCAGAATAAATTTGGTAAGCGTAGTTTCCTTTTGCAGAAATGTTTAGAACATCTTTTACAGGATTCGGATAAATAGTGATTGAACCGTCTACTTTCACATCAACTAAGGAATTCACGGTTCCGGCAGCTTTAATATTCACCGTGTAATCTTCAACCTGTCCATAAGAGAAGGTTTCACAAGCAGTTGGGATTCCGTTGTATTTCATAGAAACTCTCATTCTGGTATTTCCGGTTAGAGCACCTGCTGGAATGGTAATAGATCCAGAAACTGGAGTTATTTTAGAAGCAGCTTTCGTGAACACTGTTTCACCTGCATCAGCGAAATCACCATCTTGATTATAATCGATGAACACCGCATAACCTTCATTATAAGAAGTAGAAGTCCATTTTGGAGTAATGGTAATCGTGTAAGCACTTCCTTTATTCGCATTGGTAATTAGCGTCGTAAAGTTTTCATATCCAGCTGTTCCTGTAGAAATATTGCTAATTGTTCCGAATACCACTTTGCCAATTTTTTCATCTGAAGTAGAATTTCCTTTAGATGCGCAATAAGAAACCGGTGGAGTTGTGGTAGAACCTGTAGTTACCGATAAAACATTACTTGAAGCAGAAGTATTTCCAGCGGCATCTTTCGCTTTTACAGAAAAACTGTACGTTGTAGAAGCTGTTAATCCTGTAATCGCCGTAGAGGTTGTGGCTGTATTTCCTAATAAAGTTGCACCGCTGTAAATATCATAACCAGTTACGCCCACATTATCTGTAGAGGCAGTCCAGCTTAAATTAGTTGCAACAGAAGTTGTTCCACTTGCAGCCAGATTAGTTGGAGCAGAAGGAGCAATAGTATCTGAAACTGGACCAGTTGAATAAGCAGTTCCTAAACCTACTGCATATAATGCATTTTGGGTAGCAATTGCTTCAGGAGAACCCACTCCAAATAAATCTTTCGCCGATTGAATGGCATAAGTTAAGACATTGGCGTAAGTAGAAGTGGAAGTAAGGTAGGAAGTTTCCATGCGGTAAATAATTTTTGCGGAATTTGCAAAACCTATTCCTGTTACTGAAAAAGCATTTCCTATATCATTAGTTCCAGATTTACCTTGCGTCAAAATATAGAAAAAGTGATTTAAAACGCCACTGTTGTAGTGAACTCCACATTGGTCATTTGCCTGACTTGGAGAACAACTGCTTGTGGCGGCTTTCCAGTAAGTTCCTAAATAAGTATCCGGTTGAGCGCTTAATCCGGAGTTTGGATTGCTCATGGATCGAAGATAAAAAGGAGAAGTTTTCGTGATATCTTCGCCGATTAAAAAATTCTGTTTTGTAGGTGCGAAAGCATTTTCTACTACCGCTCCCCAAATATCAGAAAGTCCTTCATTAATGGCGCCAGATTCTCTGCTATACACCAAATTTGCAGAATATTCGCAAATAGCGTGACCTAATTCATGTGCAGTAACATCCAAAGAAGTTAGCGGAGAAAAAGTAGAAGCACCGTCACCATAAACCATTTCTGATCCGGACCAATAAGCATTTTCATAGGCATTACTGTAGTGGATGTAGCTTTTTAATACAGCGCCTGCATTATTGTAACTGTTTCTGTTGAAGGTATTTTTAAAGTAATCGTAAGTGCTAGAAACACCCCAATGTGCATCCAGAGCAGCATTATCAAAAGTTGCATTATTAAATTCTGCAGCTGTCCAGTTATTATCAACATCTGTAAAATCGGTGCTTACAAGAGCGGTTCCTTTTTTCAAATTATACGTAAAAACTCCATTTCCACGAGAAGAATCCCGCAATGCATATTTTCCAGAAACCAATGTGGTCGCGATTGTTTGCGAGCCGCTGTATCTTGTTGCAGCAGTTCCAGAAACTAATGCTAATTTGGTGTTCTGTGCTTCAGAATTTTCCGCAGAATTTTCATTGTGAACGGTAGAATTTTTTTCGTAGAAATTTTTCGCATGTTTGATAATGGCATCAGTCATTAAAATTTTTCCATCCAAAGCATCTACATAAACATATTCTCTGCTTAAAGGTTGCGCTGCATAAATATCAAATTTGTAAGACAGCAATAATTTGAAAGAACCATCATTTTGTTCGATCGGAATTAAAACCAATTCACCTTCTGGTTTTTTGTAAGAATTTTCTTTAGTGTATTCTGCATCCTCCCACATGTATTTTTGTGCGTTGGTATGTCTGATCGCAGAATTTAAAGCAGATGCGGCGTTTACGGTAGGAATAGTCGTTACGTCATTAATTGGAAATACATTTCCTGATAAACTTTCCATTTTTCCCTTTTGAGAATGTAGGGTATAAACTACATATTGCACTTTAATTCCATCATAGTCCAACTGAAATTTTTCATCTACAAAAGAACTGGAAGGATCTAAATCCGTTTTAATGCTTTTCAGAGTGGATCTGGAATCAAGGTTTAAAGTCTGCTTCAGAATTTCATTAACGTTGGTTGCTTTTGCACTTAAACCACTGTTGAAAGTGATCAAATCAACTCTACCATTGTTGTCAATATTTCTTTTACTCACAAATTCTTGTGCTGAAACCTGACCCGCAATAAGCAGCATTATCAATCCTGCAGAAAATACATGTTTTTTCATAAGACAATATTTATTTAATAATTTAATCAAATGTAAATAAAATTGCAATACAAAAATGAAAACGTAAATATATTTTTAAAAAATTATTAAATTTTCTTAATTTATGAAGTATTTATTAATTAAGAGCATGTAAACTAGATATTTACTAATCAACACTCTTTCGGTTAAAGGCATTTTAAGTTATAGAAGCTTATGTTTTCCATATCATAAAACATAAACTGTTGTAAATATGATAATTATCTATAAATAAGTTCCATTGAAAATGCTATTCCGTAGAAATTAGGTCCAAAAATTCCTGTTCGTCCAAGATGACGATGCTTCCAATATTTTGCGCTTTTTTCAATTTACTGCCCGCTTTTTCTCCCACGACAAGATAATTTAGCTTTTTAGAAACAGCTGAAATATTTTTTCCGCCATGTTTTTCCACCATTTCTTCTGCTGCTTCTCGCGTGAAAAGAGAGAGTTTTCCGGTGAAGAGGAAAGTTTTGTTTTCTAAAACAGTGCTAAGAATTTCATTTGTATTTTCTCCTTTTTCCAGTTGAACACCGTATGATTTCAAGCGTTCGATCATCAATAAATTTTCTGGATCTTGAAAGAAATTCACAATGCTTTCAGCGATTTTCCCACCGATATCTTCAACCTGAACCAATTCTTCTGACGTTGCATTTTTTAAAGCTTCAATGGTGTCGAAATTTTTCGCCAGTTTCTTCGCAACCGTTTCTCCCACGTGTTTGATGCCGATTCCAAACAAAACTTTTTCAAAAGGAATTTCCTTGGATTTTTCTACGCCATCCAGAATATTTTGGGCAGATTTCTCCGCCATTCTTTCTAATGGCAACAACTGTTCTTTGGTTAAGACATAAAAATCTGCAGGATTTTCCACGAGTTTTTCACGATATAACTGTTCGATTGTTTCTGCACCTAAACCTTCGATATCCAAGGCTTTTCGGGAAACATAATGAATCATTCTTCCCACAACTTGTGGTGGACAATGCAAATCATTCGGACAAAAATGAATCGCCTGATCTTCTAATTTAATGAGCTCTGTGCCACATTCCGGACAGTTTTTGAGATATTGAATTTCTTCGGAATCAAATGCTCTTTTCTCCAAATTAATCCCCACAATTTTCGGGATAATTTCTCCACCTTTTTCTACGTAAACAAAATCATGTTCATGCAGATCCAACTTTTTAATGACGTCTTCATTGTGTAAAGTCGCCCTTTTTACGATGGTTCCGGCAAGCAAAACGGGTTTTAAATTTGCAACCGGCGTGATTGCTCCCGTTCTTCCGACTTGATACGTAACAGTGAGCAATTCGGTTTCTACTTTTTCTGCTTTAAATTTATACGCCATTGCCCAACGTGGAGATTTTGCGGTATAACCCAATTGTGATTGCTGTTTCAGGGAATTTACCTTTAATACAATTCCATCAATTTCAAAAGGCAGTTCATGGCGCTTTTCGTCCCAATAATTAATAAAGTCTTTTACTTCTTCTAAATTTTTGCACAATTTTGCCTGATCAGAAATCTTAAAACCCCATTTTTTGGCGTTTTGCAATAATTCCCCATGGGTTTCGACGGGAATTTCACTGGAAATAAATTGGTACAAAACTGCGGATAATCGGCGTTTTCTTACTTCGGCGGAATCCTGCATTTTCAAACTTCCACTTGCAGTATTTCGGGGATTCATGAATAGATCTAGACCTTCATCTTCACGTCTTTCATTGATGTGATCGAAGTTTTTTCTGGTCAGATAAATTTCACCGCGCATGAAAAACTGATTTGGAAAATTACCTTTTAAAGTTAAAGGAATATCCGAAATGGTGCGAACATTATTGGTAATTTCATCTCCACGAAAACCATCTCCCCGAGTTACGGCTTGAACCAGCTTTCCGTTTTCATAAAAAATAGAAATCGAGGCGCCATCATATTTCAATTCTGCTACAAATTCTACAGGATCTTCAATTGTCTTAATAATTCGCTTTTCCCAGTCTTCCAGATCATCAAAATCATAAGAATTATCCAAAGAATACATTCTGAACTGATGTTGAATCGTGGGAAAATTCTTCGTAATTTCTCCGCCAACACGCAAGGTAGGAGAGTTTGGGTCAAAAAATTCCGGGTGATTTTTTTCTAATTCCTGAAGTTCCTTTAATTTCTGATCAAAGTCAAAATCAGTAATGGTAGGATTATCGTTTTGGTAATAATTTTCGTTGTGCTGATGAAGTTCTGCGCGAAGCTCTTCTATTTGTTGGTGAATATTTTGGGACATTTTTAGGAAAAATAAATTAAAGTTTTAATAAAGATAAAATAATAAATCACACAAATTAAGATGGATGCAAAGTTACCGATCAAAAAATAATCATTCTGTATTTTGTCTGATTTATCAAATCTTGTCCCAATTTTGAGTGCTCCAAAAACAGCAAGAATTGGAGTAAAACCTATGATGAGACAAATTGTAATTACAAATCTTTCAAAAAAGCCCTTGAAAGTGGAAAGTTGATATAGAAAGAATAGTTTGGTTTCTTTTTTTGGTAATTGATGTATTTCTTTAAAATAACTTTTTAAATAATTGAAGAATAAAAGATTTGATAGAAATTCGCCACAAATAAAAATGCAAAGGAAAAGAGATAATTTAATTAACATAGGTAGATAATTTTAAAATAATTTCTTTCATAGCAGAGAATTCTCTAATGTTTAGGCTTTTTTTTCTTCTCCAAACGCTGGATTTATCAAGTTTAATTATGTCTGCTACTGTTTTATAATCTTCATTTTTTAATAATTCCAGAACTATATTTTTGTCTTTCTCTTTCCAATTATCATAATAATTTTGATAAATCAATAAGCATTGATTCAATAATTTTTGCTGGTCAATCTTAGGTTTAGAATTTCCCAAATCTATAAAATATCTATCTATTTTTTTCTTATTTTCCTCTAATTGTTTTCTTGCATCACTCAAACCTTTTCCCAGCATTAACTCATCTTCAGCGAAGTCTGTATCTATTTCTCCAAAAAAAATAACATATCGCAATTTATAATTAATTGATGATTCTAAAAGGAGACTATCTAGTAGAAAAATGATTTCAAAAATTGTTTCTAAATCCTTTGTAACAGTCTGAAATTCATCACCAAGAGATATTTTTAAGGGTGTTTTCAATTTCTTTTGAAAGGTTTTGTTTATCAAAATAAGATTTTCTTTAAAATTATCCAGTAATAATTTTGAGTTCAATTTGGAACTATGGACAATATCGGCCATTAAAATATAATTTTCCATTTCTATTGTTAAATTATTGCAAATATAGAAATTTTGTAATAAAACTGCAATATTTTATAATTTGTAAAATTTTTACAATAACTAATATTATTTTTTAAATACTAAATTTATATTTCCTTATTATAAAAGAATTGCGCCCCGGATTGCAATGGAAATCCTTTTTTTTGGGAGGGAAAGCAGAGGCAAAAAAAGATTGTAATGGAAAGCCGGAATTGTGCGCCCGAAAAATTATAAAACGGTTCCTGAATTTTTAATGATTTAAGATTTCCCCAATTTTTTTCGATACTTTTCCGGCATTCGGCAGCATTTCTTTTTCCAAAACCAAATTAATAGGAACAGCAGGTAAATTGAGTGAACCCATCGCTTCAACCGGAGCATCTAAATACCGGAAACAATTTTTAGAAATCCTTTGTGCTAAAGCTTCTGCAAAAGAATTCTGGATCTGCTCTTCCGTCAGAACCAAACATTTTCCGTGAATTTTACAGCGTTCGAATATCAATTTTTCATCCAAAGGAATAATCGTTCTTAAATCGATGATCTCAACCCGACCTTCGAAATTTTTTGCCGCTTCTTTTGCCCAATAAATTCCCATTCCGTAAGTAACAATGAGCATTGTTCTGCCTTTTTCAGTTTCATCTGGGTTGGCTTCTAAAATTATTTTTCCTATTCCTAAAGGTAAAATATAATCTTCCGC
>Ga0136636_10000629_pt1 | contig 18735 bp, 13 predicted proteins | sample AntDrymUQ8522106_2_FD_104653 | JGI IMG/M metagenome (GOLD analysis project Ga0136636, IMG submission 104653) | Polar desert sand microbial communities from Dry Valleys, Antarctica - metaG UQ852 (21.06) | ecosystem: Environmental > Terrestrial > Soil > Desert | place: Antarctica: Dry Valley... | reverse complement strand
CATTGAAGATTTTATCATAACGATAGCTGGAAATATTGAATCCAGCGAAAGCTTAAAAGCTGAAATTAATGCGGTGAATTGAGTTTCAGTGCAATAAATTATTGACTTCAATTGGATTTTGTAGGCTTAAACTTGGGTTATTTGCTATATTTTTCGTTGTTTTGCACTCTTAAAAAAAATTACTGTCTCTGTCAACTACGATACAGTTATATTTACGATATGAAATTTTTTAATTTTTTCAAACAAGAACTTGCTATTGATCTTGGTACCGCAAATACCCTCATCATGCAGGATGATAAAATTGTTATCGACGAACCTTCAATAGTTGCCATTGATCGCAAAACTGGAGAAACAATTGCCGTAGGTCGGAGAGCCATGCAAATGCACGAAAAAACGCACGATAACATCAGAACCGTTCGTCCATTGAAGGATGGTGTGATTGCTGATTTTCAAGCGGCAGAGAGCATGATTGAAGGATTCATCAACCTAATTGGGGTTCGCAAGAAGTTCTTCAGTCACATGAAAATGGTGATTTGTATTCCTTCTGGAATTACGGAAGTAGAGAAAAGAGCAGTTTTTGAATCAGCAGATCATGTAGATTCTAAAGAGACCTATTTGATCCACGAACCAATGGCTGCAGCTTTAGGAATAGGATTGGATGTCGAAGAGCCAGTAGGTAATATGGTAATTGATATCGGTGGTGGTACCACAGAAATTGCGGTTATTGCATTATCAGGTATTGTTTGCGATCAATCGATCCGCACTGCAGGTGATGAATTTACCCAAGACATTATAGATTATATGAAGCGTGTCCATAACATGCTCGTAGGTGAAAGAAGTGCTGAACAAATCAAAATTCATGTTGGCTCTGCTTTGGCTCATCTCGAAAATCCACCGGATGACTACCCAGTAAATGGAAGAGATTTGGTAAGTGGAATTCCAAGACAAATATCTGTGAATTACAAAGAAATAGCAGGAGCGGTTGACAAATCTATTGCCAAAGTAGAAGAAGCAATACTCAAGGCACTTGAGACAACGCCACCTGAATTATCATCTGATATATATAAAAGAGGTATTTATCTCACCGGTGGTGGAGCATTACTTCGTGGACTAGATCTTAGAATATCGGCCAAAACCAAACTCCAAGTTCATATTGCAGATGATCCACTTACTGCAGTGGTTAAAGGAACCAGTATGGCATTGAAAAATACGGAAAGATATTCATTCATCATTGACAGAAAAAGTGTCTAGGGCCTTCACTTTGAAGCATTATGGGAAGCATACTGTTGTTCATTCAAAGATTTGGAACCTTCTTTTTGTTCCTTGGTCTTGAATTGGTATGCTTGTATCTGATTATCAACTACAACAAAAGCCAGCAAGATATCTTTTTGAACTCCAGCAATATTGTAGCAGGAAAGGTATTTGATAAATTTGCACAAGTGCAATCATTCGTCAATATGTCCATTGTTGCCGACAGTTTAGCAGTTGAAAACGCTTCTTTATACCAAGAGAAATTCAACAATGCGATTGTTCTTGATTCTTTAGTTACCAGAATGGATTCCACCCAGGCATTTAAAGTCTCTGCTGCAAGAGTCATAAATAACAGTATTACAAGTAGCAGTAATTATCTGACTATTGACAAGGGTTATTTGGATGGAATTCGAGAGGGACAAGGTGTTATAACCAAGGACGGAATAGTTGGAATCGTTAAAAAGGTATCTAATCATTACGGATTAGTGCTTTCTGTTTTAAATGATGAATTCAAATTGAGTGGTGCAATTAGGAGTAACAATTACTTTGGCACTGTAACTTGGAACGAGAAAGATCCAAGAATTCTAGAACTCAATGATTTACCCAAACACGCTACAGTAAAGATCGGTGACACCATCCAAACTTCTGGATTTTCAATGATCTTCCCGAAGGGATACTTTGTTGGAATTGTAGGCAAAATCGGAATTAAGCCGGGTACCAATTACTATTCTCTGGACTGCAAAACAAAGGTAGATATTGCTAAACTGAACCAAGTATATGTGATTATATCAAAGTTTGCGCCTGAATTGGATCAACTTCAAAAAGATTCTTATGAATCCAGGTAATATCAGTTTATGGGCCTGGAGATTTATAATTGCCCTTTTAATACAGGTTCTTATCATGAAAAGCTTGATGATGCCAGGTGATACCAAGCATTATTTTCAATTTTTCTTTTTTCCGGTTTCAATTTTTTTTTTACCAGCCACCACGGCGCGTTGGTTGGTGATCCTCTTATCCTTCGTTTTCGGTTTGGTTGTTGATTTATTTTATGATACTCCCGGAGTTTTTGCAGGCTCCTTGATGATAGCTGCATATTTAAGGCCATTTGCATTGTCTGTATTAGAACCAAGTTCAGGTATCAAAATCGGTAAAGAAGGTGCAAGTTATCGCGTTGGTTTTTTTCCGCTTGTTTTATATTCTTCGATTTTGATGTTGATTTTTTGTTTTTCTTACTTCACTTTGGAGGTATTCACATTTTATTATATTGGTGAAATATTTATCAAATCTGTTTTGTCGTTCTTGGTAAGTAGTTTAGTTGTTGTTGCGTTTTTGTTTATATTTAATCCAAAACTGTAGCAAAAAAAATAATGAAAGACGAGTTAATCCAACGACAATTTGTAATTAAGGTAATTTTTATCATCTTCAGCCTCACACTCGTAGGGAAGCTATTTTATTTGCAGATTTTGGATAGCTCGTTAGGAAACAGAGCTCAATCGGTAACCATTTCACGACATTATACCTATCCCAGCAGAGGTCTGATATTTGACAGAAACGGGTTGCAGCTCATCATCAATGAGCCCATATTTGATATATCTGTAGTGGTCAAGGAGATCACTCCTCAAATGGATACTTTGAAATTTTGTAAGTTATTGGGCATAAACAGGATGACTTTTGATTCAATATTGAATAAAGATTGGCAGTCAAAAAGATTTTCAAAGGCCCTTCCTTTTACTTTTTTGACTGGCTTAGATCCAAAGATGATCGCACCTCTTTCTGAACAATTGTATCAGTTTTCAGGCTTTTATTTGCAAACCAGAGAACACAGAAGTTACCCTTTTCCTCATGCTGCCAATATTTTGGGATATCTATCAGAAGTTACTGAAAAGGATATTGATAAAAATGAAGGAAAGTATTTTCCCGGCGATTACATTGGTTCCTCAGGTGTTGAACTTTCGTACGATGAGCAATTGAGAGGAAGCCGTGGAATAAGATACGGTCTGCGAAATAGCAGGGGCAAAGAAGTTGACAGTTACCAAGGTGGTAATTTTGATATTGCGGCTATTGCTGGACAGGATTTAATTGGGTCATTTGATATTGACCTTCAAGCATTTGCCGAGGAGTTATTGAGCAATAAGACAGGAAGTATTGTGGCAATTGAACCTTCAACAGGGGAAGTTCTTGCATTGGCTACCTCACCCAATTTTGACCCAAATTTACTTGCTGTTGGTCCCGAGCGAGGCAAAGCATATCAAAAGCTTGCCACTGATACACTCAAACCATTTTTTGATAGAACCATTATGGCCAAATATCCTCCTGGATCGGTATTCAAAACATTGGTTGGCTTAATCGCTTTGGAGGAGGGACTAACCACGCCCAATAGATATATTCCGTGTTCGGGTTCTTATTATTATGGTACCATCAAGTGGGGATGCCACCATCATGTGCCGATCACCTCAATGGCTTCAGCATTACAACATTCATGCAATTCATATTTTTTCCAACTGACTAGGGATATCATTGATCAATACAGTTTTCACCTGCCAGGAAAAGGTTTGAACATTTTTGTTGAATATCTTTCTGAATTTGGACTTGGGCATACAATAGGGATAGATTATCCGCATGAAAAAGCTGGAAATGTTCCAACTCCAACTTATTATGACAAACTATACAAAAAACGAAGAGGGTGGAGGAGTCCAACAATTATGTCTATCGGTATAGGACAGGGTGAAATTCAACTTACCACTCTTCAAATGGCTAACATCGCTGCAATAATAGCCAATCGGGGATACTTTTATACCCCACACTTAATCAAAGGATATAAAAATCCGGTCTGGAAAATTGATAGCTCATTTTATAAGAAACATACTGCCAAGATCAGTCCCAATAATTTCCAGCCTGTGGTGGATGGAATGGAACGTGTTGTATTATATGGTACTGGTAGGCAAGCATACATACCAGGCATTTCAGTAGCTGGCAAAACTGGAACTTCTCAAAATTCTCAAGGGGAAGACCATTCGGTTTTTTTTGGCTTTGCTCCAGTTAATGCTCCAAAAATAGCAGTTGCTGTTCTAATAGAAAACGCAGGTAGGGGAGCTGAATTTGCAGCGCCAATAGCAAGTCTGATTATGGAAAAATACTTAACTGGTACAACTACCAGAACTGCTTTGTTTGAACGTATGAAAAGTATAAATACCGTCCGAATTAAGAAAAAATCTTCTATTCGAAAGGGTGCAGGTCAGTTACCGGGTGACACCAGTTTGATTAAAATCCCTACAGCCCAAATTAATAATTCTACCAATAATGACAATTGAAGCAATAGTTGCAGCTGATAACAACGGAGTTATTGGCTTGGACAATCAAATTCCTTGGTTTTTGCCTGATGACTTAAAGTTTTTTAAGAAAACAACCATGGGTCATACCATGTTAATGGGAAGAAAATGCTGGGAATCATTGGGTAAACCTTTGCCTGGACGACATCACATCGTCATGACACGCGACCCACTTTATGTCGCTCAAGGCATTCATGTTGTTCATGATCTTGAATCAGCAGTTCAGTGGGCCCGAAACGCTCAAGCTGAAAAATTATTCATAATAGGTGGTGCTGAAATTTACAAATTGACTGAACATCTTTGGGATGTATTGTACTTTACACACGTTAAGGCAGAGGTACAAGGCGATACCTTCTTCCATCAAATCAATTGGCAAGCATTTAATCTGATTGAAGAAATTGAACATGAAAAAGATGAACGACATCCTTATGAATTCAGCTTCAAAACTTACGAAAGGATAAAATGAAAGAAGAATTTCTGCATTATTGGTGGAGAATGAAATACTACGGTACTTCAAAATTGTTTACTTCTGATGGAAATGATATTCAAATTATTCAGCCTGGCATTTATAATACCAATGCCGGACCCGATTTCAACAATGCGGTGATAAAGATTGGTGATGTTATTTGGTCTGGTGATGTTGAAATGCATATCAAATCATCCGATTGGAATTTGCATAGACATGAAATAGACCCGGCTTACGAAAGAGTTATCTTGCATGTTGTTTGGACCAATAACAAATCCATTTTCCGCAATGATGGATCTGAAATTCCAGTGGTGATACTCGATGGGATTATACCATTAATCCTAGTAGAACGATACCATAAATTGACGCCGAGCAACTCGTTTATTCCATGTGAATCAGTTTTTCCTTCCATTGATCCCTTTCAAATGTCGTTGTGGCTGGAAAGGATGCTTATTGAAAAATGGATGACCAAAGAATCAATTTGGAGGGAACAAATCAACAATTTAAAAGGAGATTGGTCCCAGTTTTTTCATTTGTGGTTGACCCGATGTTTTGGTCTTAAAGTAAACGCTGATGCATTTATGCTTCTGGCTGAGCGTGTTCCTTATTCCGTAATTCGTAAAATTGGACGCAAACAATCCACTCTTGAAGCTGTATTGTTGGGTGTAGGTGGATTTTTGGATGGAAGCGATGCACCATATCAAAATGAGCTTGCATCAGAGTACAAGTTTCAAAAATCTAAATTTCAACTGACACAAATCCCCAGTGGCGTTTTCAAAAGTTTCAGAGCACGACCTGATAATCATCCTATTGGAAGAATCACTCAACTCGCCAGCTTAATGGTTTGTAGGCCGAATATTTGGGATTCAATATTGGCTTCGCACACAGTTGGTGAATTGAACGAGCTTTTAAAGGTATCATCAGAAGGATTTTGGTCGGAGCATTCGAGTTTTAAGACCAAAAGAAGAAATGTGGTCCACGGTTTTTCTCAAGAGTTAATCAATAGCATAATTGTCAATGCCATTTGTCCAAGTTTATACTTTTATGGGTTGTACAACAATTTGGAGCATCACATTACCAAGGCCATAGAATGGATGATTGAACTTAAAGGGGAAAAGAACTCTATTATTGAAAAATTCCGTGACCTAGGAATCCTACCAACTACTGCATTGGATACCCAAGGTCTATTGTTTTTGAAGCACGCTTATTGTGATAAAATAAAATGTCTCGATTGCAACATCGGGCATAAAATACTCAGTAGTCCAGCTTCCGCTCCCAATAATTTTGACTCTTAATCTCATCCAAAAGCACCACATAATTATTATAGCGCCAAGGATGTATTTCACCTGTTTCTACCAAGTGGATCACATTGCAGCCCGGTTCATTTTTATGCATACAATTTGCAAATCTACAATGTTTTGAAGCTGTGAATATTTCACGAAAGTTGTGACTCAAATCTTTGGGAGTCAAATGATTGAATGACAAGGTTTTGATGCCTGGAGTATCTATAACTCTGGCATTCAGCGATTCAACCGGGTACATTTCTGCAAAAGTGGTAGTGTGCTGTCCTTTGCCTGAATGATCAGATATTTCATCAGTTATGGCTTCAATATCCAAATTCACAGTATTCAACAAACTTGATTTTCCAACTCCTGATTGACCCAATATCAAGCTTGTTTTATTTTTAAGTTTTTCATGAAATTCCTGTATGCCTTCACCTGTAACAGTTGAAACAAGCATTATTTCATAGGAAATATTTTCATACAACGTTCTGAGCTCATGGAATAAGTCCATCTCCTTTTCATGATACAAATCAGCCTTGTTCACAACGATTAGGGCAGGAATATCGTAAGGTTCGGCCATCATTGTAAAGCGATCAATGAATCCTTGCTTCAACATTGGCGAAATAATAGTAGTAATGAGTATGGCCTGATCAATATTTGCAGCCAAAAGATGAATTTGATGCAATTGACGGGGCGATTGCCTAAGGATGTAATTTTTGCGTGGTTTTATTTCACGAATAATACCGTTGATATCATCCACCTCCATTTCAAAGTTAACCCTGTCGCCCACGGCAACTGGATTGGTCACTTGAAGGCCAAAAAGTCTATGTTTGCCGCTGATTCTGCAATCCAGTCCCAGTCCATCATCAGTTAAGACTTTGTACCAACTTCCTGTGGATTTGATTACAGTACCTTCCAATAAGTTTTTCATGCCGTAGTTTCCATCATGAAATTGGTCTTGATGCGACAAAACTCAGAAATCATTTCTGGATTGTCTTCCAATTTGTTACCAATTACAACAATATCGGCACCAGCTTGATAAGCAGATTTCAAAGAGTCAGCTTTTTTTATACCTCCCCCAACTATCATTATTGAATTGATACATTGTCTGACCTGACGTATCATATCATACGGGACCGGGTTCAGTGCGCCGCTTCCACCATCCAAATAAATTGTGCTCAATCCAAGCATTTCACCAGCTAAGGCAGTTGCAGAGGCAATTTCAGGTTTATCAGCTGGAATAGGAAAAGTTGCAGAAATGTAGGAGGCAGAAGTTGATTTGCCGCTTTCAATCAACATGTATCCGGTAGCAATAATTTCCAATGCTGTCTCTTTTAAAGCAAAAGCAGACTCAACATGTTTGCCTATCAACAAATCGGCATTTCGACCGCTGATCATTGAAAGGAGCAGAATGGCATCAGCCTCGTTACTAATTTGAAGTGGGCCACCGGGAAACAAAACGATAGGCTGACTAGTATTTTCTTTCAAGAAGCCAATAGTTTCATGAAATTTATTGCTGGACATAAGACTTCCTCCTACGAAGATCAAATCGACAGGGTTGTTTTCAAGTCCTTTAATTAAAATAGAAGACTTGTTAAATTCAAATTTATCAGGGTCAATTAACACGCCAAGTTGCTTTTTGCCGGCATGTTGTATCCCAATCCAATTTTGGTACAATGGTTTTTTTGTCATTCTGTGCGTAAAATTACAATAAAACTCACTTATTTTGATTTTGACAATCAGCTTTAGTAACTACTATAATACTATGCATAATAATACAGCGAGTGTTTTGATCACTGATGGCGTTCACTCAGAACTTATTGAATCATTTGAATCCATTGGTTTCAATGTTAATTATCAGCCTGATATTAGCTATGAGGAGACATTAGCGATTATCTCCCAATACGAGGGATTGATCGTAAACTCTAAAATCTTGGTCAATCGAACATTTATAGATCGCGCTACACAGCTCAAATTTGTAGGCCGTCTTGGGTCAGGTATGGAAATTATTGATAAGACTTACGCAGAATCAAAGGGAATAGCGATTTTTAATTCACCTGAAGGAAACAGAACTGCGGTAGCTGAGCATGTGTTTTCAATGGTTTTATGCTTGATGAACAATATCTGCAAAGCCAATTCGGAAATTCGCAATTTTCAATGGAAGCGCGAGGAGAACCGAGGGAATGAAATATCAGCAAAGACATTTGGTATAATTGGAGCAGGTAACACGGGAGAATCAGTGATTCGCAGATTACAAGGCTGGGATTGTGATATAATAGTATATGATCCTTATCGGAATTTAGACCCAAATGCATATCCCAATGTTGTTCAAGTAGATTCACTTAAAAAATTATTAAACTCAAGTGACATTGTGAGTCTTCATATACCACTAAATGATGAAACACATTATTTGGTAGATAAGGAGTTTCTACAAGAGATGAAATCCAATGCAATTTTGATAAATACTTCTCGTGGGGGAGTTGTAAAAACATCAGAATTAATTTTGAGTTTACAAGAAAATAAAATTGGAGGGGCTTGTTTGGATGTTTTTGAAAATGAAAATCAAAAAAATTTTTCAAGTAAAGAAAAATTATTTTATAAAAAATTGTACAATTTTGAAAATGTAATTTTAACACCACATGTTGCGGGATGGACACTTGAATCAAAAGAAAAGCTTAGCAAGATCCTATTTGAAAAAATTAAATCATTTTTAAGTCAAAAATGATTTTTCTAAAAACTTCAATGAATAGTAGTGGAAGCCAGACTTTTTTGGTGTCATCACGTAGAAGGAAGGATTAAAATTTTAAAAATTGTTTTGTTGACAATTAAGAAATCTTTAACATTGTGACTGCTTATGTTATTTGTCCAATACACGCAACTAGAAAAAGGTATGAAAAAACAGCTTGTCCTACTCATCGTAGGAATTCTATTCTGTGGTTTTTTGAATGCACAAACCACCTTACAAGGGAAAGTTACTGATGCTGATTCGGGAGAGCCCGCAGAATTAGCAACAATCAAAATTTTTAAGGGAGGGGCTCTTGTATCTGGAACCCAAACAGATTTTGACGGAAACTATTCTGTATCAAACATCGATCCGGGTACTTATACCGTTGAAGTGAGTTATGTTGGTTACAACAATCAAAGAATTGAAGGAGTTGTAGTCAAAATCGGAAAGACAAATTTTGTCAATGTGAAGCTTTCTCAAGGAAAAAGTATAGATGCGGTTGATATCGTAGCTTACAAAGTTCCTTTAATTGAGCAGGATAATACCACTCAAGGTAGCGTTGTGACAGCTGAACAAATAAAAAATCTCCCTCAAAGGAATTTGAATGCAATCATTGCTACAACTGCTGGGGTATCCTCAGGTGGGGAGGGTGGCAATCTGAATATTCGTGGATCCAGAACAGAAAACACAGTTTATTTTCTGGATGGAATACCAGTCAGTGGAAACTTTATACCTGTTTGGGATTTGGAGCAAGTTCAGGTCATTACCGGTGGAGTTGGAGCAGAATTTGGTGATTTAACAGGTGGTGCGGTATCTGGAACGACCAAAGGACCTTCAAGCAAGTACGCTGGTGGATTTGATTTTGAAACATCTACACTATTTGATCAATATAATTACAACTTACTCAATGCCAACATATCTGGACCACTGTTAAGAAAGAAAGATACAAAAGAAACAATCTTGGGTTTCCGATTGTCAGGTAGTTACAATTCGTTTAATGATGATGATCCGTCTTACGTTGGCATTTATCAAGCTACGGATGCCACATTGGACCGTTTGAGTCTAGATCCAATCACCAGGCTGAGCAATGGTACGCTGGTAAATAGTGCTGACTTTCTGAAAGAGAGCAACGGAGATGTCGTTTTAAGAAAAGCACGTCCAAATCAAAAAAATAACAGAATAGATGGAACTGGAAGATTGGACTGGAGGGTCAATAAAGCAATAGATATATCTTTAATTGGAACCTTGAATAGTACCTACGAACGTTTTGATCCAAGCTTTGGTGGCGGTATCGCTGGTGGCGGCTCAGCAAACTATGCATTGTTGAACTCACAGAATAACCCTGAACGTTTCTCCAGCAGATACAGAGTAAACTTAAGATTACGTCACCGTTTGGGAAGGGGAACCAGTGAAAATGCTGAAGAGGCAAAAGCACAATTGTCTTCTATTCGAAATGCCAGTTATACTTTGCAAGGTTTTTATCAATGGAGTGATAATAAAACTTGGGATCCAAGACACGAAGACAGATTTTGGGATTACGGGAATGTTGGTAGCTTTAACAATACTTTCAATGCATTAATAGGTATTGTTGATAATCCAGATGCAGCAGGTCGAAAAAATGCACAACTTGTGGAAAGCCCATTTGGAGATTCTTTATGGATAAAGCATCTTGATAATACACAAGGTTTTGCTGGCGCTAATTTTGCCAACAGTAAGAACCCTGGACTGGCTAGGTACAATAAATTGATTCAAGATCCAGTAAATATTTTTTCTTATAATCAGTGGAATGGTCAAGGGATTGAAGCAATTGAAAATTCTTTTGGATTTCATTCCGGCATCAATACTGTTTTTAACAGTTATCAAAAGGGAGCTTCAAACCGCCGCACTTTTCAAGGATCAGTAAATTTTGATTTCTTACCTGGAGGTTCGGAAAAAGGAAAGCACAGTATTCAAGTAGGAGTATTGTATGAAGAAAGATTAGGAAGGTCTTGGAATATTGCACCTAGAGGACTTTGGAATTTAGGTCGTTTGCTTGAAAATGGACACATTGCTGGTGTTGATACCGTTTCAACTGGTGTCAAAATACCTGTTGATTTGGCAGTGTTGTTTCCAGGTAGTGGATTGAATGGTATTGTGGAGGTGGACTCACTTGGTTTGATATTGAATCAAACAGATGGTGTATTTTACAAAGAATTGAGAAAAACACTTGGAGTTGGGCTTAACCAATATACAAATTTAGATGCATTGGATCCAGGTGCCTTAAGATTAGATATGTTCTCTGCAAGAGAATTGAATGATCAAGGCTTGATTTCTTATTTTGGTTATGATTATTTGGGCAATAATGTTGCTTCAACAGTAAGATTTGATGATTTCTTTACATCAAAAGTAAATGGAATCAGAAATCACCCAGTAGCTGCTGACAGACCGATATACGGTGCAGCTTATATTCAAGACAAGTTTACTTACAAAGATATCATCTTCCGTTTAGGGTTACGTGCTGATATTTATGATATCAATACAAAGGTGATGAAGGATCCTTACTCATTGTATGAAGTAAAATCTGCTAAAGAATTTTATGCACAGAATCCTGGTTTACAGCGTCCTGCCGGTGCAGAAGATGATTTTAAAGTTTATACTACTTCAGGATCTGAAACAGCAGTTAAGGCGTTCAGAAGAGGCGATACTTGGTATGATTCACAAGGCAGAGAAACTGATGGTCAATTGGTTTTTGGTACTGAATTGTCTAACCCAGTTTACAAAGATGATAGGGCTGAAGATGCACAGTGGATTCAGAGTGAAACTTTTGATGTAAGTAATTCATTTACGGATTATAAAAGACAAGTTAACTTGATGCCACGTTTGGCCTTTTCATTCCCGATATCAGATGACGCCAATTTCTTTGCTCACTATGATGTTTTGGTTCAACGCCCTACATCCAACACAATAGCAACAGCAAGAAATTACTTTTATTTCATGGATCCAAACAGAACTCCTGAAGACAATCCAAATCTAAAGCCAGAAAGAACAATTGACTATGAAGTTGGTTTCCAACAAAAGTTAACAAATAGTTCTGCAATCAAAATTTCAGCTTACTATAAAGAGCTTAGAGACAATATTCAAAGGAGAACCTTATTGTTTATTCCAGTTATTGCTCAATACGATACTTATGACAATATTGACTTTGGAACAGTAAAAGGATTCTCAGCTACATATGACTTGCGAAGAACAAATAATATCCAGGTTGGAGCCAACTATACCCTTCAATTTGCAGATGGAACTGGATCGGACGCAAACTCTTCAAGAGGATTGACCCAGAATGGTAATAACATTAGAACTTTGTTCCCACTATCATTTGATGAACGTCATACACTTAATCTTCAGATCGATTATCGTTACGGAGCAGGTAAGCAATACAACGGACCAAGAATTTTTGGAGTTAATATCTTCGAAGAGACGGGATTGAATATTGATGCAAGGATGATATCTGGTCGACCTTATACGGAGGAGTTGGTTCCTCAACCTAGAGGTAGCTCTGGTTTTGCAAGTTCTATCAATGGTGCTCGTCTTCCTTGGAAAGCCTTCCTTAACGCAAGAGTGGATCGTAACATCAAAATAATAAAATCTAAATCTGGCAAAAATGACCTTTACGTAAATGTCTATTTCCGTGCTCAGAATATTCTAAATCTAAGAACTGTTATAGGTGCATTTAAGGCAACTGGTAGTCCTGATGATGATGGATTTTTAGTTTCTCCAATTGGAAGGCAAAGAATAATTGACACGGGTAATGCTGGTCAAGACGTTGCTGCTTTCCTTGATTCTTATCAATGGTACGCTTTAAATCCTGATTTCTTTGCTTTGCCAAGAAGACTTTATTTGGGTGCTACTTTTCAATTTTAATTAATCGTTTAACTTTTAAATATATGCCTAAGATGCGTAAACTATCATCGTTGATCCTGGCAATACTGTTTTTATCAACCCCGCTAATCGCTAGAGAAGATCCGGGTTATAAAGGAAAAAAAATTGGCCCATCTAAAGTGGGACTCAGGGCTTGTAAATTTTCAACATCATCAGTTGATCTTAACATCAATAACGTGCGAGCCAGGTTATTGGGAGGAGGAGATATGTGGTGGGATTTGACACAAGCCAGGTACATTGTGCCAAATGTAGATCCCGCTTCAGGAAAGTTGGCTGTTTCAGCATTATTTGCTGGCGGTGTATGGATCGGTGGATTTGATGAAGGTAACAACTTGAAAATGGCCGCTGTCACCTATCGTTCTTCTACAAACAATGACTACTGGCCTGGCCCAATCAGGCAAGATGGAACAACTACTGAGGCTGTTTGTCAAGATTGGGACAAGCACTTTCAAGTATTTGGAAGTGACATCGACAAGTTTATTGCTGCTTACAAGCAAGGACTGGATCCAGTTACTGGCGAATCCTCAATTACTGAAGAACAGATTCCTGAAGCTATTAAAGGATGGCCATCCAGGAACAACGTCTTCTTTGAAGCTGTTCATGGCTTTGAATTACCTTCAGATAATAATGGACTTGCTGGATTTAAGGATCGCAATAATAATTTCGATTATGAGCCTTTAGATGGAGATTACCCGGTAATTGAAATCAGAGGTTGTGAATTGGAAGATTATCCTGATCAAATGGTATTTTGGATCTATAATGATGAGGGAGCAGGAGGTGCTCACACTACCACTAATGCGTCAAGTATTGGAATGGAAGTTCAAGTACAATCATTTGCTTATACTTCTACAGATGAGTTAAATGACATGACCTTCTACAGATACAAATTGATCAACAGGGCTATTGAGCCTATTGACAGTTGTTTCTTTGCCATGTGGGCTGATCCAGATTTAGGTTGCGCAGATGATGATTACATTGGTTGCGATGTTGGTCGTTCTTTGATGTTTATCTATAACGAAGATGGTATTGATGGAACTGCCGGCGCCAACTGCTCAGGTAATATACCGACTTATGCTGCTAACATACCGTTGTTGGGAATAGATTATTTCAGAGGACCAACGGATGAAAACGGCAAAGAAATTGGAATGTCCTCGTTCACATATTATAATAACTCTATTGGTAACAATCCTCCAGGAACTGAGGATCCTACCTCAGGTCCAGAGTATTATCGTTATTTGAGTGGATCATGGAGAGATGGTACTCCTATTCGTCGAGGTGGATTAGGATATAGTCCAATTGGATCAGGTCCGACCACAAAATATGCTTTTCCTGACCAGCCTAACTCCAATGATCCGAATGCATGGAGCATGTGTACTGAAAATTTAGGTCAAGGAGATAGAAGAACTATTCAAGCTTCAGGACCTTTTAGATTAGATCCTGGAGCCAAGAATGAGTTGATTATTGGAGTGCCGTTTGTACCGGATGTTCAGCATCCTTGCCCAGATATTGAAAGATTGCTAATTGCGGATGATCTATCTCAGGCGTTATTTGACAATTGTTTCAAGGTTACTCGTGGGCCTGACGCACCAGATATCGACTTTATTGAATTGGAGAATGAGTTGGTTATCATTCTAAGTAATGACCCTGCTAGCAATAACCCTACTGAAAGGTTTACTGCTACGGATTTAAAGGCACCTCTTGTTGGTGGAGATACACTGTATCGCTTTGAAGGTTACAAGATTTATCAATTGAAGAATGAGCAAGTAACAAATAAGGATTTTGAGGATCCTGAGAAAGCACAATTGATTGCTCAAGTCGATGTTGAGAATGGAGTTACTACAATATTCAATTGGACCAAACAACCTATAAGCAATAGTGTTCCGAGTGGTTCTGTTTGGATTCCTACCCTGAAGGTGAAAGGAGAAGATAGAGGAATTAGACATACCTTTTCAGTAAAAGAAGATGCTTTTGCTGTTGGCGAAAGAAGGTTGGTCAATCATAAAAAGTATTATTTTGCAGCTGTTGCTTACGCATTCAATACCTATCCAAATCTTCCATTTGATCCCTCAACTGGGGTTGGTCAGAGAAATGGCTATCTTCCAAGTTTTAGAAATATTTTTACAAGAACTGGTATACCTAGACCAATAACTGACAGAGATCAAAACGCTCAGTATGGGACAGAGCCAATTATAAGCAGATTAGATGGAGGTGGCGCTAACTCAACTTTCCTTCAAATTTCTGAAGTGGAACGAACTGCTTTATATGATGATGCTGCTAAAACTGAAATTGAATACATACCTGGAGCCGGTCCTTTGAATGTCAAAGTTTACAATCCTTTATTCAACAAAGCTGGTGAATTCGTATTGACGTTTAGAGATTCAATTATGTCAGATGAAATCCTTGAGGCTGACGCAAGTTGGGTATTATACAAAGTTGGTACAACAGATAAGGATACTGTCTTGTCAGCAAGTACACTTGATAGATTGAATGAACAAGTAATTGCAAATTACGGATTTTCGGTTACCTTGAAGCAAACACCTGATGCAGGCCAGACCAAGGACGCTAAAAACGGATTTATAGGATCGTCACTAACTTATGCGAGCGAATCAGGACCAGCTTGGCTGGCATTTGTCCCTCAAGATGACAATAATGATTATCTTAACTTCATGCACAATGAGTCCGAAGGAAGTCAATTCTTTGACCTAGATCCTTTTCAGGCCTATGGAAAAGCAGAAGATATTCAAGTATTCCCTTACCGACTATGTGATTTTGTAGATTCAGTAAGAAATCAGCAAGGCATCCTTGAAGGAGGTTTAATAACTCCGGCTTGGGTAAATAATAATAACAATAATGTTATTGCTGCACCTACATCACCACTTGCCAGATTGAATAACGTAGATATTGTTTTCACGAAGGATAAATCAAAGTGGAGCAGATGTGTAGTTGTAGAATCAAGTACTCCTGCTTTGGTTACTTTAAGTACAGAATTTACATTAGATAATGTCAAACAGTTCCAAAAGAGGAAAACTCCTTCAATCAGCAAGGACGCTGATGTTAACGGTAATCCTATTCCTGATGGTTCAACTTCACCGGGTTTCGGTTGGTTCCCTGGTTATGCTGTAGATGTAGAAACGGGACAAAGAGTTAACATCTTCTTTGGTGAGTCTTCTCTCTATCGCGATGGTTTAGGTTTAAGTAACTTGATGGAAGAAAAGAATGGGGCTGATATGATATTTAACCCAAGTTCTCAAGTTGTTATGCAAGGAGCGCCATTACCTTACCTTTTGGTCTTCGGTGGACGCCATGTCATGTATGTTACCGACGAGCCTTATGATGAATGCGCAGCTTTAGGTAAATCCTTCGAGGCAAACCCAAGCGCTCAATATATTGCACCATTGCGAAAAATCACTTGGACTGCAATGCCTTATGCTTCAACGGACATCAAGCTTTTGAGTTATGCTGATGGTTTGATTCCTAATGATTGTTTATTGTCCATGCGCGTTGATAATCCTTACTTTGTATCTAAGAAGGACAAGGAATATGATACCAATCCCGATCAGTCAGTAATAACAAATCAAAAGCGAACTGATATATTTAGAGGATATCCATCTTACAAGATCAAATTTGCTGATTCATTGGCTGTTGCTGATTTAACTCAAAATCTTAAGGAAGATAATTTGTCTCAGGTAAGAGCTGTCCCTAATCCGTATTACGCATATTCAGCTTATGAGACGGCACCCTTGAGAGGTTTGGTTAAAATAACAAATTTGCCTGCCAAGTGTAATGTAAGTATTTATACATTGGATGGTAGATTTGTCAGACAGTATCGAAGAAATGAAAGTGAAGTAGAAGTTAATTCTGCATCGAGACCACTTAAAACTTTGCAGATTTATCCGGATATTGAATGGGATTTAAGAAATGATAAAGGTATTCCGGTAGGAAGCGGAGTTTACCTTATTCATATTGAAGTTCCAGGAGTTGGTGATAAAACAATAAAATGGTTTGGTGTCACTCGTGAGTTTGACCCAGCTGGATTATAACGAGATATTAATTTCCGGCCTTGCATATTTTATGAATCAACAGGGCCGGTTATTTTGGAGAATGAATTCAATTTAGACTTATGAAAAAACTTTTGTACACTCTTATTGTAGCACTTGTTCCTTTTGCACTATTTGCAGGTAATCCTGATAGACAAGGTGAACCTGGGGCTGGTGAATTATTAATTAATCCTTGGGCACGAAGTGCAGGTTTACACACAATGAGCACAAGTTGTGTATCAGGTGTTGATGCAATGCATATCAATGTTGCAGGTATGTCGCGTATCAATAAGACCCAAATATTAATTGGTAATACCAATTATTTGAGTGGAACGGAAATACGTTTGAATTCTATAGGACTCGCCCAAAAAATTGGGGAAAGAGGGACCTTAGGTATAACATTGACAGCAATGGACTTTGGTGAAAACCAAGTTACCACTACTGGTCAGCCTGAAGGTACTGGAGCAACCTTCTCTCCATCATTTTTTAACATGGGTTTAGGCTATAGCTATATCTTTCAAAATAAAATATCTGTAGGATTTTTAGTAAGAGGTGTATCTCAGGCATTGGCTGATATTTCTGCTTTCGGTATTGCATTGGATGCTGGAGTACAGTATGTAACTGGTGCAAAAGACCAATTCAAATTGGGAATATCTCTGAAGAATATTGGATCACCAATGCGTTTTGGCGGAAATGGTCTAGGTGTAGTTCGACCTGCATCTGAAGGCAATTACAATCTTACTTATAATGTACGTCCGGATGATTATGAACTGCCCTCTATGCTTAATATCGGAATTTCTTATGACTTTCATTTGGCTCAGGCCTTAATATTGACTGGAGTTGGGAATTTCACATCCAACTCATTTTCACAAGATCAGATTGGAGGTGGTGTGGAGTTGGGTGTTGCTAATTACGCAAAGTTAAGAGCTGGTTATAAGTATGAAATTGGCGAATCAGAAAATGGTGGTCTCAACTCATCTTTGGATAGAGGCATAAGCGCAGGAGCGACGCTAAGTATTCCTTTGAAAAAGGACACTCAGAATTCACTGGACATTGATTTCGCTTATAGAAATACTCCTAGATGGGGCGGTATCTATAATATATCTTTAGCCTTGAATTTGTAGTAATACAAATAGAATAATTAAATCTTACTATCTTTGTGAAAACGTTTCCAGGCTTTGACTGGAAACGTTTTTGTTTTGCATAAAACCTTAATTTAATAAATATTTTATTATGTCAGGACACTCATATTTAACCCAAGAAGGGTATGATCGAATAAAAGGCGAACTCGACGGATTAAAAGATACAGGAAGAAAAGAAGCAGCTAAGGCTATAGCTGAGGCTAGGGAGAAAGGTGATTTGTCAGAGAACGCGGAGTATGATGCAGCTAAGAATGCACAAGGAATGTTAGAGTTTAAAATTAATGAATTAGAGAAAGTAATATCAACCGCAAGAATTATTGATGAAAGTCAACTTGATGATTCGAAGGTATCAATATTGTCACACGTTAGAATTAAGAATATTAAGTCTGGAACAGAAGTAACTTACCAGTTGGTATCAGAAGCAGAGGCAGATTTGAAGGCAAAGAAAATTAGCATGTCTTCACCTATCGGTCAAGGCTTGATGGGCAAGGTTGTTGGGGACAAAGTTGGAATTTCCACACCCAATGGTCTGATTGACTTTGAAATTTTAGAAATCTATCTTTAATACAATCATGGCCAGTATTTTT
>Ga0136636_10000627_pt1 | contig 18771 bp, 16 predicted proteins | sample AntDrymUQ8522106_2_FD_104653 | JGI IMG/M metagenome (GOLD analysis project Ga0136636, IMG submission 104653) | Polar desert sand microbial communities from Dry Valleys, Antarctica - metaG UQ852 (21.06) | ecosystem: Environmental > Terrestrial > Soil > Desert | place: Antarctica: Dry Valley... | reverse complement strand
TTCATGGTAGGAGTAAGAAGACCCGATTCGATGGTCCAAACTTCCGGAGTGAGTTCAAATCGCTTGATCTGTTCCCAACTGCCTAATTTGGTGTTCATATAATCGATCTCTTTACCAATTCTTTCTTTTAATTCGGAGCTTTTTGAAATTTCTTCCGAGGTTTCTCCAATGTTAATGCCTTTTCTGATTGCCCAGTTTTTCGCAAAATTAAAATCGGGCTGAATAAAAGCACACGGCATTTTTTCTCCATCGCCAACAACCATAACCTGCTCAATAAATTTGGAGCCTTTTGCAATATTTTCAATGACTTGAGGCGCCACATATTTTCCGCCAGAAGTTTTGAACATTTCCTTTTTACGATCCGTAATATGCAAATATCCTTCTTCATCTAAATGTCCAATATCGCCAGTTTTAAAATAACCATCTGCTGTGAATGCTTCTGCAGTTAATTCATCATTTTTAAAATATCCTTTGAAAATAGAAGGTCCTTTTACCGTAATTTCTCCATCCTCCTGAATCTTTACATCCAGATTTTCTAAAATGTGACCCACCGTTCCAACTTTAATTTTTCCGAAACTGTTCACGGAAATTACCGGCGAAGTTTCCGTCAATCCATATCCTTCTAAAATAGGAATTCCCGCATTTTGAAACATTTTGTTGAGTTTTGGCGCCAAAGCTGCAGAACCGGAAACCAGGGTGATAATATTTCCTCCTAAACCATCCCGCCATTTAGAAAAAACCAGTTTGTCTGCGATGATTTCCATTAAGCCAGAAGGTTTTCCTAATTCTTTTTTGGCTTTATTCACGCCAAGTGCCCACAAGAAAATTTTAGATTTTAATCCTCCCGCACTTGTTCCTTTATCGTAAATTTTGTCGTACACTTTCTCGATGAGTCGTGGCACGACAGACATAATGTGGGGCTGAACTTCCCGAATATTATCGCCCATTTTTTCGATGCTTTCTGCAAAATAAATGGTATACCCATTGTACTGATAAAGATAAAATAGCATGCGCTCGAAAATGTGACAGATCGGTAAAAAACTTAGAATTTTTATCTCTTTATAATCCAAACCTTTCACGCGCGGAATGCGGGAATTAGAAGCAATCACGTTTGAAACAATATTTTCATGAGAAAGCATCACGCCTTTTGGTTTTCCTGTAGTTCCAGAGGTATAAATTACCGTAGCTAAATCTTCTGCTTTGACGCTTTTTGAGAGATCATCTACTTCATTTTGAGTGGATTCTTCCTGCCCTAAATCCTGAATTTCTTTCCAGTTTGCAGCGCCTTCAATTTCATCAAAACTAAATATTCCTTGCAGCGAGGCAACATTGGCTTTAATTTTAAGTACTTTTTCCAGTAGATCGGTATCAGAAACAAAACAGTATTTTACTTCGGCATCATTAAAAATATAATCGTAATCTTCTGCAGAAATACTGGGATAAACGGGTACAGAAACCGCACCAATTTGGGAAATTCCCAGATCCATTACTGCCCATTCTGTTCGGGTTGCAGTGGTGATTAAAGCGATTTTATCTCCTGGATTAATTCCTAATTTTAAAAGACCACGGGAAATTTTGTTTCCCAGATTCCGAAATTCCTGCGTGGAGGTTTTTTCCCAGATTCCGTTGTATTTCGTGACAAACATTTCATCTTGCGGATATTTCTCCGAAGCATGATGGGCAAAATCGAAAATTCTTGTTATAGACATAGTTTTTATTTTTTAAAGGATCATTTTGCAATAGTTTTCTAAGTTACTTTGCATTTTTGTAAAAGTATTATTTTTATTTTAAACAACAAAAAGTATTTTTAGCCTCAGATATTACGTAAATATCTTGATTTTACCGCTAAATAGTTAATGATTTTTTAATTTTCAGTTATATTTAAAGACTTACATATTATAATTTTTTAATTTTTAGAAAAATTGTATTTTTACAAGCAAACATATATACTACTTTATGAATTTTAATTTAACGGAAGAACAGTTGATGATTCAGCAAGCAGCAAGGGATTTTGCGCAGACGGAACTTTTACCGGGAGTGATCGAAAGAGACAATCAACAAAAGTTTCCACAGGAACAGGTGAAGAAAATGGGGGAATTAGGTTTTATGGGAATGATGGTGGATCCGAAATATGGAGGCGCCGGAATGGACAGTATTTCTTACGTTTTGGCAATAGAAGAAATTGCAAAAATTGATGCTTCAGCCGCAGTAGTAATGTCTGTAAACAACTCTTTGGTTTGTGCAGGATTAGAAAAATTTTGTAATGAGGAGCAAAAAATGAAATATTTGGTTCCCCTTGCAACTGGAGAAGTGATTGGTGCTTTTGCCCTTTCTGAACCAGAAGCAGGATCAGATGCAACTTCTCAACAAACAACCGCTGTAGATATGGGCGATTATTATTTGCTGAACGGGACCAAAAACTGGATCACAAATGGAGGTACTGCTTCTTATTACGTGGTTATTGCCCAAACTGATCCAGAAAAAAAGCACAAAGGAATTAACGCTTTCATCGTAGAAAGAAGTTATCCAGGCTTTGAAATCGGTCCAAAAGAAGATAAACTTGGAATCCGTGGAAGTGATACACATTCTTTATTATTTACTGATGTGAAAGTGCCGAAAGAAAACAGGATCGGAGAAGATGGTTTTGGATTTAATTTCGCAATGGCGGTTTTAAATGGCGGTAGAATTGGAATTGCTTCTCAAGCTTTGGGAATTGCTTCCGGTGCTTATGAATTGTCTTTAAAATATGCGCAAACCAGAAAAGCCTTTAAAACGGAGATTATTAATCATCAAGCAATAGCTTTTAAATTAGCAGATATGGCAACGTCTATTATGGCGGCAAGAATGTTATGCTACAAAGCGGCAGTGGAAAAAGATGAAGGGAAAGATATTTCCGAAATCGGTGCTATGGCAAAATTATATGCCTCTCAAGTTGCCATGGATACAAGCATTGAAGCTGTACAAATTCACGGTGGATACGGTTATGTAAAAGAATATCATGTAGAAAGAATGATGCGTGATGCAAAAATCACCCAGATTTATGAAGGAACTTCGGAGATCCAAAAAATTGTAATTTCCCGCAGTATTGTAAAAAATTCTAAATAATCAAAACGCACTTTCCATGAAATATTTTTGGGTTATTTTGGTTGCCGTTCTGCTTCTACTAAGCGGATTTATGTGGTACAAATATTTTTTCGTTTTTGGAGAAGGCGTAAAATCCGGTTACCTCAATTACGCCACGAAAAAAGGCTATGTTTTTAAAACATACGAAGGTAAACTCATTCAGGAAGGTTTCGGTCGCGGAAAAACGGGCGGCTTAACCAGTTATGAATTTGAATTTTCTGTACAGGACGAAGCGACTTTCAAAAAACTGGAACAAAACAGTGGAAAACAGTTTGATCTGCATTACAAAGAATACAAAGGCGCTTTACCATGGCGCGGAAATAGTGTTTATGTGGTAGATCAAGTGGTGAATATGAAGTAATAAAGAAATCCTTTCGCAAATGCTGAAAGGATTTCTTATTTTTGAGCCATGAGAGAAAAGATTTTAAAAAGAGAACGGATTTTTCATTTCCTAAGTCTGGGAATAATCGCCGTTTCCCTGTTTCTAAAAGATCCATTCCAAAAAATGAGTCTTTTGGTTGTCGGAATTTTAGGTTTACTGATTTTATCGGTGCTGAAAAAGCAGATGATTTTAATAATGATTTATACGGGTTTGCTTTTCGCCGCAGTCATCTTTTTCTTCTATCTTACCAAGGGAAATGTAGCTTTGCCAAAAGAACTTCAATTCTGAAATTTTTGGTTAAACCATTTGTACATCCAAATCACTAGATAAATTTAAGTCATTCTAAACGCAATGAACGCAATGCTTTTATTCTTAATATCGTGAATTTTTAAGGGCGCAAAGGCGTAAACTTAGCAAAGGCGCACTGTTTTTTTTCCAATAATTTTAAACGGACATTGGTATTACTCTTTTGGTAAATATTTGGAATAATCAGAAGTCTCATTTTTTGGAAGTTCTTTTGAAAGAGTAGTGTTTTTCGCAAGATTTTCCGTTTGAAAATTTGCCTGTTGCGTCGTTTTTTGATGTTTTTCAAATTCTTCCTGCGCCAATTTCCGTCTGTTTTTTCTTACAAAATACCAGATTATTCCTGCAATTAAAAAAAGAGGCCAAAAGGGTAGAACAGCAATCATGATATCGCCTAAAACTTTGAATCCACTCATAAATGCGCCAGAAAATTTAGCACCAAAAGAATCAGGGTTTTTTTCGGAATCATCAGCAGTAAGAGTTGTAGAAGCAATTTTTTCTTTCTGGACCAAAGTAATTTCTACATCGCACATTTGTTTGGAAACGTAATCAGTTCCTTCCATATTTGTGTTTTTCACGCGAACTTCTCCTAAATCACTAGAAAAATCAGCGATCAATCCATCAAAGTTTTTCAGGGGAACTTTCACCGTGATGTATTCTCTTTCAAAACCTTCGGTCTGACTGAATTTTTCTGTCACCAATTCTGCGCTATTATTCCTAAGTTTTTCTCTTAATATATCTTTAGCTGCTGAAATATTTTCTACTTCAATTTCCAGAATTCCCGATTTTACAATAGGATCTTTCTCGGAATAGGGTGGAATGGTCACGGAATTTTCTTCCGGTTTTAAAATTCTGTTGCTTTCACTCGGGGATTTTTTTGGTACTTCTTCACGTTTCGTTTGTTTCAAAATTTTATCTGCCGTTTTGGTGAGTACAGCGATTGGACTTTCTCCATTTTTTATCGCTTGGTTTGCAGAGTCCAATGCTTTTACAACGGCAGTTCCAGTCCCTACATTTTTTGTGATTTTTTCAATTTCTTTGTTGATGGAATCCATTTTGAAACCTCCATTTCTCAAAGTACTGTCGATTACTTTTTTCTGTTTTTCTATTTCGGGAATGATAATTTTTTTCGCAATGCCTTCGGAATCAGTGATGGTTTTGGAAATAGAATCCAGCGTTTTCAACCCATCATTCGCTTTGGTGAAAAGACTGTCTGCGTTTTTTAGGGAATCTGTGGTTTGCTGAATCGCATTTTTATCACAAGAAATAAAAAGAAAAAAAAGAATAAGTGCAAGGAAAAGTTTTTTCATGATTTTGTTTAAATTTATAACTGTGGCTGGAATCAAATAGTATTCCTTTAAAAATAAAAAAAGACCCTTATTTTTGCTAAGAGCCTTTAAATCTGAGTTTTGCAAATCAATTTACAAAAACTTTACAAAGGTATTAACCACAAAAGACACAAAAGAAAATAGTGATCAAGTACTGTTCAAAGTTCACAAAATGGAATGTAAATTTTACAGTGATTATAAATATTATTTTCAGAAAACTTTTGTGTAGTTTTTTGAAGCATCTTATTCAATAAAAAACTAATGTGACTTTCTATGTTAAAAAATTTCCATCGGAAAAACTTTTGTGCCTTTCGTAGTTAAATCCAGTTAATCTTTCTGAAATTCACTTATAAAATGCAGTTTCACATTTGGGAATTTTTCCTGCGTCATATGAATCGTAAAGGAAGAATCGGCTAAAAATACAGATTGTCCATATTTATCCTTGCACATAAAACGCTGTTTCAATCGCGCAAATTCCTTAAATTCTTCAGATTTTTCATCGGCTTCAATCCAGCAGGCTTTATGTATGGAAAGTGCTTCATAATTACATTTTGCACCGTATTCATGCTCTAACCGGTATTGAATTACTTCATATTGCAAAGCTCCCACCGTTCCAATAATTTTTCTGTTATTCATATCGAGCGTGAACAATTGCGCCACACCTTCATCCATTAATTGATCAATTCCTTTTGCGAGTTGTTTCGCTTTTAAGGGATCTTCATTATTAATATATCTAAAATGTTCCGGAGAGAAATTTGGAATTCCCTTGAAACTCATTTTTTCTCCACCCGTTAAAGTATCGCCGATCCGGAAATTTCCCGTGTCGTGAAGTCCTACAATATCTCCCGGAAAACTTTCATCTACCACTTCTTTTTTGTCTGCGAAGAAAGCATTCGGCGAAGAAAATTTCATTTTTTTATTTTCTCTTACCAAAAGATAGTTTTCATTTCTTTTAAAAGTTCCCGATACAATCTTTACGAAAGCCAATCTATCGCGGTGTTTCGGATCCATATTTGCATGAATTTTAAAAATAAAACCGCTGAAATCGGCTTCTTCCGGCTTCACCAACCGCGTATCACTTTCTTTCGGTTGTGGATTAGGCGCAATTTCAATAAAAGCATCCAACAATTCCCGAACTCCAAAATTATTTAAAGCCGATCCAAAGAAAACAGGTTGCAGATCGCCGTTCATATAATCTTCCCGGTTGAATTTGGGATATACTTCCTGAATCAATTCCAATTCTTCCCGTAAGGTTTCTGCGGCTTTTTTTCCAATAGCTTCCTCGATTTTCGGATCATTGATATCGTCAAATTTTACAGCTTCACCTACTTTCTGTTTTTTATCTTCTAAAAAGAGCTGGATATTATTTTCCCAAAGGTTATAAATTCCTTGAAACTCACTTCCCATACCGATCGGCAAAGAAAGCGGAACCACCGTCAATCCCAGTTTTTGTTCTACTTCATCCAATAAATCAAAAGCATCTTTTCCTTCTCTGTCTAATTTATTAATGAAAACGATCATTGGAATGTTTCTCATTCTGCAGACTTGAACCAGTTTTTCGGTCTGTTCTTCTACCCCTTTTGCTACGTCCACGACCACAATTACAGAATCTACCGCAGTTAAAGTTCGGTACGTATCTTCTGCAAAATCTTTGTGACCCGGTGTATCTAAAATATTGATTTTGTGATTTTTATATTCAAAAGCCAAAACGGAAGTTGCCACAGAAATTCCTCTCTGTCTTTCAATTTCCATAAAATCAGAAGTTGCTCCTTTTTTTATTTTATTAGATTTTACGGCACCCGCTTCCTGAATCGCGCCTCCGAAAAGCAACAATTTTTCTGTAAGCGTAGTTTTTCCGGCATCTGGATGTGCAATAATTCCGAAAGTTTTTCTTCTTCCGATCTGTTTGATAAGTTCTGACATAATAAAATTTGAGACTGCAAAAATCGTGTTTTTTTATGGAACACAAAAACGAACCTTTATCTATTCTCAAGAATTTTGAAATGATACTTTAAGATGTGTTTTTGAATTTTAGAATACCCAAAAGGGGGTATAGAAAATATAGAAATCATTTATATCTTTACGTTTGAAAAGTCTGGTTTTTTAGAAACGTACAATAATAGATCGGAAATAAAGGAATCAATTAACTTAACAAAACTTAAAAAAAATGAAATACTTTACAATTTTAATCGTGATGATGTTCAGCACAACCGCTTTATTCTCCCAAAACCCCTACAAAATGGAAGTTGGAGATCAATTGGTTTATCACGTAGAAACGGAAACCGCAGATTACGATTTTACTGTAATTCCCACAAAATTAAGCCAGACAGGCATTGTTTTCGAGTACAAAATGGGGGAACCAACAAATTTGCAAGGCGTGATATCTATTAGTGCCGATGCTTTAAAAAATGCAACAGCGATGTACAATAAATTTGCTGGAGGAAACGTAAACCTGACGGATCAGATTTCAGTTTTTGCGAGCCAAGCAATGATGAATAGTGCTTCGGAGGGAATGGGTTTGATTTCTACAGATGGATCAGCGGGAAATGCCGAAGATTTTACAACGCTTGCAGGAAATACAAGTCCCACCAATAATTCAACCTACATGAAAATGGTGAAAAATATTAACGGAACGGATTTTATTTTAGACGGCCCAATTATGGAAAATGAAGACGGTGCCAAAACAGTTCGTTTTGCGGATGGTGGTGGTTATCCCTTTATCACCTACATGAAGATTGATTTCAAAATTTATCTAAAAGAAATAATTCGCAAAAAATAAAATAGAAATGTGTTGAGTATTAGAAATTTTTCTCCTTTTTAATTTATATTTGTCCAAATTAGAAATCGATGAAAGGGAATTCAAGTGAGACTTATATTTTCGATGGTAAAGGCGTTCTTGCCTTAATTGGTGGTTTTATCGTTGCTATTTTAGTGGTTGCACTTTTTAATGCCTTTTCCCTATTGGTTTTTAAAATTAATTATCAATATGAAAATTTTTATCAATTCTTCATTACCGCAGCGGGATTTTTAGGATCAATTTTAGCTTTTGATTATTTTATTTGCCGCCCTTCTATCGGTCGGAAACTGAATTTCAATATGTCTGCGAGTAATTTTGGAACTTATCTCTTAATATTTCCGATGATGTTTGGAATGATGTTAATTGCTGAGTTTTTTACGGCAATAATTCCAACAACGGGACCTTTCTTCGGGGAGTTTTATCAATATTTTTTAAAATTAATGGCTGAAATGACGACTGACAAAGCCACCTTAATTTTATTTGTAGTCATTGTAGCGCCGGTTTTAGAAGAAATTATTTTTCGTGGAATTATTATGAAAGGTCTGATTAACAAAGGCCTTAATCCTACAAAAGCAATTATCATTTCCGCAGTAATATTCGGGATTGTACACCAGAATCCCTGGCAATTCGTAGGTGCAGGTTTGCTTGGATGTGTTTTGGGTTTGGTTTACTACAAAACAAAATCTTTATTACTTGCGATTTTATTACACGCCTTTAACAATCTCCTGTCTGCAATTTTTCTCTTGTCTGGACACACAGAAAGTTTATCGGAAACCTTTCAGGTATCGGAGTTCCTCATCCTTGGCGCCGGAATTATTATTTTCGGTATTTTTTATTATTTGTTTATGAAAAAATACCAAGTTCATCCATCTGAAAAATAATTCCAATTTTTCAAAGTTAAAATTTTTGACAAAGTTTTAAAGCGCCTCTTAAATTATCACTCATTGCCAATTACTTATTACTTATTATTCTTTACTCATGACCAAAGAAATTCTCATAGCTACGCACAATCAACATAAAAAAGAAGAAATCCAGCAAATTTTAGGAGACCATTTCAACGTAACTTCGTTGACGGATTATGATCTTCACGATGAAATTGTAGAAGATGGATTGACTTTTCATGAAAATGCGCTCATCAAAGCAAAGTTTTGTTTTGAAAAAACTAGAAAACCGAGTTTGGGCGATGATTCTGGCTTGGTAGTAGAAAGTTTGGACGGAAGACCTGGAATTTTTTCTGCGCGCTATGCTGGAAATCACGATTTTGCAAAAAACATGGCGAAAGTTTTAGAAGAAATGAATGGGGTGGAAAATCGCAAAGCCTATTTCGTTACCGTAATGTGTTTGGTTGAGGAAAATTCCGTAAAATACTTTGAGGGCCGAGTTTATGGAAATTTAACGCAAACAATAAAAGGTGAAAAAGGTTTTGGTTATGATCCCATTTTTATTCCAGAGGGTTACAAAATTACCTTCGCAGAAATGAGCGCGGAAGACAAGAATAAAATAAGTCATCGGAAACAGGCCATTGAAAAGTTTTTGGAATTTGTGGAAAACTAGAATTAGCTCTAAAAATTAAAGTTTTTTCCCGAAAAGTCTTCAAAATAAATGAAGGGAATATCGCAAAAAGTTTCCGCATAAAAATCGTATTTTTGCAAACTATTATAATTTAAAGATGTTAGAAAAGATTGATGAATTGCTGGTTGAAGTCGGTAATTTTAACACGACCAACAAAGACGAAATTGAACATTTTCGTATCAAATACAGCGGAAAAAAAGGGATCCTGAATGATATTTTTGCCAAATTTAAAGATGTTCCAAATGAGCAGAAGAAAGAATTTGGACAGAAGATCAATACGCTCAAACAGACTGTAGAAACAAAATTGGAGGATTTAAAAAATGCGACTGCTTCTACTTTAATTCTGGAAAAAGAAGATTTAACAAGACCAGGATTTCCTTCTGAATTAGGAACACGACATCCTATTAATCTTGTTAGAAATAAAATTACCGAAATCTTTAAATCCATTGGTTTTGCCGTTGCAGACGGTCCAGAGATTGAAGATGATTGGCATAATTTCACGGCGTTAAATCTCCCGGAATATCATCCCGCAAGAGATATGCAGGATACTTTTTTCATTGAAACTGCTCCCGATATTTTGCTCAGAACTCACACTTCTTCTGTACAGATCAGATATATGGAAGAAAATGAGCCACCAATCAGAATATTATCTCCGGGAAGAGTCTTTCGGAACGAGGCCATTTCTTCCCGTTCCCACTGTATTTTTCACCAGATTGAAGGATTGTATATTGACGAAAATGTGAGTTTTGCAGATCTGAAACAAACCATTCAATTTTTTACAACGGAACTTTTCGGTAAATCAAAAATCAGATTACGGCCTTCTTATTTTCCTTTCACAGAGCCAAGTGCAGAAGTGGATGTGTATTGGGGTTTAAATTCTGAAACCGATTATAGAATCACGAAAGGAACAGGTTGGTTAGAAATTATGGGTTGTGGAATGGTGGATCCTGCAGTTCTGAAAAATGTAAATATCGATCCTGATAAATTCTCTGGTTATGCTTTCGGAATGGGAATTGAGAGAATTGTGATGTTGCTTTATCAAATGAGTGATATCCGAATGTTCTTTGAAAATGATAAAAGAATGTTGGAGCAGTTTAAGTCGCTTTAATAATTTAGAAAATACAAAAAGACCGTTTCAATTATTTTGAAACGGTCTTTTAATTTTAGGTTTTTCATTTATTTTTTAAACCAATTTTTCGCCTTATTGTAATCAATAAAATAGGTTAATTTCAAGGAAATCGTATTGAGCATTGGTTCCGAAAATAATTGATCAAAATTTTCTTTAAAGCCCACTTGGGAAAAATTCAAATAATTTCCGACGGCATTTCTATAGAGCAAAGTAAGTTGACTTCCAGGTGCAAACCACCATGAATAGCGCAAATCTACGTTCCAGGAATTAAAGGTGCCATTTCTGTTTTCAGTGAAAAGAGTGGTGTCTGTTACATTTCCATCCTCATTTAGGGTGTAGAAATTTTTGTAGGTCACATCAGAATAGTAATGTCGGAAAGATAAATTGAGCGCCATTTTATTGTTAATGGTGTATTGGGAAGTCAGTTCGTTTTCTACGGTAAATCTATTTCGTCTTCCGATGAAAATATCTCCATCATCTTTACCAACAAAACCTTGGTTGTTATTTTTATATTCAATTCTGGAGTTGTAATACACCCGCAAATGATCCGAAAATTTGTAGCTGGGATTAAATTCAAAATTCAGTACGTATCTTCCTTGTTCATCATACACATAATAATCCAGATAGGTATTTACCCGAAATTTCTTTCGGTTGTCTGTATTGATAAAAATCCAGGGATTGATCATGGCCGGACTTTTTAGAAATCTGCCGTAAGTCCTTGGTTCGTAAATGTCTTTTTCTCCGAAAGGAACAATCATCAAACCACCACCAAAACTGAAAAAATTCTTGGTTTGCATTTCAATACTGTTGTGAATAATGAATTGCGTAAACAAATCCTGATCTAATCTTCGGGCAGTTGAAATGTTCAAATTATAGTTCAAATTATTGAGTTTTCCTTTTGGTTGTAGAAATCGATAAGAGTAATTACCTGAAATTTTGTGAAAATTGGTCCGGTCATAATACCCTAAATCGCCAATATCAAAATCCTTCGTTCGTGCAAAGTATTGAAGTCCGAAACGGTTTGAACCCGATACTTTATTGAACCCACCGAAGGTTTCACTGCCGAATTTTGTGCCGTTTTCCATAACAAAACTTCCCTTGGTTCCACCAAAGTATTGATACGTATTTTTCTTATTTCTAATGTCGAAAAGAAGCGCCGTAGCATTAGCATCCCGAAAATCACCATTACGCGTAACATTAGTATTCACGAATGACACAGAGGAATTTCCCCGAAATCTTTGATCCAAAACCAATACATTATAATTGGACCACGGTTCTGTAACTTCTTTTCTTTCTGCTCCGCTAAAAATATTTTGAAGAGTAGCTTCCGTTTTTTCTGTGACGGCGTTAAAAAAGCCAATTCCCAAACCTTTATTCGTTCTTCCCGAAAGTTTAACCGCGTTAAAAAGTTTCACATTTGCCGGATCTTCTACAATTTTTTCATCTTCTTCAACGGTTGCTTCACGAGAGGGATTTCCACCAACTCTTCGGGAATAAAATAGATCACCTTTGCTAAATAGTTCTGTTCCTTCTGTAAAAAAGGAGCGCTGTTCCTGAAATTGAACTTCAAACGGTCCTAAATTAAGAACCGATTTATCAAAAGAAGCCTGCCCAAAATCCGGAATTAAAGTTACATCTAGCGTAAATGCATCATTAATCCCGTATTTTAGATCCATTCCGCCATTAAAATTGGAAGTAGTTTTTCCGTCATAGTGATTGAGATAAGTCGAAAAATAGGGTAGAAAAGACAATCTTGTGGGTGGATTGATGTCTTTTATTCCCGTTAAAATCCCATCGTAAAGCGTATAGAATCCCTTTTTATTATCCACAAAATTCCAATCGTACATCGTACTTGTTCTGTTTACTTCCCGTAAAAAATTAATACCCCATTCCTGCACCTCTTTTTTCGGAAATCGAAGTTCCGAATATGGAATTTTTACTTCTACAATCCAACCCTGGTCTGTAATTTTTACGGCAGAATTCCAAACCGCATTCCAACTCGTATCTTCTCCGAAATCGGAGGTTAATTTTGCATCTACTTGAACGCCACTCGGTAAAATTATAAATTCTAAACTTTGTTGATGGTCATTGTACCCATTGAGGGTAATTCCAAAAATGTCATCAGTTTCAATATTGTCTCTTTCTGTAAGTTCCCGGGAAATTTTTTCTGGATGCTCATCATATAAAATGGCTCCAAAATAAATTCCTGTATCATCATACAGAACTTTCACTTCGGTTTTAAAATTAGCGGGACTTGGAACCCCGTTATTAGGTCTTCTTTCAATAAAATCTCCCGCAATTGGGGCGTTTTTCCACACTTCTTCATCCAGAATTCCATCAATTTTAATGGTTTGATTGATTTTGGTAGCATTGATCTGCTTTCTTAGGATAGAATCATTTTGTACTTTTTGGGAATACGTGAGTTGAAAAGGAAGTAGAATTGTAAAGATCAGAAGGAGAAGTTTCATAATGAGTTATGGCTGGTTTGTAGAGATAAGACAACAAATAGGGCTGAATTGTTACATCAAAACCAAAAAAAATCGACCGAAGCCGATTTTATTATATTTCAGTGAAATAGGATTTAGAATTTCAAGGGGTATTTTACATTTTTATAAGAGTCTAAACTCGCTTTCAATGAACCGACTGCCAATTCTGCTTTGATCGCGATAGGAATATAATTTCTGTCATTACTAACCCAAAGCGTTACGCCTTCTTTATCTTTAAAAACGCGTCCACTCATCACTTGTGGTACAATTTTCAGGCAGTTTATGTTTCCAAATTTTGTTCTTACATTTTCTACAGCAACCACTTTTACCTGAAAAGGAAATAATTCATCATCAATCCAAACATTGAGTTTTTTGGTGGTTCCTACCTTTAATTCAGAGGCATCTAAACTCCGCAAATAGTAAAATGCAGAAAGCATGTCCTGAACGTCTTTTACAGATTTTATAATTTTTGAACTATTTTTTTCTTTATCCGTTAAAACAAGTGTTTGATTTTCATGGTTAAAAGCAGTTTGTAAATGTTGGGTATAACCACCTTCCTGCACATTTCTTACATAAAAACTAGGCAAACCGGTGTTGTAATTTATAAAACTTTCGTAATTGTCTTCCACCTTAAAAAAAGCCCGAACTGCACCAGTCGTTTTACCGTAACCTTTCACATAGAAATGAGGTTTTCCTTGGTAGGTGGTTTTTAGGGTCGTTAAAGTAGCAGTTCCTGCGTTTAAAATTCCGTAATGAATTCGGTAATTTAGCACTTCACCAGATTTGATATTGTCTAATTTCTGAGCATTGCCCAAGGTGAATATTGATAAAACTACTAAACTTAAAATCTTTTTCATGGCGTTGCTTTTGCAAATAATTTGCCACAAATATATAACATTGATTTCGGCAGACTTTGAAGTGATATTTGTCAGTAGTATGCCACTCGCTGTTCTTTTATTTTTCTTAAATTTGCGTAATTAATTTTTGAAAAAAAAACTGATGATTAAAACCGATATATTGATTATAGGAGCGGGTCCCACAGGACTTTTTGCTGTTTTTGAGGCTGGCTTACTGAAATTGAAATGTCATTTGATTGATGCATTACCACAATCCGGCGGTCAATTAACAGAATTGTATCCGAAAAAACCAATTTTCGATATTCCAGGTTTTCCTTCAATCAATGCAGGAGAATTGGTAGATAATTTAATGGAGCAGATCAAACAGTTTCAACCGGGATTTACGTTAGGCGAAACTGCGCAAACTTTAACTAAATTAGAAGACGGAACTTTTGAAGTAATTACCAATAAAGGTACTGTTCATCATGCAAAAGCCGTAGCAATTGCAGGCGGATTGGGCACGTTTGAGCCAAGAAAACCCGCTTTGGAGAACATCGCGTATTACGAAGAAAAAGGGGTAGAATATTTTATTAAGGAGCCGGAACATTTTAGAAATAAAAAAGTGGTAATTGCTGGAGGTGGAGATTCTGCCCTGGATTGGAGTATTTTCTTATCAAATATTGCGAGTGATGTGACTTTGATTCACAGAAGAAATGAGTTCCGTGGCGCTTTGGATTCCGTAGAAAAAGTACAGGAATTAAAAAATCAAGGGAAAATAAACCTAATTACCCCTGCAGAAGTTACTGGAATTAAAGGCGAAGGTCATGTTTCTGCCATCACCATTCAAAAAGACGGAGAAACTTTCGATTTAGAAACTGATTATTTCATTCCACTTTTTGGGTTGACTCCAAAATTGGGAGATATTGGGAATTGGGGTTTAGAAATCGAAAAAAATGCGATTGTTGTTAACAATTCTTTGGACTATCAAACCAATATTCCAGGAATTTATGCAATCGGCGATGTTAATACCTATCCTGGAAAATTGAAATTGATCCTCTGCGGTTTTCATGAAGCAACTTTAATGTGCCAAAGTGTCTACAACAGGTTAAATCCAGGCAAAAAATTTGTCCTAAAATACACCACGGTAAGTGGAGTAGATGGTTTTGACGGTACCCGGAAAGAAGCAGAAAAAGCAGTTGTAAAAAAAATTGAGTAATAAATTTCACCTAGAAATTGCTCAGCATAGATTTTTAAAAAAAGAACGAAAGAATGCAGGACATTAATTTGAAAATAACGGACCGGAATGGAGTGATGCACGAAATTGTAGCGCCCACTGATATGTCTATGAATTTGATGGAAGTGATTCGGTCTTATGAATTGGCAGAAGAAGGAACGATTGGCGTTTGCGGTGGAATGGCGATGTGTGCTTCCTGTCAGGTTTATGTTGTAGACGGTGCAGAAAAACTCCTGAAAATGGGAGAGGAAGAAGATGCCATGCTTTCTGAAGCTTTTCACGTACAGGATAATTCCAGATTAGGTTGCCAAATCCATATCACTTCAGAAATTGATGGTTTGGAAGTTGCAGTTGCACCTTATCCCTAATTAAAGCGCCCAATTAAAAGTAAGAAGATACAATTAACCAATAACTTTTGAACAAAAAATATAAATCCTGAATTTTTTCGGGATTTTTTTTGTGAAATAATAAAGGTAAAGTTTTATGAAAACTGCTTGTCATTATCCGATATATTCTCAAATACACTTTAATAAAAAGACCATTTTTTTTTCATTAATTAAAGTTAGAATTTGGGTAATTAATGAATTGCATAATAATTGATACTCTTATTTCTAAAGAAAATTAAAATGAAAAATTCTATAGAAACAGGTGAAGATTTAAGAACACTAATTGGCAAAACGGTTGTTATTACTGGTGGAACAAGTGGTGTCGGAAGAGCTGCTGCAGAAGCTTTTGCTCTGGAAGGCTGCAATGTGGTTGTGGCTGCGAGAGGACAGGAGGGTTTAGATGAAACTGTTTCCCTTTGTCATGATTTGGGAGTTGTTGCATTAGGTGTTAAGACCGATGTTTCTATTGCAGATGAGGTGAAAAATTTAGCGCAACAAGCTTTGCAATTTAATGGAAGAATCGATTTTTGGGTTAATAATGCGGGAGTTATGGCGAGTGGAAAATTTGAAGATATTCCGCAAGAAACTATGGATCAAATCGTGAAAACCAATTTATTAGGCTATATGCACAGTGCACATACCGTTATTCCAATTTTTAAAAGACAGAAAGAAGGAGTTTTAATTAATAATATTTCCATCGGTGGATGGATGCCTGCTCCGTATTCCACGGCTTATTCTGCCACAAAATTTGGAATTAGAGGAATGGTGGAAGGATTACAGGGCGAACTTTCGGATGAGCCAAATATTCATATCGTAGGATTATTCCCCGGAATTCAAAAATCAACAGGAAATTCACATTCTGCAAAATATTCTGGGCTTGATTTTAAAATTCCTCCTTTTTCCACAGATCCCCGCAAATTGGCAGCACAAATGGTAGAAGCTGCTAAAAATCCGAAGAAAAGCATTATTACAGACGGTTATGCAGCCGTAATGAAAATAATGTATGGCTTGTTTCCCAAAGCAATCATCAATTCTGCTTCTGCCGCCATGAGATTAGTGATGAAACCCCATGCAGAAACCAACACGGATGGAAATGTAAGGAAACCTTCTACTGAACCGCATCGGATTTATGGAGAAATGGCTCTTCCGGTTCTCTCCAAAAAAACAAAAACTCTGGCAGTGATGGGTTTAGGTTTAACACTTGGATTTTTACTCACTGCCTCTTCCAAAGCAAAAAATAGAAAATAGTTCCTTATAAATATTTAATGAACCAATCAAGCAAAGTCAAATTTTAATTCTATAAAAGTTGTATTAAAGAGATGTAATTAGTTAGTAATTAAGACCACGAATCAGCTTTTTTTTAACATCATTTTCACTAGGGAGTTTGTACTTTTGTGTAGCGATAATTGTAGAATGATAAAACCAATGTCGATGAAAACTGAAATAAAAAATTTACTTGTTCCCACCGATTTTTCCCCAAAAGCGGAAAACGCCCTAAAAATAGCGGCAGAAATGGCACGAAGACATCACGCAAAATTAATTATTGTGCATATTGTTCACACCTTTCACCTCATTGATAGAGGAGGAAAACAAGTGATTGGCGCAAAAACAGTAGAGGAAAATTTAGATAATGCACATCATGCATTAGAAGAAATCCAAAATAGAATATTGGCTGAATATCAACTGGAGGTAGAAACATATATTTCTGTTCAAAACGTGATCGATACGGTAAATGATTTTGTGGAGAAGCTGGATGTTGATCTGGTTGTATTGGGAACTTCCGGTCAACAAAGATTTAAGGATTTTTTGGTGGGGTCAAATTCCTATAATATGCTTCTGTATTCAAATTGTTCCGTGTTGCTTATTCCCGAAAATTTTAGTAAAACCAGTTTTAAAAATATTCTTTTTCCAGTTCGTGTAGAACATGAGCTGGAGCAAAAAGTGCAACTTTCTCTTTTAATAGCCAACAAAAATGAAGGTAAAATATATTTATTGGGAGTAGGAAAAACAGAAACCATCCAAAACATGAAAAAAGTGTACGGAGAAATTAACAAAAAAATGTTTCTGAATGCGATTAATTACGAAGCAGATTTTAAAATTTGTGAAGACAGTGCTGAAGTAATTTCCCAGGAAGCCTTGGACAAAAATTGTGACCTAATCCTATTAGCGGATGAAGATGAGAATTCCTGGAAATCATTTTTAGCCGATAATTTCTTCAAAAAGATGATCAATAAAACAGATATCCCTTTGTTATTTGTGAAATCGAAGTTGGATAAGATCACTCAAAGTGAGGAATCTACACAGAATTACGACTTAACCTTACCAATTCCAGGATAAAAATTTACGATGATTGAAACAAAAACATACACAGAAGAAAAAAAAGCACCAGAGCATATTAAGTCCGAAATCGTAAATTTTTTATTTGAGAATTTGGAGCAATATGGCGATCCGAAAAATGATATTGAGAAGGCAATCCAATATGCAATGGGTGACAATCAAAAACCCGGTGGAATTTTAATTACGGCAAATAATACCGAAAATGATAAAATGGTAGGAGCAGTGATCATTAATAAAACCGGAATGGACGGTTATATTCCAGAAAATATATTGGTGTATATCGCAACAGATAAAGAGATGCGCGGAAAAGGCGTCGGAAAAAAATTAATGCAAACAGCCATTGACGCTTCAAAAGGAGACATGGCTTTGCACTGTGAACCAGATAATCCTGCAAGATTTCTTTATGAAAAATTAGGTTTTAGCAGCAAATATCTCGAGATGAGGTTAAAAAAATAAAATGTCTTACATTACTTTACATACTTATAAACTTCAGCACAATTTCAGGGTTCTTGATCATGTTTTTACTCAAAATAATATTGAGTGGGCAATTGTGGCAAAGTTGTTATGTGGAAATGAAAAATTTTTGGAGGTTCTGCTTAATTTATCCGATAAAGAGATTTGCGATTCGAGATTGAGTAATTTAAAAACCATTAAAAAAATCTCCCCAACTACCCAAACAATTTACATAAAACCTCCCGCAAAACGCTTGGCAAAAAGTATCGTAAAATTTGCGGATGTAAGTTTCAATACAGAAATTTCAACTTTTCATCTGCTTTCTAATGAAGCATTTGCCCAGAATAAAATACACAAAGTTGTTCTAATGGTAGAAATGGGGGAACTTAGAGAAGGAATTATGGC
>Ga0136636_10000626_pt1 | contig 18774 bp, 12 predicted proteins | sample AntDrymUQ8522106_2_FD_104653 | JGI IMG/M metagenome (GOLD analysis project Ga0136636, IMG submission 104653) | Polar desert sand microbial communities from Dry Valleys, Antarctica - metaG UQ852 (21.06) | ecosystem: Environmental > Terrestrial > Soil > Desert | place: Antarctica: Dry Valley... | reverse complement strand
TTTACTAGCAATTAATAATCCTGCTAATCCTCAAATCCTATAAATCATAATTCAGACAAAGGGGGCTAAGAATATGGTTTATGGTTTATGGTTTATGGGTTTATGGGTTATGGTTTATAGTTAATGGTTTATGGGTTATAGTTTATGGGTTATGGGTTATTCAAGTTTACTAGCAATTAATAATCCTGCTAATCCTCAAATCCTATAAATCATAATTCAGACAAAGGGGGCTAAGAATATGGTTTATAGTTTATAGTTTATGATATCTACCTACCCAAACACCTTCCTAACCTTTCTCTTCATACGATCCCAAAATGGCATTTTGTCATCATTGTAGTATCCATAACCATAACCATAGCCGTACCCGTACCCGTAACCATAACCGTATGCACCTTTTGGGTTGACGCCATTGAATACAATACCCAAGTGATTGAACTTGTTTTGTTGGTAATATTCGTCAAGGATCTTAACTTGAAATTTGGAAGTTACTTTATAACGAACCACAAATAATGTACTATCCACATGAGGCGAAAGCAAAAATGCATCAGTAACCAATCCTACTGGTGGTGTATCGATAAGGATATAATCATAAGTTTTTCGCAATTCTGTAATCAGATCTTTGATCCTATCTGTGGTCAACAACTCCGCAGGATTTGGGGGAAGAGGACCACAATTGATGTAATACAAATTCTCTTGAGGCTTGTACGTCTGTATCAGTTCATCCAGTTCGGTTTGACCAACCAAGTATTGAGTAAGACCCTTGTTATGGGTTTCTGGTTGTAGATATTTTATCAACTTGGGTTTGCGGAGATCCAATTCGATGATGATGGTTTTTTTGCCAGCAATGGCAAAGGCCATCCCCATATTGAGGGTTACAAAACTTTTACCTTCACCACTCATGCTCGAAGTAAACATGATGACTTGATTTTGTTTGCCGGCAGTGAGGTAGTTAAGATTGGTTCGGACCAATCGGAAGGCTTCAGCAATCCCTGAGCGACTGTTGGCCTTTACCACAATCTGTTCACCAGCCTTTTTAATAGGTATGGATCCTACCAGTGGTGTATTTGTTGCATTTACAATATCCTTTGTGTTTTCAATCTTGTTCTTTAATGCTTCCAATAAGCTTATTATGCCTAGTGGAATGGCTATGCCCAAAAACATAAAGACCAAATAGATTTGCCTTCTATTGGGTGAAACTGGATTTTTCTTGATTCTGGCAGGATCTACAAGACGAGAATTGGATACTGCTATGGCCAATGTGAGGGTGGTTTCTTCTCTTTTTTGTAGAAGATACAAATACAGCGTTTCCTTGATTTTTTGTTGTCGGTTAAATTCCAACATTTCACGTTCCTTTCTAGGCATAGTTTGTACCCGAGCTTCTAAGAAACTATTTCTGGACTTTATTTTGGTTCGTGAAATATTTAAATCCCTCTGGATGTTGTCAATGTTTTGAAGGATATTGGAACGCAAATTGCGCAATTGATTTTCTAAAGTGATCAATGCGGGATTGTTGCCTCGTTGGGACTTGATCATGCGTTCTCGTTCACCTAGGAGTTCATTGAATTTTTGCAGCAAACCGCCTAAAGTTAAATTGTTGATGCTCAGATTGGAAGGCACAAACTCAAAGGTATTTTCCTCCTTTTTTAGGTATTCTTTAATAGAACTTAAAATACTCAATTGAATATCTACTTCGGACATTTGTTTGTCCAATTCGCTTACTTGTGTAAAAAGCAAATCAGACTCTGCCGACATACTATAAATTTCATTCCTGCTTCTGTAAGATTGAATTCCATTTTCAACCCCATTGAGTTCTTTGGTAAGGATGTCAATTCTGCCATCCAAAAAATCAAGTGTTTTGCGAGCCACTCTATTTTTATCACCAATAGCTGCTTCATTGTATATTTCAACCAAGGTATTCAGGATATCCTTTGCCTTCTCTGGGCTTTCATCAATTAAGCTAAGCTCCAATACTGTTGATTGTGAAACTATTGTTCCTACTTTTAGTGCACCTGCATATCTTGCGGCAACATCTGTTGGGTTTGAAATACCCAATTGGTAGGTGTATTCTGGATTTGAAGTGGAACCAGAATTGGTCAGGGTTATTTTTCCCCATGGGAAGCTGAGTGACTTACCAAACTCTTGAACACCAGAAGTACCACCAAAAGTAAGATTGAATTTATTGTCTTTAAGTGCCTTTACTTCGAATGAAACACCATAAGCTTCCTGAGTGAGACTGTCAGCAGTTAGTATAATCGGACTGCTCTTGTAAGCTTCACTTGTTTTTATTCGGCCAATGGTGTAGTAGCTGTAGTTCAGGCCAAGTTTTGTTACCACTTGTTCCATCAACATTCTCGACTTGAGAATCTGAATTTCGTTTTCAATATTTTTGTTCGAGGAGAACATTTGCAAATCAGAAAACACACTCTCTTCCGAGAATCCTTGGGCAGATCCTTTCTTTTCGTCCTTGATAAGAATGGTAGATTTTACCTCGTACATTGGGACTTTGTAACGGAGGTAGAGCCATGCTAAGGAACCTGCTAAAATCACGCTGAAAAGTATGAATGGCCAGTATCTCAGGTATTTGAAAAGAAGCGCCTGAAGTTCGTTCTCAGCAGATTCTTTCTTTATCAGTAATGGATTATTGGATTCCAAATTAAAATTATTTTATAAAACGGTAACGATAAGTGTAACAAAAGTAATCACCACAGTAAGCCAAGGCACCAGCTTGCTGCTTTTATCTGCCAAAGTATTGGTCTTTTCTTTAAGTGGTTCTACGTATATTACATCATTTTGAGCCAAGTAGAAGTAGGGCGAATTGAAAAAAGACCGATCTTTCAGATTGACACGCCCAAACTCTCTTTTTCCATTGACCTCACGTATAATGAGGATGTTATCCCTGCGGCCATAGGTTGACAAGTCTCCGGCAAGACCTAGGGCCTCCAAGAGATTTATTTTTTGATCAGGTATGGTATAGGTAGCTGGGGAATTGACTTCACCCAATACCGTAATTCTAAAATTCATGAAACGAATATTCACAACGGGATCAACCAATTGCTGGGCTACCATTTTTTGGATTTTCTCTTTGGCTTCAGTCAAATTCAAACCACCGACCTTAATTTGACCCAACACCGGAAAATCGATATTGCCCAAAGGATCCACCAAAAAGCCACCTGGTGTATTGATGTTCGCAGCAGAACCTTGAGACGCAGCTGATAATGCCATCAAATTATAGGGTGCAGCAGCAACCATATCAAAACTTTGGACCGTGACGTTCAGAATGTCGTCCGGTTGAATGATCAAAACAGGCTGAACAGGCAAACTTTTAGCCACCGATTCCCAACTTTCACCTTCTTGAAAATTAAGCAGTTCCTTATGTGAAATACAGCTTGAAAAACCAATCAAACTGATTATTATGTAGAATAGAAGTCTGTTTTTTTTCATGAAATACGAGATTTTTGGAGAAGACATATCGAAAAACACAATTGCCAATGCTCATTATTTACGAGCTAAGTGTTGAGAGGGTTTTTCATTTCAATAATAAGGAAATTGATCATATTTTTAATATCACAAACTTGCATTGGCCCATTTGGTTTGATCGAGGTTTACTTGCGATTCTTTTGCAAAACCAGTCAAACGAATCAGGTGTCTTTCATGGTGACAGTCTGTTCCCAAGAAATCAATTAGATCGGATTTAAAAAGATATTCTGCAAGCTGTCTTTCCATTTTGCCATAGTAACCTTGTAGTGAAAGTAAATTTACTTGCAGTAAACATCCAGCATCTTTGAACCATTGGAACTCGTGCCTAAAGTTATTGTAGTAAACATATCTTTCTGGGTGTGCAATAATAGGTACATAGCCTTTCAGCCTCAAATCAAAAACGACCTCTTTGAATCGAGGATATTCTTGAGCCATGCTTTGCTCAATGAGCACTTTGTTGTTGTCAAAACAAAGTAATGATTCAGACTTAATGTAATCCTCGAAGAATTCATCCACATAATATTCAGCTGCAGCATCAATATGCACTTCAATGCCAGCATCTAACACGGCCGATCTTAGTTCTTCCAGTTTTGATAAAATGACTTCAGGTGTATTGGGATACATATCGTTCATGACATGCGGGGTAGTTATCAGGTGTTGATATCCAAGACCTACCAGTCCATTGATCAGTAGCAAACTGGTTTCCATGTCAGGAGCACCATCATCAATGCCAGGCAACAGATGGGAATGCATATCTGTTTTTAACTGATTGCCTATTGGTATTTTGGTACTCTTTTTTAAGAAGGGAAACATTTATTTTTAGGTATAACGGGTATGATTGGTAAAAGCGAGCAGAGGTTTATGGTAGAAGGATTATTTTTGAGGACAAGTTCTAAACAACTCAACAACTTAAATGGAGTTCTCAAAAACAAATTACTATAAACCATAACCCATAACCCATAACCTATAAACAATAACCCCATAACCCATAACCCATAACCTTTAAACAATAACCTTTAAACAATAAACAATAAACCATAAACCATAACCTAAAAACCATCCTACGACTGATAAATTCTCTGAATAATTTCAACCACTTTCAAGCCTTCCATAGCATTGGTGGTAATAGAAGCTCGGTTATTGAGTACATCGATCACATTGTCAATGATGAAATTATGGTTTTGCGCAGAACCCTTGTATGCTCCATAATCATTACCTGGGTTGGTCGGAGCGAGATCGGGCATTTCATAATCTTTGATATGACAATATTCAACTACGTTCATGTACTGTCCTCCTATCTTGACGCTTCCGTTTTCAGCAATGATGGTCATACTGCTTTCGAGGTTTTTGTTCCAGATTGATGTTGAATAGTTCAAACAACCCATACCACCATCTACAAAATCAAAATGGACCATTCCAGAATCTTCAAAGTCTGTCAGATTTCCGTGGTTGAAGTCATTAAATTTTGAAGTAATATTGGTAATGTCGCCAAATAACCAATAGAGAATATCAATAAAGTGGGAGAACTGTGTGAACAAGGTCCCTCCATCAAGTTCTTTATTTCCATGCCAGGTTCCATTTCCGGTATAATATCTTTCATCGCGATTCCAATAACAACTGGTTTGAACGAGGTATATTTTTCCAAGTTTGCCACTTTCAATTAGGTCTTTGATCCAGACGGAAGGTGGGGAATATCGGTTTTGCATAACACAGAACACCTGACGATGTACATGCAAGGCCTTAAATATCACAGCTTCAGCATCCGCTTTTGAAAGCGCAATAGGCTTCTCAATTACCACATGTTTTTTGTGATCAAGGCAGTCCAATGCTTGAGCTGTATGCAAACCATTGGGTGAAGCAATGTTTACCACATCGGTTTCAATCCCAGAGTTCCAAAATTCATTGATTGACATGAAATGTGGAACTTGATCAAAATCAATATTCAACTCAGCTTTAGACTTTGAATCTATAGTAGCCACCAACTGAGCATCGGGATGCCGCATAATCATTTCAGCATGTCGTTTGCCTATGTGGCCGCAACCTATGAGCGCAAATTTTATTCGCATTTATAAAAAGTGTGGATGGGTATGATGGGTGTAATTGGTTTAATGGGTATGATGGGTATGTTGGATGTAATGGGTATGAGTGATTTGGACGAAACCGTGCAGCATCACAGTGGTAGAATTTTTGTCAAGTATTTTATTCTCTGGATTTGATCAACTTTCTTATCATAAATTATAATTTTTCGGTTTTACCTTCTAATGCTTCAAGTTCTTCCTTGTTAATGTATCCCAAAATGAAGGCAATGTTAACTTAGGTGATTAGTTCTGCAGCAGAACCATTTACGATCCTAAAATATCTTATTGATTGTTTGTTAGAACCAGATTAATCACCTTCAGCAATGTTTGAGGGTATAGAATATGAAGGCCTCCTAATTTGATCTCTTAGAGCAAAATCTCTTGAAAATAAATCCTGATTGGTTATTGTACAAATATCTTTAAACAAACTCATACTATCCTGCCAAACTTACAATTTCTTAAAATTTCCCAAAACTATAAACGATTACTTATCACACCGCCCCATCACACCGCCCCGTCACATAAATCACACCCCAATAAACGGCTTCGCCCTCCATAAGTAACAGGGCACTTTAGGAAATTGTAGGTTCATTTGTAAAATGGTTGTGAAAGGACTAGACAGATTTTGACGCACCTTCCACGATAGTTTGTTCAGCAAATTTTTATTTGGTGTGACAGTTAGGACACGCGTGATTGTAAAGCTTTTCTTTTATCTCTTTGTAGGTATTTCAAGTCTATATTTACAGTAAGTCCAAAGCCAATACTTTGTAATTCTATCATGACATTATTGCGTCCGGTATGCTGCAAATACTTTGCTTTGATACCAGTTAATTTGCCGCCAACTATTTCTACTTCTTCTCCTTGATTCCATTCAATTGGCATTACTTCAATAATTTCGCCAGAGCCTAAAATGCGTTGGATCAGATTAATTTCTTCTTCTCTTACCACTGACAGATCTCCTCCAAAATTTACGAAGCCTAGATGTCCCTCACAGTCCAGAATTTGGATATATTCTTTTCTATTGATGTTGACAAAAATATAATTGGGAAATAAAGGAAGCTTGACTTCTGCAATGCGGCGCCCCCATTTGCGGGTATGCGATATAATAGGAAGGTAGTGATTGATGCCTTTGCGAGTAAATTGCTCAGACAGATATTTTTCACATCTGAGCTGTGTGCGAACTACGTACCAATTTGGTGCGTTGCTTGGTATCTGTTGTGCAATGGATTTAATACTCATAATAAACGAACTTTTATCTAATCAAAGCCTCCAGTAAGACATGCTTTTGAAGGTTTTGCCATAGATACCTTTCAGATCCAAAATAATCCCATCTTCTGAAGTTATTGATTTAAAATAAGCTTCGTCCAATTGCCTGTATTGATTGTGTCCTACTGACAATACCACTGCATCGTAATTATCCCCAATTTTATCAGCCAAAGTCAGCTTATATTCATGAGCTACTTCATTGGGTGATGCGAAAGGGTCCATAACTTGCACGTTGATACTGTACTGCATGAGTTCATGTACCAAGTCCACCACTTTTGAGTTGCGGATGTCAGATACATTTTCCTTAAAAGTGATACCCATTATCAGAACTTTACATTTACCGGGATTTTTTCCAGCAGTGATCAACATTCGGGTGAGCTTGCGGGCTATCCAAGCTGGCATTCCGTCATTAATTCGGCGACCTGAAGCAATAACCTGGGGTTCAACGCCCAACTCTCGTGCCTTATGGAGCAAGTAATAGGGATCCACCCCAATACAATGCCCTCCTACCAATCCAGGATACATTTTTATGAAATTCCATTTGGTTCCTGCTGCCTCAATCACCTCCTGCGTATCAATACCTAACTTATCAAAAATGATGGCAAGTTCATTCATCAAGGATATGTTGAGATCGCGTTGTGTGTTCTCAATTACTTTTGCTGCTTCTGCTACCTTAACGCTTGACGCTTTGAAAACGCCAGCTTTAATGATAGAGCAATAAACATCAGCGATGACTTCCTTAGATTCTTCATCATTGCCAGACACGATCTTGAGGATATCTGTAAGACCTTTTTCTTTGTCTCCGGGAACAATTCGCTCAGGTGAATAGCCGTATTTGAAATCAACCCCTGCTACCAGTCCACTTTCAGCGGATACAAGAGGGAGGCAATCCTCTTCAGTACAACCGGGATAAACTGTACTCTCATACACTACATAATCGCCTTTTTTGATAACCTTTCCAAGATTTCGGGAGGCAGATTTTAAAGGACCAAGATTGGGAACTTTGTGTTCATCGATGTCAGTGGGCACAGCTATAATATGGAAGTGCGCTTGCTTCAGATCCTTTGGATCATCCGTAAACAGGATATCAACACCTTCGAATGCACTTGCTGGTAGTTCATGTGAAGGATCTATTCCTTGTTTCATGAGCGCAATCCTTTCCGATTTTACGTCCAAAGCTATTACCCTGAATTTTTTGGCAAATTCCAAGGCTATTGGAAGGCCCACGTACCCAAGTCCTGTTACCGATATAGATTTCTTCTTACTAATTAGTTCTTCTAACAAAATTCTTAGTTATTGTGAACAGATTAAAGACGGTCCTTTTTGTTGAAAGTATCACCTTTCGAGGCGCTAAATTACGACAAGTTTTTGGGAGGCAGTCTTTGAATTATGAATTAATGTTATCTTCATGTCTAATCAGTGCGCATTATGTTATCAAGAGTTTTAATTTTCGTTTTTTCATTGGGATCCATTGTTTCACTGTATATCACATGGACTTATGATGACTCCTATTCATTTTTGATCATTCCATTTGTATTATTGGGAGCATCATCCATTGTGATGTCACCCCAGATCGATTATTGGTGGATAAGTAAATTTCCACCCAAATCTGATCCTAGTGCTAAGGCTTTTATTAAACTACATATCCCCAACAGTGGCGCCCTCCCGGATATATTTTATCACAGAATGGAGCTGTTCAAAAGATCATTTGACTGGATGCCCATGGGTTTTGAGACAGTACCACTTGATATCAGTTATATATTGAGTAGTTACAGTGCTTTATTGACTTTGAATCGAAAGAAATTTCAGTTCAAGGATTGGCAAAAAGTGGTTTTGTATCAGCATCCTTTCCCTTCTCATCAATATCCCGACCATTTTCACAATTGTGAAACATTTGCAGAAGATGGTGTGATGCTTATCAACATGGAATGGCTGATGCTGGGTTTTGTAAATCCCAACATTGCCTTGCCCACAGGCTTGTACATGATGTCTGAAGCTTATTTGCATCAATTTCAAAAAAAGGAACGTCCCAATTGGCCAATCATCAATAACGAACAATGGTCATTGATTTTGGAGGGCAAACCTGAATATTTGAGCAAAGGCATCGGCTTGGACGTATTTGACTCGACTGCTGCAGGTATTTGTTTTTACTTTTATTTTCCTCAAAAGATGGTTCAGATAGCTCCTGAATTTTATGAGTATTGTCAGGCGCACTTTAGTATTCATATACCAAGGGATTGATACGCGTTTTGGCATGAAATAAATTACTTAATCCAATCAAAACTGCACTTTTGTGGCCAACTTATTTTATCACAAGCTAAATCATCGATAGTGCAAGTATAAAAACGGAATCATTGGAGAGAAGATAATGATCAATGTCTTTTGATTATTAAGAATCTCATTGCATCTTGTACCCGCTTTTGACCTTCAAAATCATTTTAATGAAAAAAGTTATTCGCTTTTTACTCGGTATTTTCCTCATGGGCATTTATGCTCAATCCTTCGCTCAGCAGGATTTTCAGCTGCAATTACAATCTGGTGTTTTCATACTTGATGAACGCAAATCAGTTGAATCGGCCATGCAGGAATCGCCAAGTTATTTGGGACAAAAATTCTTAATTCTTCAATTTGATAATCTGCCTGATGATTCCCAAAAGCAAAGTTTGGAAGGAATTGGCATAAAATTATTGAACTACTTGCCAGAGAATGCTTGGATATGCAGTGTAAATGAGCAGATGAATTTGCGCAATCTTTCTGAATTCCAACTGAATGCCATCTCTCCCTTTTTACCATTATACAAACTGAGTAGCGAGCTGGCTCAAAAAATTTATCCAAAGCATGCACTCATGGACAATGGCATTATTGCATTACAAGTTCATTGCTTAAAAACCGGATCAGCTTCTGGGTTGTCAGAATTTCTATTGGAATTGGGATACAGGAATCTTGAAAACACCAACTATGAATATGTTTTCAAGCTTGAAATTGAAATAGCCCGAATAGAGGAGCTTTTGAAAGTGCCATTTGTACAGTTTGTTTCACCAATTGAACCACCAAAACAAGACGAGAAAACCTGGCGCAACACGGTAGGCAGGGCAAATTTTATTTCTTCAGGTATTAATGGCTTGAATTTCAACGGTGAAGGAATTACGCTCGGAATAGAAGAAAGCGGAATAATTGACCCTGAAAACATCAACTTCAAAGGCCGAAAAATAGAGAACACCGCTGATATAGAAATAGGTGGCCACAAAACTGGTTGCGCTGAAAATGCTGGTGGAGCAGGAAATCTTGACCCAAAATTCCTTGCCAATGCCTGGGGCGCCAACATCATGTCATTGAAAGGTACGACTTGGAACTATTACAATACCGAGCAATTGCGCATGGCAAGTCACTCCTATGGTTGGGGTATCAGCGGAGGATATTGGTCAGGAGCCGCAGATCATGATGAACAAATACGACTTCAAAAATCAATGATGCATTTCTACTCTTCAGGCAATTTAGGCAGTGATACGTGCAATTATGGTACATACAAAGGACTTGTTGGCTGGTCAAACATAACAGGTGGATCCAAACAAGCAAAAAATATCATGACAATTTGCAATACGGATCCTAGGGACGAATTGACTTTTGGCAGTGTTGGCCCTACTTATGATGGAAGGATCAAACCTGATGTTTGTATTGAAGGCTCGGAAGGAACTTCTTTTTCTTCCCCCAAGGCTGCGGGCATAATGGCCCAATTGTACCAAGTATGGCGCTCTAACCATGGTGGCAATTATCCTAATTCGGGACTGATCAAGGCTTTTATGATGAATACAGCTGATGATTTGTTTACGCCTGGTCCAGATTTTAAAACTGGCTTTGGTCGTCTAAATGTGAGACGAGCCTACAATGCCATCGTCAACAATCAGTTTTTTGCCGACAGTATCAATGTTGGTGGGAACAAAACCCACACCATCATGGTCCCCGATAATGTCAAAGAATTGCGGATCATGCTTTACTGGAACGACTATCAAGCTACAGCCAATGCGGCATTTGCATTGATTAACAATCTAAATGCGAGCTTGATTCCACCTTCTGGCCCAACACTTTTGCCATGGATTTTGAACACTTCACCCCATAAGGACAGCTTGGACAATCCTGCCATTCGGGGTATTGACAAATTGAATAATGTAGAACAAATAACTATTAAAAATCCTGCTGCAGGCAGCTATGCTTTCGACGTCAGCGGATTTTCTGTACCACAATCGAATCAACTCTATTTTGTGGTTTACGAATTTTTATTTGATGAATTGACCCTAACCTATCCCATTGGTAAGGAGTATTTTGTGGCGGGTGAAAATGAAATCATCCGTTGGGACAATTACGGCTATGATGCGTCAAGTGAAAAATTAGACATTGATTTTAGCCAAGACAATGGTGCCATCTGGACAAATGTTGTACAAGATCTTCCAAATACGGCTACGAATTACGAATGGAAGATTCCGGAAGTATTAACTGGAAAGGCGAAGATAAGAATAACAAGAGGAGCACTTGAAAGCAGTTCTTTGTTGTCATTTAACATTGCACCAACCGTAAAAAACATCAGTAGCATTTGGAGCTGTGGAGATTCAGCCATGTTACAGTGGGACGTCATTCCCAATGCTACAGGATATTTGATTACGAGATTGGGTCAAAATTACATGGATAGTATTGGAGTCAGCAGTTCGCCATATTTTAAGGTCAAGAATCTTGATACCAATTCAGGAGAATGGTTTTCAGTTCAGTCTAAGTTTTCCAACAATGCAACAAGTCGAAGGGCAATTGCCTGGAAGTGGACACAACAGAATTCAAATTGTATCCCCAAGGATGCTTTCATGAAAAAGATTTTTACTTACCAAGAAGGATTCTATCCAGATTGCTATGCAGGCATCAAAAGACCTTTGAAGTTCTTGATCCAAAATCGAGGCACAAGCGACATCATAAATGCTGAGGTCTCATTTCAAATCAATAATGGAACTGTTTACAAAAGTATTTTGACTGGAACTTTGGGTTCGGCTGATGAATTTATTCTGCAAAGTGTTGACAGTGTTTCATTTACAACTCCAGGAACCTATATGCTCAAGGCCTGGGTGAATATTGTGGACGACCAAAATCCGCTCAATGACACCCTCGTATCCCGAATAGTGGTACATGGATCAGAAAGCTTTTTAGCTGGCTACACACAAGATTTTGAAGATTTTACAAAGTGCAGCACCGATTGGGGATGTGAAAGCGAAATATGTGGCTTGACCCAAGGATGGTTCAATGTACCCAATATTCCAACCACCCTTGGGGACAGTATTGATTGGCGTACAACGTCCGGACCGACAGGTACTGGTGATACAGGACCAGATTTTGACCATACTTTGGGAAATAATTCTGGGAAATATTTGTACTTAGAGACTTCAAGTGATGATGGAGGAGGTTGCAGACGGAAACAAGCCAACTTGCAATCTGTTTGCTGGGATTTACGCAATACCAACCAAGCCGAATTGTCCTATTGGTATCATGCTTTTGGCAGCAATATTGGTTCATTGCAGGTAGATATTTTGGGAGAAAATGGATGGGAAGAAGAGATAATTCCTACTCAAGAAGGAGACAAGGGAAATATTTGGATCAACAACAAGGTGAATCTTGAAAAATGGAGGGACCAAATAGTAGTTGTCCGTTTTGTTGGGAAATCAGGTGATGGCTATCGGGGCGACTTAGCCATTGATGACATCAACCTGAGCAGTTTTCCGACTGCAGTATTTCAGGTATTGGCACCAAAGACGTGCACAGACTCTGTCATCAGTATCCAGAACAATTCCAGTTTTAGCAATACTTTTAGCTGGAAGGTTTCCCCAAATGATGGGGTGACATTTCTGAATGGATCAAGTGACACTTCCTCAGCACCTTCACTTTCGTTTACAAAGGCTGGGAACTACAATATCGAGTTAATTGCCACCAATACCAACGGCAATGACACACTCGCGCAGTCCATAACCATACTGGCTCCGCCAACGGATGCTATCATGAGCACGCTGGACACAAGTATCTGTGCGGGAGCTAGCTTGTCTCTTTTTGTTGAGGCAAATGGATCAACTCCTTTCAATTATGCTTGGTTTTTGCAAGGGAAGCCACTTGTCAATTTTACTGACTCCTTGCAGCTCAATAATCTGAATGAATTGCAGTCTGGTCTTTACAATTGTCAACTGAGCAATATTTGTGGAAATACCGATGTAGTAGCTGAGCTGACAGTCAATCCTTTGCCTGTTATTGATTTGGGCAATGATACAACGCTTTTTGTCAATGGACCTTCAAGCCAATTGTTGTTGAATGCCGGTTCCAATTTTTCCAATTATCAATGGAATGCCGACTCAAGCAATACCCAATCCAGCTATTTGATCAATGGCAATGAATATGCAACAGGTTCAGTCGTGGCATTTACAGTTCAAGTCACCAATGAATACGGATGTGTGAGTATGGATACCATTGAGGTAAGCTTCCTGTTCAATGTTGCTACGGATAATAAAGAAGATACCAGAATATCCATTTATCCGAATCCAGCTTCGGAGCTAATTTATGTAAATATGGAAGGAATGAATCCGATGCCTGATGAACTCATTTTGTACAATCAACTGGGCAAAAAAATATGGTCATATCTCAAACCAACAATTACTCCTTATCCGATCAATATTAAAAACTTAGCAGCTGGCAGCTATTTACTTCAAGCCAAATGGTCTGGGAAAGTATTGTGGGCCAAAGTCCAGATTGTCAGATAATTTCATAAAATAAAAAACCGAGATTAACTTCCATCAAACCTGTATTTCAAGATGAACATCACACGAACGTTTGACTTCTTGTATCATCAGCTAAAGAACGCACCCTTGGAAAAATCATTTGGATCCAGGGTCAATGGCGGTTGGAAGTTTTATTCTACACATGAAATGGTTGAATTGTCACGTCAATTGGGCCACGGACTATTGTCCACCGGTATTCAAAAGGGTGACAAAGTCTCGATAGTTGCCTATCAAAACATCCCAGAATACGTGATTCTGGACATGGCATTAGCTCAGATTGGGGTGATCAGCATACCGGTTTATCCCACTATTTCAAGTCAGGAATATGCATTCATCTTTGATCAGGCCGAAGTCAAAGTATGTTTTGTAGGCGACGGAGACCTGTATGATAAGGTCAAAGAAACAGGGCTGCAATTGGGTAGGCCTTTATTGATTTATTCATTCTTTGATGAACCGCGTTGCGAAAGCTGGAAAAGTCTTTTGCTTCAAGCCGATGAGGAGGAATTCAATAAGACAATTGCACAAATTGATCCAAGTGACTTGGCAACTATTATTTATACAAGTGGTACAACCGGTCAGCCAAAAGGCGTAATGCTCAGTCATTACAATATCATTAGCAATGTTCTGCCCCTTTCACTAAGAATTCCTGTTCCTGCCAATGCGCGAACATTGAGTTTTTTGCCACTCTGTCATATTTTTGAGCGTGTAGCAACGCTTGCATATATGTACAATTCCGCACAAGTTTATTTTACTGGAACTGACAATTTGGGAGGAGATGAAGGAGATTTGAAGAAAGTTCAACCTGTGTTTTTCACGGCTGTACCTCGATTGTTGGAGAAAGTTTACGACAAAATTTACAACAAAGGTTTGTCGCTGCCCTTGCCATTAAAACTTATTTTTTTCTGGGCAATCAGATTGACAGATCGATTTGAATACAATGGCAAACTTTCCTTCTGGCAGCAATTGCAATTCAAGATTGCCGACAAATTGGTTTTCAAAAAGTGGAGGGAAGCATTGGGTGGCAATGTCCAAGGAATAGCGGTTGGTTCTGCTCCGTGTCCAGTTAAAGTAATTCGCGCATTTTGTGCGGCAGGAATTCCAGTACGTGAAGCTTATGGATTAACTGAAGCGGCTCCGGGCATTTCAGTCAATGGATTTGAGTACAATGCAGCAAGGCTGGGCACTGTAGGAAGATTGTTGCAAGATGTGGAAGTTTTGATATTGGACGACAATGATCAGATAACCGATGGTGAAGGAGAGCTGATCATGTCAGGTCCCAATAGAATGCTGGGCTACTATAAGAATCAGGAAGCCACAGATCAGGTCACATTTCATGTCAATGGAAAGGATTGGCTGCGAACTGGCGATATTGGCAGATTTGTTTACAAGGACAAAGGGATCCCTTTTCTTAAAATAACGGATCGGAAAAAGGAGCTGCTCAAAACCAGTGGTGGCAAATACGTTGCACCAGCCCCTATTGAAAGCAAGTTGAAGGAGGAACCTCTGATAGAACAAGTAATGATCATTGGCGATCAACAGCGGTTTGTTTCGGCTTTGATAGTTCCTTCCTTTGAAACATTGGTGTCCTGGTGCGCTCGCAAAGCCATTCCATATACGACCAATGTCGAAGCGATCAAAAACCCAATAGTACTAGCCAGATATGAAAGAATGATCAATGAAATCAATGAGTCATTGAGCCAAGTTGAAAAAATCAAAAAATTCAAGTTGTTGGCGGCACCGTGGGAAATGACCAAATCGGACGGGACTGCAGGAGAACTTACCCCAACCATGAAACTCAAAAGGAGAGTGGTATTACAAAACCATGCTTCTGAAATTACTGAAATGTACAAGTGATTCAATCCTGAATTTTTGGTTTATGTCACTCCACTAATCGTAAAAAAACCAAGTTTATAACTGAAACTTAAGTCCCTATATTAAACATATAAAAATTAATTATAATATCTAACAACTATTATTTGAAGAGCTTACATATATAACTAGAAAATGTTTAAAAAAAATTGAAAGACTGCTTTTAACATTCAGCTAACATTGTATATTTGCATATCCTTACGCAGTTACATACTGCACACCGATTTAAGTTTTACACCACATTTCCCGACCGATTTAAACTGTCACCTCAACAAACATACGGTGACTCAACAAGTCCATTCTATTTTCTCAAGGCGAGTAACAGCGCCAAACACCAAATAGATAATCCCGTGGACGCAGCAGTCAGGTCGGTTAAAGCTTACCTGACTTTTTTATTTTATCAAATTCAAAGATTCGTTCACCCTTTCAAGTATCTGGACCACTGCCGGACACACTGTTGTATTGGTCAGGGTTAGATTCATGATTTGTTTGATGTGCTTTCGGTCCGTATGTGGGTATTCGCGGCAAGCTTTTGGACGAAAATCATAAACCTTGCACTTGTTGTCATCTCCCAGAAATGGACACGGGGCAGTGGTAAAAACAAAATCACTGTCTTCATCCAATCTGAGGTATCTTTTGATGAAATCTCCTGGCTTCATCTTGAAATTTCTAGCCAATAATTCGAGATCTTCATCCCGTACTATCGGACTTGTAGTTTTGCAGCAGTTCGCACAATCCAAACAATCGACTTTGGCGAATACCTCCTCATGCGCTTCAAGAAACAAGTTGTCACTTTCATCCCGACTCAGCTTATTCCACTTTTTGTCCAGTTTTTTGAATTGCTTTCGGGCGGCTCCTGCTTTGGCAAGGTATTGAAGCAAGTGGGATTTCATTTGGGTATGTCAGTCAATTTTAGCTTGGCAAAATATCAAGTTTATGATTCAGATTTGCGCAACTGCAAACTCAGTTCCTTCAATTGCCCTTCTTCAATATTGGAAGGTGCGTCAATCATCGTATCTTTTCCTTGATTGTTCTTAGGGAAAGCAATGAAATCGCGAATGTTGTTCTGACCATTCATAACTGAGCACAACCGATCGAAACCAAAGGCGATACCTCCATGTGGTGGTGCGCCATATTCAAATGCTCCCAACAAGAAGCCAAACTGCTCTTCGGCACTTTCAGGAGTGAAGCCCAGCAGGGTAAAATTGCGTGATTGCAGATCCCGATCATGGATACGGATGGAACCTCCACCTATTTCAACGCCATTGATCACCAAATCATACGCATCTGCACGAATACCTTTTAATACGGCCTGATCGGATGAACTCATCTTTTCAATATCCTCTGGCTTGGGTGAAGTAAATGGATGGTGCATGGCAAAAAATCTTGCTGAATCTTCATCCCATTCCAGCAATGGAAAATCCAATACCCAAAGTGGCTTGAAAACTTTAGGATCCCTCAACTCCAGTTTGTTGCCCATTTCAAGGCGTAACTCTCCCAATTGCTTTTGAGTTTTTTCGAGTTCACCACACAGTACCAATATCAAGTCACCTTTTTGAGCCTTACATTCAGCTGCCCATTTGGATAGTGCCTCCTGATCATAAAATTTATCAACCGAGGACTTGAAGTTGCCATCTTCCTCACAACGTACATATACCAGTCCTTTGGCACCAATTTGTGGTCTTTTAATCCATTCTGTTAACTCGTCCAACTGCTTTCTCGTAAAAATTGCAGCATTGGGAGCAGCAATTGCCAAAACAGCCTCTGCTTGATCGAATACCGGAAATTGCTTGTCAGTAGTCAATGATTTGATGTCATGAAATTCCATACCAAAGCGGATATCGGGCTTGTCGGAACCATACAAGCGCATGGCATCATCGTATTTCATGCGCGGAAACTCTGGTAATGCAATATTGAGGGTTTCTTGAAATAAGTACTGGGTCAGCCCTTCAAAAGTATTCAAGATATCTTCCTGATGCACAAAAGACATTTCACAATCTATCTGCGTAAATTCAGGCTGCCTGTCAGCGCGAAGATCTTCATCTCTGAAGCATTTCACGATTTGGAAGTATTTGTCGAATCCGCTTACCATCAGCAGTTGCTTGAAGGTCTGAGGAGATTGCGGCAATGCATAAAATTGACCGGGGTTCATTCTGCTTGGAACAACAAAGTCTCTTGCGCCTTCTGGTGTACTCTTGATCAGAACGGGAGTTTCCACTTCAATAAAACCTTGATTGGCCATGTACTTGCGCGATTCTATTGCAAGATTTGAACGGAAGATGATGTTTTTCTGAACATTGGGTCTGCGCAAATCGAGATACCGGTATTTCATGCGCACGTCCTCGCCACCATCTGTATTTTCTTCGATGGTGAATGGGGGAACTTTGGATCCGTTCAGAATTTTTAGATCCTGAACATCTATCTCGATATCACCTGTGGGCCTGTTGGCATTTTTGCTGCTGCGCTCCTTAACTATTCCTATTATTTGAATAACGAATTCTCTGCCCAGTTTTCTGGCTCGCAGGCAGATTTCAGAATTGTTATCCATATTGAAAGTCAGCTGAGTAATGCCATATCTATCTCGAAGATCAACAAATGTCAATCCGCCAAGATCCCTTCCAATATCTACCCATCCGGATAAAGTTACCTCTTGGTTCAAATGATTCATACGGAGTTCTCCGCAGGTGTGTGTACGAAACATAAAATTATTTCAAGTCAAATAAAAAAATTTCAAGATGCAAATATAGCAGAACTAACTTGGCCAGTTCTACAAGCAAATGTTCTTATCTTCGGGTCATGAAAAGAAGAATGGGACACATACTGGTTAAATTGGGCTTTTGCTTGGTGCTACTTAGCATGAATTATACGGTAAATGCGCAGGAAGGATATACCGATGATGATGCTTTGTTTATAAAATCTTTGTTTGATAAGTCACTGTCTAGTGACCAAGCGTATCTGTGGCTGGAACATTTGTCCGAAAACATAGGCGGCAGACTCTCCGGTTCAAGCAATGCTGCTAAGGCAGTCCAATATACCAAAATGGTAATGGATACTCTGAATCTGAGCAGAACCTGGCTCCAGAATTGTCAGGTTCCAGTTTGGCAAAGAGGCGAGAAAGAAGAAGTAAAGATCATCAAATACCCTTCTGGCAAAAAAATCAAGTTGAATGCCTGTGCTCTGGGTTACTCAGGCGCAACCAACTCAAAGGGTATACAAGCTTTGGTGATAGAGGTGAAAAGCCTTGAAGAGCTCGAAAAATTGCCTGCAGATTTTGTAAAAGGGAAAAT
>Ga0136636_10000622_pt1 | contig 18794 bp, 19 predicted proteins | sample AntDrymUQ8522106_2_FD_104653 | JGI IMG/M metagenome (GOLD analysis project Ga0136636, IMG submission 104653) | Polar desert sand microbial communities from Dry Valleys, Antarctica - metaG UQ852 (21.06) | ecosystem: Environmental > Terrestrial > Soil > Desert | place: Antarctica: Dry Valley... | reverse complement strand
CGGCTCGGGTTGTGAAGGGATTGTTCGATTATGCGAGTGGAGCAGCGGGCCTGAAGGCGCTGATGGCGATGGCAGATCGCAAGCTAGATGCGATTATCTGCGCGAACGATCTGATGGCAATAGGGGCCATGGATTGCGCCCGGAAGGATTTCGGGCTTCAGGTGCCGGCCGATCTTGCGGTCGTTGGCTTTGATGGCGTGGCGCCGGCCTTCTGGTCGAGCTACGCCCTGGCGACCATGCAGCAGCCCGTTCGCCGGATGACACAGACGGCTGTTTCGATGCTTCTGGAACGGATCGAAGTCCCCGATCTTCCGCCAGAAGTTCGTACATTTGCCGGCGAACTGATCGAAGGGGCATCCGCCCGCCTCGGCTGAATCCTGGCCTGTTTGCATACGGATGCAAAACATGGCAGCTAGCAAGCATGAAAACCATTCTCATTGGGGCTCGCTTGGCATGAACCTCTGGAACGATCATCCGGAAATCCTGTCTCCGGTGGGCCGCAGCTTTGCCAACATCATGGAAGAAGGCGCGCGTCGGCAGGAACTGCCCGGCTATGAGCCGGTATACCGGGACTTTGTGGATTACATCATGCGGTGCACACATCGCATATGGGAAGAGAAGAACGTCGGCTTGTGCCGCACACACTATAGCGAAGACTGTGTGATGCACACCCTTGCCGGACCGGCTGTTGGCGCAGAAGTCGTCGTTCAAAATACCATCGGTGCGCTTGCGATGTCGAGCGACAGGCAGGTGTTCGGGGAAGATGTCATCTGGAGCGACGAAGGTGACGGAAAACTGTATAGTTCGCACCGGATCGTCAGTCGCTCGACCCATCTGGGCAACGACATGATGCTGGGCCATGCGACACGACGCGAAGCGGGTGTGATGACCATCGCCGACTGCCTTTGCCGCAGCAACAGGATCATCGAGGAATGGCTGGTACGCGATAATCTTCGCGCAGTGATGCAGGTTGGAAGAGACCCGTGGGAGGTTGCCCGCGCGCAGGCCGCTGCTGACTGCACTGGCGATCAGGCCCGTCATGCGTGGCGGGCTGAGAAAATTGCAGATGTAAAGGGCGGCGTGGACTGTGGAATTCCGGAACATCATCCAGCCATGCTTCCAGCAGCCATGCTGCGAAGTGCACTGCGGGATGATCTTTATGGTGAAGCCGCCGGCGCGCTGTCTCCGGCCGTCGAGCTTCGGTGGCCTGGCAATCGACACGGCTATGGTCGCGGTTTCTGGATCGGCTGCCTGACCCAGATGCGCGGGGCGCTTCATGCGCCTGCGTTTTCGATCGAGCATGTCGCCGCGCGGCCGCTGCCGCAGGATGACATTGCCGTCGCGATCCGCTGGTCCTTAACGGGTGTTCATGCCGGATCAGGGGTTTGGGGAACCGCCAGTGGCCGGGAATTGCTGATCATGGGGATATCGCATTACCGGCTGCGCGCGGGTTCGATCGTAGAAGACGCGACCGTGTTCGACGAGCTCGCGGTCCTGCGCCAGATTTTGGGGGGTCTTGGCGCATGAATGCCCCGGAAATTCTGGCCGCGCTGATGCGCGGCGAGCGGGTGAAGGGCGTGTTGCCCACCTGCCGGCTCGAGGGCTTTGGAACCGAGGCCTATGGGGAAGAAGCGATCGTCGCGGCCTTTCGTTGCCAGCCGCATAGTCTTGGACATGACGCAACCGTGCTGCGAGCAATCGGGCATCTCGCGATGTTCGATGGGGATATCGCGATCTTTGCCGACCTTCATGGGGATCAGATCGCGCGCCTATGGCGGCTGGGACCGGGGACGGCGCAGCCCCGCGAGCCTGAGGTGGGGGTGCCTTTCGATCCTGATCTGGCCCAGGTACGTGGTGACCTCTTCTTCCGTCACGAAGATCATCCCGCGTTGGCTAAGGGCGGGCAGGCGGTTGTCGAGGCGATCGGGCGCACTATTGCTCGCGACTGGAAGCCGGAATACGGCCCCGCAGCCTATCGAACCCGGGCGCTTCTTCTGCGCGCATTTGGTGACCTGAACGGCGGGGCGGCCCTGTTTGCCGTGCACCGGTTCGGCGCTGATCCCCAGCGAACGACGGGGTTCAGCCATGTCGCTGCCGCGTTCTCGGGCGAAGGCAAGCCGCTCATCGTGAACGACAGCACAGGCAGTGCTGCAGCAGCGGCGATGCCGTGGCAGCCGATGGTGGGGTGATGCTGCCGCAGACCTTCTTGCTGCCCGGCAACATTTCGCGACCGTCTGCGAGCGGGCGAAATCCTTGCCGCGACCTGGCAAGACACCGCACCCTCACATTGTGGAGGTCCTCGCCTTGTCGTCCCTCGACGCGCTGGTTCTGGATGCGGAGCTTGCCCCGTTCGACCGCGCAGCCATCGATCTTGCCATTCTTGCCGCGCGGGCCGGCGGCAAGCCTGTTCTGGTGCGACCGTCTTCGCCGAATCTGGCTCAGATACTGAACGCCCTCGACTGCGGTGCCGACGGGGTGGTTGTGCCGCACGTGCGGAGCAGGGCCGAAGCAGAGGCCAAGGTGCGGGCCTGCCAGTATAGTGCGGGTGGGCGTGGCTTTGCATCCAGCAGAAGTGCCGTAGCCTACACCACCAAGGGTATGGCGCGCCACAGGAAAAATGCGGAGGATATATGCATCATCGCCCAGATCGAGGACGCATGAGCCCTCGACGAAATCGACGCCATTGCTGGCGTGCCGGTTGTGGACGCGCTGTTCATCGGGCGTGCTGACCTCACCATTTCCCTTGGTGCAGGAACAGCTGATGACCGGATCGTTGTGGACGCGGTCGAGCGTATCTGCGCGGCCGGCATGGCTGCGAAACGGCGGGCGGGGATGTTGCTAGCCAGAAGCGAAGACGTTGGCTTATGGCACGCGAAAGGCGCCAGCTTGTTCATTCTGGCGTCCGATCATGATTTTTGTTGCGCGGGGCTGTCGCTCTTGCGACGGCCATCCACGACGCGCGCTGAAGCGGTGACGCTACCCTGACCCTCCAGGCCGATCTCAGACGATGATGTCTTCCAGCCGATCGCCTCGCCGAACGATGAAGGCAGAACTGTCGCCATCGCCGTGATACCGGTGCGCGAGTCTTGCAGGGACGGTTAGCGTGTCTCCGGTGTTAAGCGTCACCCGGCCTCTGGCCCAGACCATATCGAGTGTGCCCGATTGGACAAAGATGACTTCGGCGTCTGCTGACTGCCGCTCGCCGGTGCCATCTTGAGAGAACTGAAGGTGGGTGAGCGTGAACCCGTGTGGCCAGCTGAACTGCGCGCCGGGCGCGATTAACGGGGTTTCGCCTGGGGTATTCGCATGCCGCCAGACCATTTTTGCGGCTTCGGCCTGGGTGAAGCGCTGCAGTGCGGCCACCTGTGCAGGTGATGTCGGTGTCATAGGGCGCGCGCCTTTGGGTATCATTTCACCCAGCGTGGTATCGATGAGACGCCCGGATTCCAGCAGGATGAGGCCAAAGTCCTTCGCCATTTCGAACACCTTGGGCGCCCAAGTGACACGGCCTGGATCATCTTCCCCAAGCACCGCCCATAGAAATCCATCGGTTTCCCCGACATTGGTGAACCCGCGAAACACATTGGTCGGCAATGAGATGACATCGCCTGGATGGAGAACGACCTGGGCATCAGCGCCGTGTTCGCCAAGATCAAACCGCTAAATCCCGGTGTGAACCACGAACACTTCGGCCGTGTTGTGGCTGTGTTGCGAATTGACACAGCCCGGCGGCTGGCGCGCGCCACCGATGTTATAGCCATGGGGTTCTGCTATGTGGACGAATTGCTCCGGGTTTTCCGATACACCGGGGCCGATAATGGTGAAATTTTCCTTGGCTTCGCTGCCCGGCGAGCGCGTGTCGATAAAAGCATTGTAACAGGGTTTCAGGTCGCCATAACGGACCACTCGCGCCTCGATTGCCTCCGGGTCGAAATGCTCTGTGACATGTAAATCTCTCAAGACCGGCATCCTCGGAAAACTGCTTCCAGATTCCAGCTTGAAGATGTTTGCATACGCAGTCAATACGGCAGCTTGAAGGAGAACAAGTGATGGCGATCTGGCTGAAGCGTGGTGCAACGGCAGAAACCCGGGCGTCGGCGGATCGGACCGTTCGCGAGACCGTTGAGCGGACCCTTGCCGATATCGAGGCGAGGGGCGATGCGGCCGTGCGCGAGCTTAGCAACCGTTTCGACAAGTGGGACCGGGAATCCTATGTACTGACAGCCGCGGAAAAGCAGGAATGTCTTGACCAGATGAGCGGTCAGGACCTGAAGGACATCGAGTTCGCCCAGCGACAGATCCGCAATTTTGCCCGCATCCAGCGCGCCAGTATGCAGGATGTCGAAGTGGAAACGCTGCCGGGCGTGGTGCTGGGCCACCGGCACATCCCGATCCAGAACGCCGGCTGCTATGTGCCGGGCGGGAAATATCCGCTTCTTGCCTCGGCCCATATGAGCGTGATCACCGCCAAGGTTGCCGGCGTGCCCAGGGTGATCACCTGCGCGCCGCCCTTCCAGGGCCGGCCGGCGCCGGCGATCGTGGCAGCGCAGATCCTTGCGGGAGCGGATGAAATCTATGCGCTGGGGGGCATCCAGGCAGTGGGTGCGATGGCAATTGGAACGCAGACGATCGATCGAGTGGACATTCTGGTGGGCCCCGGCAATGCCTTTGTCGCCGAAGCGAAACGCCAGCTTTATGGCCGTGTCGGTATCGATCTGTTTGCAGGGCCGACGGAAACCCTGGTCATCGCCGACGATGTGGGCTGCGACGGAGAGCTTGCGGCGACGGATCTGCTTGGGCAGGCCGAGCATGGGCCCGATAGCCCGGCCGTGCTTCTCACCACCAGCCGCGCCCTTGCCGAGGACACGATGCGCGAGATCGAGCGGCTGTTGATGATCCTGCCCACGGCCGAATATGCCCGCAAGGCCTGGGAAGCCTATGGCGAAGTGATCCTGGCGGAAGACGATGCGGAGATGGTGCGGATAGCCGACGAGATCGCTTCGGAGCATGTGCAAGTCATGACACGCGATCCGGACTATTTTCTGGAGAAAATGACCAACTATGGCGCCCTGTTTCTGGGCGCGCGCACCAATGTCAGCTACGGCGACAAGGTCATCGGCACCAACCATACACTTCCAACCGGCAAGGCAGCGCGATACACGGGCGGCCTGTGGGTTGGAAAGTTCCTGAAGACCTGCACCTACCAGCGGGTGCTCAGCGATGAAGCATCGGTGATGATCGGCGAATATTGCAGCCGGCTGTGTGCGCTTGAAGGCTTCGCCGGTCATGGAGAGCAGGCAAATATCCGGGTGCGCCGCTATGGCGGGCGAAACATCCCCTATGCCGGAAAGGCCGAACCGGTCGAGACTTCCGCATGATCCTGCCCCGAACGCCCAGCTTGCGGCTGGACGGCCGCCGAGCGGTTGTGACCGGCGCGGGGCGGGGGATCGGGCTGGCACTTGCAGCGGCGCTGAGCGAGGCCGGGGCGGACGTAACACTTGTCGCCCGCTCTACAGACGAGATCGAGGCGGCTGCATCCGCGATCAGGGCGACGGGCGCCAAAGCCGATTCAGCCGCGCTTGACGTCACGGATATAAACGCGGTGCGGGAGTTTTTCGAAAGCAGGCCGCCTTTTGCCATTCTGGTGAACAATGCGGGGACCAACCGGCCAAAGCCGATGACAGAGGTTACCGAAGCCGACTATGATGCGGTTCTCGACCTCAATGTGAAGAGCCTTTTCTTTGTATCGCAGTCCTGCGTGCAGCGCATGCTGGCCTTTGGGGGAATAGGCAGCCTGATCCACATCGGAAGCCAGATGGGGCATGTAGGCGGCCCGAGCCGCTCGCTTTACTGCGCTTCGAAATGGGCCATCGAAGGCATGTCGAAGGCGTTCGCGCTCGATCTTGCCGCGCACGGTATCCGGAGCAATACAATCGCACCGACCTTCATCGAGACGCCAATGACCCGCCCGTTTCTGGAAGATGCTTCGTTCCGCGCCTCGGTGCTTGCGAAGATCAAGCTTGGCCGGATCGGCCGGGTGGAGGATTTGATGGGAGCCGTGCTGTTTCTCGCTTCGGATGCCGCGGCGATGGTGACGGGCACCAGCCTTGTCGTCGATGGCGGCTGGACCGCCGAGTGATGTGCAGGACCGCAGACAACTGACGCGCGGTGCTACCGGCGCGTTACGAGGCGTCTGCTGCGATGATTGCGGCAGCGCGATGGCCGATCATGATCGAAGGCGCGTTCGTGTTGGCCGATGTCACGGCCGGCATGATGGAGGCATCGGCGACCCACAGCCCATCCAGTGCGCGATACCTCAGTCCTGGCGTGACGGGCGTATCGTGCGTTCCCATGGCAAGCGTGCCGACGGGATGATAGGCGGTTGCGGCCACGCGCCGGATATGGGCGCTGATGCTTTCCGTGTCGTCACCGACCTTGGCGCCGGGATAAGCTTCGGGTGCGCGCCTTCCTCCAAGTGAAGCCTCTGCCATGATCGATCTCAGCCGTCGCCAGCCTTCGACAAGAAGATCGAGGTCGCGGCTATCGGAAAAGATGCCGAGATCGATTGCGATACCTGATGGCTGCAGCGCAAGCCGCCCGCGCGATTTCGGCCGGCACACGCAAACATCCGCAAAATATCCCGATCCCAGCACAAAGCGTCGCCCCTTCCACCCCAGCATGAACGGAATGAAGTGCACCTGGATATCGGGCGGGCCGCCATCCATCCGCGCGTTGAAGAATGCGCCGGCTTCGACCGTTGGCGAACCCAGCGGGCCGGTGCCACTGGCACCATAGCGTAACGGAGCGCCGAGCCACTGCGGGACCTGAGCGAGCGCGATGCCATAGCCTGAACCGGGACCGGCAAAATGGATGCCGGCGGCCGGATGATCGTGAAGATTGGCGCCAACGCCTGGATCATCCAAGATGAGACCGGTGCCTGCACGCTTCAAATCGTCGGCAGGACCAATTCCCGATTTCAGCAGGATCGCCGGTGAGCCGATTGCACCGGCACTGAGCACGATCCCCTTGCTGGCCTTCATCTCACTGCCATCATCGAAGACAACGGCAACTGCACGGTCCCCCTTGATCCGCAGCCGGTCTACCGTGCGGCCAGTGACGACGTTCAAACCACGGGCTTGCGCAGGCCGGAGGAATGCGTCTGCCGGAGACCTTCGCCGGCCGTTGTCCATGTTGAAATGAAATACGCCGGCACTCTCATATTCAGGCGTCGGCGGGGCAATGCCATTGCCGCCGAACAACTGTTGAAAGCTCTCGCTGAGCGGGTGGGGACTTGTCAGGCGTGCGGGTCGCATGCGCGCTTCGACGGCCTCGAAATCGGCTTCGACGTCAGCCCATGTCCAGCCCGGAACATTCCAGTTGTCGAAATCGTCGCGTCTTCCGCGAAACCAGACCATGCTATTGATCGACGCAGAGCCGCCAAGCATGCGGCCGCGCGGAATGCGAAGCTGGCGGCCATCAAGCCCGGTCTGCGCCGTGCTCGAGAAGCGCCAGTCCCGCCTGCCGTGCATGAGCCATACCAGGCCGAAGGGCATGCGCACGAGCATTCCGCTATCCGATGGGCCGGATTCGATGATGGTTACCGACCCGGCCTCGCGCTCGACAAGCCCGGCTGCGACGGCACATCCCGCCGAGCCGGCACCGACCACTATGAAATCGGGCGTGCTGTCTGCCATCAGCCGCACAGACCGTGAATCGTCTTCACTTCGCAAAAGTCACGCGGGCCCTGCTCACCACCTTCCCGACCATTCCCTGATTGCTTGTAACTGTGAAACGGGAAGCGGCTTGGCGGTGCCCAGCCATTGACCACCGCGTCTTCGGCGTGAAGCCTGCAAACAAAGCGCCGGGCCTCGGCAGGCGCGGCCACGACGCTGGAAACCCACGCGCCGTCGATGAAGTATTTCGCCACGGTCCGCACATCCGTCTCCTTCCGCAAACCCAGTCAATGCTTGCAACCCCCGTGAAACATAATAGCATATTTTCACGAAAGGGGAATGCTTGATGCCGGATGTGCCAGAGCGCGCCAATGCCATCATCATCGGGGGCGGTATCGTGGGAGTCAGCGTTGCCTACCATCTCGCCAAGAGGGGCATGACCGATGTTTTGCTGCTCGAGCGCTATCGTCTTACGGCCGGAACGACCTGGCACGCTGCTGGCCTGGTGGGCGAAATGCGGCCAACAGCGAACCTGACGGAAATCCAGCGCTATTCACGGCAGTTGTACGAAGGGCTGGAAGCTGAAACCGGCTTGGCGACCGGGTTCCGCCGCACCGGTGCCATCACGCTTGCCGCAAGCGACGAACGATGGGCCGAGCTCAGGCGCAATGCCTCGATCGGCAGGGGCTTCGGGATCGACGTGCAGGAGATCGGCCCTGACGATGTGAGAAGCTTCTGGCCACTCGCGGACGTGTCGGGTGTTCGCGGTGCGCTTTATCTGCCCAACGACGGACAGACCAACCCTGTCGATACGACAATGTCGCTTGCCAAAGGTGCGCGTTTGCATGGTGTCCGCATCATGGAGGGGGTCTCCACGATCCGCATTCTGACGGCGAACGGGCGTGCCCAAGGCGTGGAAACGTCGCTTGGGACGATCCGCGCGCCGCTGGTGGTTCTGTGCGCGGGCCTCTGGTCACGCGATCTGGCTGCTGCGGTTGGCGTCGTGCTTCCGCTGCACGCGGCCGAACATTTCTATCTTGTCACCGAGCCGATGCCGCAGCTCTCCGGCTCTCTGCCGATCCTGCGCGACCCGGACAATTTTTCCTATTTCAAGGAGGATGCGGGCAAACTGCTGGTCGGCTGGTTCGAGCCGGTCGCAAAACCTTGGGGTCATGGGGGAATCCCGGCAGACTTTGCATTTGGAACGCTGCCGGTGGATTTCGACCATATCGAACCCCTGATGTCGGCCGCGATTGCGCGCCTACCCCCATTGGCCGAGGTGGGAATTCGGACCTTCTTCAATGGACCCGAGAGTTTCACCCCGGACGACCGTTATCATTTGGGTGAAACGCCCGAGATCGGCGGCCTGTTTGTGGCCGCCGGGTTCAACTCCATCGGTATCCAGGCAGGAGGTGGCGCGGGGAAGGTGCTTGCCGACTGGATCGTTGACGAAAAGCCGCCCTGCGATCTGTGGGATGTCGATGTCCGCCGGGCGCAACCCTTCCAGATGGCGCCAAACTATCTGCGCGACCGGACCCGCGAGACACTGGGCCTTCTCTATGGAATGCACTGGCCGGACAGGCAGGTGGAAACCGCCCGGGGCATACGGCGCTCTCCGCTTCATTCCGAGATGGCGGTTGCGGGCGCCTGTTTCGGGGAACTGGCCGGGTGGGAGCGCACCAACTGGTTTTTGCCCGGCAAACAGCCAGTGGAGCGCTATGCCTATGACTATGAGGGGCAGAACGCGTTCGACCAAATCGCCGCCGAACACCGCGCGGTGCGCGAGGGCGTGGCGTTGTTCGATCAATCCTCGTTCGCGAAATTCCGTGTCGAGGGCCGGGATGCAGCAAAGGCCCTGGGCCGGACTTGCGCGAACGATATCGACGTTCCGGCAGGCCGTATCGTCTATACGCAATGGCTCAACGCGGCAGGACGGATCGAAGCCGATCTCACCATCACCCGGCTTTCAGAGACCGCCTATCTTGTCGTTACCGCGGCTGCCACCGCCAGGCGCGATGGACACTGGCTGAAATCAGGACTTGGCGATCAGCATGCTGTCGCGACCGACGTGACCTCGGGGATGGCGACACTCTCCATCATGGGGCCCCGCGCCCGCCAGGTGATGCAGACGCTCACATCGGCAGACATGTCGCATTCGGCCTTTCCGTTCGGCGAATCCCGCGAGATCGATATCGGCTATGCGATGGTGCGCGCTTCGCGCATCACTTATGTCGGCGAGCTGGGATGGGAGCTGTACATCGCTGCGGAGTTTGCGCGCCATGTCTATGAACGGATCGTCGAGGCAGGGCGTGATCATGACCTAAGGCACGCCGGGTATCGTGCCTTAAACAGTTGCCGGCTTGAAAAAGGCTATCGACATTGGGGTCATGACATAACCGACGAAGATACGCCGCTGGAGGCCGGCCTGGGATTTGCGATCGCGTGGGACAAGCCGGGTGGATTTGTCGGCCGTGAAGCGCTTCTGGCCGCGCGTGCGGCTGGCGATCCCCGGAAGCGGCTGATGGGCTTTTCCCTTTCCCGGCCCGTTGCTGTCTATCGCAACGAACCTGTCTTTGCCGATGGCAGGCTGGTAGGCAGGGTCACCTCAGGTGCTTTCGGCCACCATCTCGGGCACCCGGTTGCGCTTGGTTATGTTGCCGATGACGGCGGCGTGGGAAGGGGTTGGGCAGCCGGAAGGTGCTTTGAAATCGAGATCGCCGGGGTGCGGGTGCCCGTCAATGCTCAGCTCAAACCCTTCTATGACCCTTCCTCGGAGCGGATTCGCTGCTAGACACGGCAGATGTCGTTTCAACCCCTCACACATGCCGATTCCACACAGGGTCCGGCCTCGACCCTGGCCGAAACACTACCTGATGAGGCGGATTTCGGCGCGCGAATCCGCGCGCTACGCCTGACCAAAGGCCTAACCCTTCAGCAATTGTCGGACGCAGCGGGTATTTCGATCGGCTATCTGAGCCAGATCGAGCGCAATCGCTCCAAGCTGCCGATCGGCGTTGCGCGGTCGATTGCGGATGCCCTGGAGGTTCATCTTCACTGGTTTTTCAGTGCCAGCAAAGCGAGCAGCGCGGCCGAACGGGCGGTCGTGGTGCGACGGACCGAACGACGGCGGTTGCGCTTTTCCGGACTTGGCATCACCGAGGAACTGCTCTCGCCCACACTTGATGGGCCGCTGGAGATGCTGCTGTCTACGATCGAGCCGGGTGCCGACAGCGGCGAATACAAGCATGAAGGCTATGAAAGCGGTTTCATCATCGAAGGCGAGCTCGATCTGTGGGTCGATGACACGCATTTCACCTTGAAGAACGGCGACAGCTTTGCATTTCCGAGCACGCTTGTTCACCGCGTGGTGAATGCCACATCAACGGCGGCGCGCGTGTTGTGGGTGATCACTCCGCCCCACTATTGAGAACCACCTTTACGGTGCCAGGGCGGCAGGTGCGCATGATATCCTTCCATATCCGTGCGCGCTCCTCCCGCAAATTTCCTGCGACCAGAGGCTTCGCACGCAATGCTGCCACCTCGGGCGGCGAATAAGGCCGCTCGTGCGTTGCGCCACCGAGATCGAAGACCACATAGTTCATCAGCGCCGCAAGACGCTCGTCGGTGACGTTGCGGGCCAGGGCAACGTTGGGCAGGCGCACCGCGTAGGCGCGCGATTCGGCCGTGCAGAGAAGATTTCCGCCCGTGCCGTTGAGACGCGGGACATTGGCCTGGCCCGCATCTCCGCTGACACCGTGGCAACCGGCGCAATGCAGCAGAAAATCGGCCCGCACCTTGGAAACCGGACCTGCGGTGACCGGCGCGGCGAAGAATGCCAAGACTACAAGCGCGATCCTCATACTTCGCCCAGAAGCACGGCCGTCGAACAGTGATACTCGAATGATTCCAGCCCGAAGCACCACAAGATGTCGTTGTTGCCCTGTGGCCGATACACCGGCGTTTCCCGATCCTGATTGTCGCACATGCACTGGCCGCACGAGCCCTTGCCGCAACAGTCATTATAGGAGATCAGATAGGTCTTGCCGGTGTCGGGATGGCGGCAGGTCCCAACCCATGTGGTCGCAGATGGCCGGGTTCCGGGTGGGCACGTGTGCGTTCCGCCCCCGCAACAGGTGCAAAGGGCGCCATCGATGGCGCAATAGCGCCAATAATCACACGCCCGATCGTCGACCGTCTGGGCGTTTCGCTCGAAGGCCGTAAGAGGGGCAGCGCGTGCGCGGGCGACAGGCAACAGCGGGATTGCAACACCCCCGGCAGCAAGCACGCCCAGACGCCCCAGAAAGCCACGACGCGTCGTTCGCGAAGCTAGCCTGCGGGTAAACCGTTCTGTCAGGCTATCCAGTATCATGCAGCTTTGCTCCTGAACCACGACTGGATCGAACCATGGCCGCTTTCATGGGCGAGCGTCATGGATTCAAGATGTTCGCGGCTGTTGACGAGACCCCGCGCAACCACCCTTCCAGTTTCATCGAGGAGGACGGCATGGGGCAGCTTGTCCACCGCCCATGCCCGCCCCAGTTCCGGGCTGTTGACGAAGCGTGTGCGGTCTAATCCGAAGCGTGCAGCCATTGCTTCCAGAGGTTCAATGGAATCGTCGCTGGCAAGCGTGATTGCCAGCTTTTCTCGGTCGGCAAAGCCTGGAAGGATCGGCAGCAGGGCCTTGCACAGGGGGCAGCCGGGAGAAACGAACAGGATCAGTTCTACCGACCCTGTCTGGCGGCCTACTTCGAAGACGGATCCATCGAGCGCTGTGACCTGGACCACGGGGGCGGCTGTGCCCCGCTCAGGCCCGGCTCTGGCAAGAAGTGCGCCTGCGGGCGCAATCCGCTGGTGAAGAATGCCAACCTGACGCGCAAGCGCGAGGACGGTGAGAGAGAGCGCCAGAATGACGATCCAGGCAAGAATGAGGGCCGCGATTTCCAGCGTCATCTCTCTTGCTTCCACTGCTGGCCACGCAGCGAACTCCAGGCGCTCATCAACAAGAAAAGCGCGACACCTGAAGCCGTGGCGAGCAACCAGTGCAATATGCCGCTTCCCGCCGTGGGTAGCAGCAGCAACATCGCCATCAGACCGTTGCGGATAGCCAGACCAAGCGAGACCGGCCGCGGTTCACCACCGCAGCCGCAGTCGATGTCGCGCTTTCCAGAGGCGAGGGCCAAAAGCACAACGATGCCAAACAACGCCAGCAGCGCCGCGCCACCCGTTCGCGCGACGGCATTTGCGGGTGCAGCGAAAAGCGCGACTGCAACGGCTATTTCGGCAAGTGGGAGCAATCGGGCGAGAACCGGAACCATGACATCAGGTACAAGTCCGTAGCCAGTGATGGATTCCATGCTGCGGAAAGGATCGACAACCTTTGCCCAGCCCGAGTTGAATAAGATCATCGCGACCAATGGTGCGACTGCCAGCAGAAGCAGTTGTACGACCATGGTCACTGCGGCGCAACCGAGATCGGACCGGTCCCGATGTTGCCGATCTGCCTGAGCGGTTCGCCGGATGCCATGTTAAAAATCCGCAGCACGCCATCCCCATTCAGATACAACAAGGGGTTGCCATCCCGCGAGACCGCGACGCTGACGGCGCCATGCTGAAGCCGGAGCCGCCGGGTGACCTTGCGGGTTCGGGTATCAAGGGTCCACAATTCCTCACCCGGCGTGTTCTGGCCCCAGATTTCGCCGGCATGCATAAGGACGAAAAGCTGTCCCGTCAGGCGATGAAAGGCGCTGACCTGCCGTCCTCCGGGCCGCCAGGCCAGATCGCCCGGGACCATGCTTGCGGCTGGCAGGCCCGCGGCCACCTGCAGCGAAAATGGCGTTCCAAGCGGTTGCGCTGCCTTCATGTCAACGGGGTAGATAAGGCCGCTGTAGGCGACCATAAAACCCGTCCCGTCCGGTGCCAGATCGGCCTGGTCTATGATCGGGTCGGCTTCTGCATCGAAAACGGCATCGGCGCGGGTCTGGACAGGTTTGCCGCCACTGTAGCGTATCGAAGCGACGGCACCTTCGGCGCACAAGGTGCCGAAGTCGCGACCTCCCATGGGAAACACCAGGGCGCACCCGGGAGTCTCGACATTGCCAATTAATTTCAGGGCTTTCAGATCGACAAGATGGACGCTGTTGGCGGGATCCATATCATAGACAAGGGCATAGCGACCGTCCGGGGACACGGACAATGCCTGCGGCTTGTCGCCGACGATGATTCGGCCGGGCAGCGGAATTTCGGCGACAACGTCCAACGTCCGGCTGTCATATACACTCAGAAGGTCTTGTCGCTTGCCGCGATTGCTGCGCGTCCACAGGGATTCCGCGACAAGGAGATAACGCCCGCTAGGATCGACTGCGAACTGTGTCAGCGGCGGATGATGGATAAGGCCGATCATTCGCGCAGTCTCGCCGTCGACGATTCGCGTTCTTCCCGTCCCATAGGAATCCGTCACATAGACCCGGTGCGGGCCAGACGGCGGCAGGACGGCAATGTTGATCACTTCAGGCTCCAGCGCAGCCGCAGGCTGGGCACCGGCAAGTGCCAGCAGGATGCCGATGAGCGTCATGTTTCCTTCTTGCCCAGGGTTTCGGGCAGCGCGAGCCATATGGCGATTGCAACCGCGAACACGATGCTTCCTGTCATCATGGCCCAGGTCAGACCGATACTGTCTGCCATGACACCGGTGACCAATGGCGCGATGAAGCTGACAATCCGCCCCCAGTGGAAGATGGAGACGGCTGTCGATCGCAGATGCCGGGGATAGATTTCGGCAAGCCACACACCCCAGATGACGCTGCACGAAAGACCGAAACCGTAGAAGAAGCCAACGGTGGAAAGGGCCAGCGAGTTGGTGGGGATTTCGAGAAACACAAAGATTGCGACTGCTGCGATGGCAAATCCGGCAGCAGGCGCTCTGCGACCGTAGCGGTCTGCCGCCCATCCCCAGAAAAACGCGCCAATCGTATAGCCGACGAACTGGAGCGCGAACATGTCGCCGGCGTCTCCCTCGGAAAGCCCGCGGACTTCCTTGAGATAGGTGGTCATCCAGCCGGTGAAGGCCTGATAGGCGAAAAAGTTCAGGCCGCAAAGAAGTGTTAGCAACAACGTCCAGCGCAGGAATGCCGGCGCAAACAGCTCCGTAATGGGGAATTTCGCGGCATTCACATTTGGTCTGGGCGTCAGGTTCGGAACGACGAACAGCGCCAGCACAGCCAGAATGATTGGCGGTACGCCACCGATCCAGAGCATGATGTGCCAATCATCGGCAACAAATTTGAGCGTGGAGCCCATGACGACAAGCGAGAGACTGAAGACCGCAAGCATGAAAGCCGCCAGTCGCCCTCGGATCGACTGGTCGAACAGGTCGACATAGATGCCTACAACGATGGGGAAGGACGCGCCGAGGAAAGCGCCCAGGATGAAGCGCTGGACCAGAAGCCCCGTATAGCTTTCCACAAGCAGCCCGACGAGCGTCATGATCCCGTATCCGGCAAGCACCGGGACCAGCATGGCGCGGCGCCCGAGACGATCGGCGAATTGACCAAATATGGCGGCGCCGCACAAGGCACCAAGCGCCTGCGCGGAATAGGCCGACCCTGCTTGCGTAAGCGTCAGCCCGAGATCGGCGCGGATCTGCGGTCGCAGCAGATCCACGGTATTCCAGCACCAGCTCCAGAAAAACTCTGCAACAAGAATGAGCACGAACGCCGCAATGCGACGGTTGCGCGCTATGGCCAGATGCGGCGGCAGGGTTGGTTCGACCAGGCCGGCCGTGTCGCCGATCGTCGGCGCGGTCACAGGCTTGGGCTCCAGACGCGGTCGAACGCATCTTCAAGGCCGGCCCGATCGACCGTTTCAACGGCTTCGCCCGATGCCGGCACGACAAGTACAACATTGAACCGCAACTGGCCGATTGCGTCGCCGCGCAGGCCATAAACGGCAACAAGCGCTGCGGCGGTATCGCCATCGGAAAACGCGCGCAGCACGAACGGCCGCAAACTTCGCAACGATCGTTCGGCTGATGGTTTCACCCAACTCGATGCGGCTTCCCTGATGCGCTCTGCATGATCTGGCGCCAGATCGGGATGATCGGCCGGATCGAAAGCCAGAGCACCGCCGCGTTGATCGAGATCGGTGTCGAAAGGCACATCGGTTCTGTCGCAAGCCCGAGTCCTTGGTTGGCCCTGGGCGATCATCCACAGCCGCTTGACTTCGCCACCTATGATATCGGCAAAAAGGGCGTCACCGTTCTGCCCGACCAGGATGGCAGAGCCGGATGATTCCAAGTCGTGGACCGGGGTTCCAAGATCAAGCGTCTGGACAAGGGCCTCGATACTGTCGCGGCCAAACGCATCCGAGCCGCCGCCTTCCAGCCAGCAGTTGTGCAGCACGCGATGCGAGCCGCCCACGACATTGCTCAAGATGGTCATGCGCCCAGCCCTCCCTCAACCTGCCGCAGAACTGGCACTTCATCGAAGCAGGAGATATCTTCTATCACGCGCCCGCCCCGCAGGCGATAATGCGAAATTGCGAGGATCAGCAGCTCGCGCCCGGTCGGCGCGCCCCAGACCCCGCCGCGCGTATGTCGGCCGGTGAGGAACCACCGTATGGCAACGGCGATATCGCCATCGGGCAGCGGCCGCGCCGCCCAGTGGTCAATGCGGAATTTGCGGTCCGACAGGGGGGCCATGATGTTCAGTATGCAGCCGATCCAGTAGCCGCGCCCGACACCCCGCCGACCGGACGGCCAATAGCTTTCGATGGTGGGCGATGTGATTGTCATGGCTTCGTCGAAATCCTGCCGTTCGAAGGCGGCCAACAGGGCATCGGCAACGGGCCGTGCCGGATGACCCTGCGGGGGCAGCGCATGGGGCGTGCCCCGCACCTCGCCGATCATTTCGGCTCGGAAGGCATGACGGCTCTGGTCGCCTTCCCGGTCTGCGGCTGCGGCACGCCGGGCGACTTCGCGCGGGTCAAGCCCTAGCTGGCGCGCGAGTTGTGCATTGTCGCGGACGATATATTCATCGATGATGAAATTCCTGGCGGTCAGGCAATCCGCAACAACCATGATGTGGGTCGTCGCGCCGCGCGCTGCACCGATGGCGGCATCGTCTCCCAGACTGGTCGCGGTGCTCACGATACGGTGGGAACTCAGAAATTCCCCAGGTGCATCCTCGCTCCAGATCACATCTTCGCCAATCGGTCGTCGATCCGGCCATGCGGCCAAAGATGCAACCGTGTTGTCGATCACTTCCTCGGCGCCCACCGATACGCCCGAGAGCATCCACACCCGGCAATCATCGCTGTAGTGGGTGCGGATGAGGCCGACGCCCTTTTCCTCCCAGATGCGATGGGTGCAGCGGATGATATAGTCGACAAAGTCGCAATACACGTCTTCAAACCCGTCGAGCGGCATGCGGCGGGGCTTCACTGTCAACTGCTCTTCGATCGGGCGGCCATAAGCCGATATCACGTCCGGGTATGCATCCCAGGGGGTCGATGTCTGCTGCGCCAAATCTGGTCTCCCTAAGACGGAATGACTATGCGGTGGCCGACGGCAGCCATAGGCGATCGCTGGCCGATCGGATCGGTGAAAATCCACGACAATGTTGCGCTTGCCGCATCGAGATCGACCCGGCCATAGCCGCGGCGCGATGTGTCGCACCAAAGCAGTTCTTCGTTGGCATCCGTCATGGCCTGCGAAATTGTCGCCGGGTCGCCTTCGGGGAACCAGGCATCAAAGCCGGGCGATGTCACGCTCGGGACGCCCAGTTCATACCCTGCCGGGCGTCCGCGTTCCTGAAGGCGGTAGCTCCAGGCGTTGTGGCTGTCGCCCGAGAGAACGATCAATCGACACCCTGCGTCCTGTGCTGCCCGCAGCAGACGCGCGCGCTGTTCGGGAAAGCCATTCCAGTTGTCCATGTTGAAGGGCAGCCCTACCTTGGCGCAGGCAACTAGGAAATCGACATCGCGTTTCCCGTCTTCCCCGCCTGACACCGGCCACCCGGCAGCCGCGGGCGCCAGCTTGCACAAGCCCATCGGCACCGAATTGACGAGGATTTGCCAGCGTGTGCGCGCGGGCGTGGCGCGCAGCGCTGCAAGCACAAACTCCTCCTGCGCCTGGCCAAGCATCATCTGCGCCGGATCGCGCCACACGCTGTCGCGCCACTCGGCCAGCCGGGCATCGCGGTTTTCAGCGATGTTCATCAGAGGATAAAAATCGACCGGGGCCATTCTGCCAGTCACGCGGGTTTCGAGGCTGATGAAGCTGGCCATCTGGCCGGCGTCACGGGCTTCTGCGCGGTCCTCATGGCTCACCGGCATCCATTCGTGCCAGGCGCGTGCTGCAGCGGCCTTTCGGACCTGCCAGTCACCCTCGGTTTTCGGATCGTGGTTGGTTGCTCCTTCGCGTGTGGCATTGTCGGCAAACTCATGATCATCCCAGACGGCCAGCATCGGCATGGCCATGTGCAAGGCCCGAAGGTCGGGATCGAGGCGATAGGCAGCATAGCGTGTGCGATAATCCGCCAACGAGACCAGCGCAGTGGCGGGTTCATGGATGCGCCCTGCAACGCTGCGTCCTTTTGAAGGGTAGACGCCCCGCGGATACTCATAGAGATAGTCGCCCAGATGGATGGCAAGATCGAGCGTTGGATCCGCTGCCGCATGGGCATACGCGTTGAACCAGCCGAACGGCAGGTTCGAGCAGGAAAATGCTGCAAAAGACAGGCGTCCCGCAGTTCCCTCCGCGAACGTTCTTGTGCGGCCGACGGGTGAAACATTGCCGTCTGGCGCGCGAAATCGGTAGAACCAGCGACCGTCGGGTGGAAGGCCGGTCATGGTCACGCGCGCCGTCCAGTCCGCGCCGGGATCGGCAATAGCGGTTCCACGCGCCACGATCCTGCTGAAATCGGCCGCATCGCTGATTTCGGCCTGCAGCGGGACCGGGTTGGGTGAGCGTGTATCATTCGCGCCGACAAACCGGGTCCACAACAGCACCGAGGATGTTGACGGCTCACCGCTGGCGACTCCGTGCGTGAAGCCGGAGCGCGGCATTGCAAGCAGCCTGCCCGAAATCGGGAAGGCAAGCGCTGACCCTACCCCGAGGATCAACTG
>Ga0136636_10000620_pt1 | contig 18817 bp, 15 predicted proteins | sample AntDrymUQ8522106_2_FD_104653 | JGI IMG/M metagenome (GOLD analysis project Ga0136636, IMG submission 104653) | Polar desert sand microbial communities from Dry Valleys, Antarctica - metaG UQ852 (21.06) | ecosystem: Environmental > Terrestrial > Soil > Desert | place: Antarctica: Dry Valley... | reverse complement strand
ATATTTTCGACAATAATTATTTTGGAATTTATATCCAAAGAGGCTACAAATGTTTGATTCAGAATAACAGAATTACCTCCCACCGCTCAAAATCGCAAGAAGGAGTTGGCGATGGTATTCATGCTTGGGTAAGCGAAGAGATTTGGATTAAAAACAACTATATTGAAGGTCAAAAAGACGGGATCTATCTGGAAAAAGTGACCAAATCTTACATTTATCACAATTATTCCAAAAAAAATCTACGGTATGGTTTGCATTTTATGTTTGCCGATGACAACGTTTATGTAGACAATACCTTTGATAATAATAATGCCGGAGTTGCCGTAATGTACAGCAATAATGTAGGAATGACAGGAAATAATTTCATCAATAACTGGGGCGATGGAAATTATGGTTTATTGCTAAAAGACATCAGTTTCAGCAAGATTAAAAACAACCGATTTCATAACAATACGGTCGCTATTTTTCTAGATGGCGCTACTAAAATTGACCTTTACAAAAATGATTTCCAAAGCAATGGATGGGGAATGAAAATTAATTCCAACTGCATGGAAAACCGCGTGAAACAAAACAATTTCATCAATAATACTTTTGATATCAGTACGAGTGGTTCTATGGCGATGAACGATTTCAAAAATAATTATTGGGACAAATATGAAGGCTACGATTTGAATAAAGACAAAATTGGCGATATTCCCTTTCACCCATTGAGTTTGTACGCCGTTTTAGTGGAAAGAAATCCCGCTGTAATGCTTTTGTTTAAGACATTTTTTGTGGATTTATTAGACAAAACGGAAAAAATTATTCCAAGTCTTACTCCCGTTAACTTCGTGGATGAGCAACCGCTTATGAAAAAAGTGACCATTAAATAATGACAAAAGGAAATAGAATTTTTTCTATTTTCAAAAGTGAGTTATGATAGAAGTAAAAAATTTAACGAAAAATTTTGGGAAATTCAAAGCCCTGGATGATTTAAATCTGTGCTTTACAGACGGTAAAGCCATTGCTTTGATCGGTCCAAATGGCTGTGGAAAAACCACCTTGATCAAATGTATTTTGGGTCTAAATGTAGTAGAAGATGGCGATATTTTGGTAGAAGAAAAAAGTGTAAAAGACGATTATCGCTACCGCAATCATATTGGTTATATGCCCCAAATCGGGAGATATCCGGAAAACATGACCATTCAGCAAACCATCAAAATGATCAGGGACACCAGAAATGTTCCCGAGAATCTTTTGGATACAGAATTACTAGAATCTTTTGAACTGGAGAAAATTTACCTGAAAAAAATGGGTACGCTTTCTGGTGGAACTACGCAAAAAGTGAGTGCCGTTTTAGCTTTCATGTTCAATCCCAAGATTATTATTTTGGATGAACCTACGGCGGGACTTGATCCATTGGCTTCAGAAATATTGAAAAATAAAATCATTAAAGAAAAAAACAAAGGAAAATTAATCATTATCACCTCTCATCTTTTGAGTGAATTGGATGATATGGTGAGCGAAATTGTTTTTCTTAATGAGGGAAAAGTGATCATTCAGCAATCCGTAACCGATTTGATGACGGAACGAAAATCTGAAAAAATATCAGAATCCATTATCAGTATTTTGAAAGAAATGAAAAACTAATTTCATTTAAACTTTCCCACTTTCCTTTAGTATTAAAAATTGCATTGGTTGCGACCAAAAATTAGATTATGAACAAAATCGCACGCTTTATTCTCTTCGATATTTTAAAAAATAAAATTGTCATTTTTTACACCATTCTGCTTTTCATTATTTCCTGGTCCGTTTTGGGTTTAGAAAATAATTACACAAAAGCGACTTTGAGTTTGTTGAATGTTGTTTTGCTCGTAGTTCCCTTGGTAAGCATTATTTTTTCTACCATTTATGTGTACAACAGCAGTCAGTTTATAGAATTACTCCTGAGTCAGCCGGTTCCCCGCGTGAAAGTTTGGTTTAATATCTTTTTAGGACTTTCTACGGCTTTGGTTTTTGCTTTTTTATTAGGTTGCGGCATTCCTATTCTCCTCTATTCATCAATAGAAACAGGCTTTTCTCTGATAATTTCCGGTATTTTACTTTCCATAATTTTCACGGCATTTGCTATGCTTTCTGCGATTTCTAGTCGGGATCGTGCAAAAGGAATTGGAATATCCATTTTTATCTGGCTCTTCTTCAGTATAATTTACGATGGGATCTTGTTAATACTAATGTTCCAGTTTGCAGATTACCCTATCGAAGGAATTATGGCAAGTTTGGCCGGACTAAATCCCGTGGGTTTAGCCCGAATTTTTGTTTTATTACAATTAAATATTGCTGCCATGTTAGGATATTCTGGTGCCATTTTCCAGCAGGTTTTCGGATCTGGTGGCGGAATGGGAATTTCTATATTAATTTTGCTGGTTTGGGCAATTGTCCCGTTTGTATTGTCTTTAATACAGTTTAACAAAAAAGATCTCTAGATATTTCTAATCTTTTCTTTCCCAGACTCCGCTTTTCTATTGTTTTTAACCACTTAAAATACTGATAAAGGTCACTTTATTATTTTTTAAAAGTATGATTTGGATCATCTATTTGATTGGTAAGTCTGCGTAAATTTATATAAAATTAAAACAGATGAAAAGGTCACTATTTATTTTGGGCATCATTGGATTTGCCCTTGTTTCCTGCAGTAAAGCAGAAGCTACAACCAATGAAACTGCAACAGCAAGTACAGAAGAGGCAGTTAGTCATGGTCAAGATGGAATTCAAGATGATGTTTCTAACCCGAATGTAGTTCAGCTGGCTGCAAAAACTCCCGAATTGTCCACGCTGGTTACAGCGGTAAAAGCTGCAGGATTAGCCACATCACTGAGCAATGCAGGACCTTTCACCGTTTTTGCACCACTTAATTCTGCTTTCGAAAAACTTCCTGCAGGAACAGTTGAAGGTTTGTTAAAACCTGAAAAAGTAGATGATTTATCTGACATTTTGGGGTATCACACTTATGTAGGTGTTATCAAAGAGGATCAGATGAGTGATGGAATGTCTCTCGGAATGGTGAACGGAAAAAATATTAAAATCACCATGGTTGATGGAAAACCAGTAATTAATGGGAAAGCGAAAATCGTTTCTACAGTTCCTGCTTCAAATGGAATTGTTTACGTAATCGATGAGGTTTTAGTTCCCTAGAAAATAAATAAAGTTGTTATATTAAATTTGTGTTTGCAATGGCTTTTCAGTAATTTGAAAAGCCATTTTTATGTGCATGAATTGGCAAAATAGCCTGGATCATTATCTGATTTCCTTCTTCTTCAGGTTAATGAAAATGACAAGTATAGAGATCATCATCAGAAGGGAAATGTAGAGCAAGAAGTGATTTGCAAACGGAACAGCAATATAAGCAATAGAAAAAACGCCCATCAAACCAAGCATAAATTCATTCAAAAATATTCCCAGCAATAATAATTTTACGCCGAGTAAAAGTGGTTTGGTGATGGTGAAAAAATTGGTGGCTAAAATTTGATTGATGAGAAAAGTAGCGATGCACATGAGCAAAACCAAATGCAGATAAGCAATCACCACATTTCTAAAACCAAAGGCAAACTGATTAACTTCAGGAATAGTGGAACCTAATTGTAGAACTATTTTTACAAAAAAGGCAAAACCTGCAAATAATAGTACAAAACGCTGCATTGGAGACCAGTTCAACACCAGATTGATCCAACTTTTCTTCACATAAGCATACAAGAAAAACGCTCCCACTGTTTGCGAGATTGCGGACAAAACAATCATAGCGAAGACATAAACCGGCAACTTCATCCACAAAACAGAAAGTCCATAACCAACCAAACAGCCAAAAAACATGAACCAAAAAATCACCTTATTCTTGCGCTCAGAAATTTCGGAATTAACTTCCTTCAAAGAAAAAAAGAGCAATCCAATACCAGAAAATATAAAGAATCCATTATATTGAAAATGCAGATAATAGTATTCCGCCGCCAAAAATAAATCGCGATTCATGTTTCCAGAGGTTTTGAAATATGCTAAAGAAAAAACACCAATTGAAGAAAAGACCGCAAAAAATAATCCTGCCAAAAACCAGATTTTAGAAGGATCATTAAAGGTTGCAGCATCTTTCAGAAAAAAGTAAAAAAAGACGAAAGTGCAGAGCAGTGCGGCGGTAGAAGCTGCGATAGAACCCCAAAAATAGCCACCGTAAATAAAAGATCCTAGCATGGCAAAGGAAGCCAGTATATTCACAATGATGATTCTTTGATATTTTTTAAGATCAATATTTACGTTGATTTTCCCCAGATATATTACAATCAAAACATAAAGCGCATTGGTGATCCAGGCATAAAATGCAAAATGAGAATGAGCTTCCTGCAGATGTTTCTGATCCAAAAAAGGCAAAGAATATAAAATCTTATAGCGCATAATCACGCCCAAAACTGCCACAATAAAAAAATTAAGAACAGAAAATTTAAGCCAGAACGTTTTTTGCATTAGTAAAATATTTTATGATTGATAAGTTCTATTTTTCCCTCCCTTTCCATTTTCTTCACTGCACGAATTACGGTTTCTACAGCTAAACCCGTAGAATTTGCCATTTCTTTTCTCGTTACGTTGATCAGGGTTTTTTCTTCCAACTCTAATCCCAAACTTCGCTTGTGAATCTTTAAAAAATTGAAAATTCTTTCATTTGGATTAAGATGAACAATTGCTTTTAATTTCATTGTTTTCTCGTACGCTTTTCTTGCAATTTCTTTTGTAAACTGTAGAAGAACTTCCGGATGATCGACCATAAATTTCTGAAAAAGTTCTGGACAAAACCTAAAGATTTCTGCATTTTCACTAGTAACAATGGCACTTGCCGGATAGCGTTCTGCTAACAAGAATGGAGGCTCTCCCAAGAATTGATGTTCGAAAACTTTTTGAATTAAAAATTCTTTGCCTTCAGAATCAGTATTGTAAATGGTAATTTCTCCCTCTACCAAATAAAAAAGATGCGTCGCTTTTTGATCTTCCCGAAAAAGAGCATCCTTTTTTTTCAGATGAAGCACAGGGATTTTATTTTTCATCAAAACTTCTCGTGAAAACATATCGCATATTTGTCTCAAATTTAATGAATTTTAACCTTTCAATACGACGAAATCTTAAGGAATTACGGAGAAAAAATCATATTTTTGAGAAAATCTAAAATACGATGACGAATCAATTTAATCCCAGAGATATTACGTGGCTTTCTTTTAATGAAAGAGTGCTGCAGGAAGCCATGGATGAAAAAGTACCGCTCCATTTACGCATTCGTTTTCTGGGAATTTTTTCTAATAATCTGGATGAATTTTTTCGGGTGAGAGTTGCCGGTCTAAAACGCGCCATGGATTTCAAAGATAAATTCATTACCGAATCCTTTTACCAGCCACCCAGCAAGATATTGCAGAATATTAATGGCATTGTTATTAGTCAGCAGCAAAACTTCGATAAGACCTGGAAAAAAATTCAGGCGGAAATGGCAGAACATCAAGTTTATATCCGAACTGCTAAAAATCTTTCCGAAAAACACCAAAAATTTGTCACCCAATATTTTGATGAACACGTAGAAAGCAACGTGATCCCAATTTTGCTGAATGAAAATTCGCCAATGCCCTATCTTCGGGATAAATCACTCTATCTGGGAATTGCCATGCGCAAAAAAAAATACCAGTACGAAAGTAAATTTGCGATCATCGAAATTCCCTCCAGAAGTTTAGGAAGATTCGTTTTATTACCAAATGAAGATAACAGCACCCAAAATGTAATGCTTTTAGAAGATGTAATTGCCTATAATCTGCCACACATTTTTTCCTATTTTGGGTATGATGAATTTCAGGCGCACTGTTTCAAAGTGACTAAAGATGCGGAATTTGATTTGGATAATGACATTAAAACAACGCTCGCTGAAAAAATTGAGAAAGGCATAAAATCCCGCCGAAAAGGCAAACCAACACGTTTTGTTTTCGATAAGGAAATGGACAAAGCCTTGCTGGAGTTTCTCATTAGAAAATTAAATTTAAGTAAAAAAGACAGCATCATTCCAGGTGGAAAAATTCATAATTTTCGACATTTCATGGACTTTCCAGATGTTTTTGAGACCGATTTAAAACCCATAGAAAGAACTTCTTTTGATCACCCGGAATGTGTGGGAAAAAGAATTACAGACGTGCTTCAGAAAACGGATATTTTACTCAATTTTCCGTACCACAACTTCACGCCGGTTATCGATTTAATGCGGGAAGCAGCCATGGATCCAGAAGTAAAATCCATTCAAATTACGGCGTATCGATTGGCAAGTAATTCCAAAGTCATCAATGCCCTTATCAATGCCGTGCGAAATGGAAAGGAAGTTACCGTAATGCTTGAACTTCGGGCAAGATTTGATGAAGAAAGCAACTTGAAATGGAAAGAAATTCTGGAACAGGAAGGCGTGAAAGTTCTAATGGGAATTCCGAATAAAAAAGTTCACGCAAAAATCTGCGTCATCAAGAAACGCGTGCTAAACAAAACTTTGCAATACGGTTTTGTAAGCACAGGAAATTTCAACGAAAAAACCGCAAAAATTTATGGCGATCATTTGCTCATGACTTCGGATCGGGCAATTATGGCAGACATTAATAAAATTTTCACGGTATTGAAAAAACCAAAAAGTGATATTTTATCAGCTTTAAAATCTTGCAAAAATTTAGTTGTTTGTCCTACTTTCATGCGGGAAAAAATAATTCAGCACATTGACAAGGAAATTGAAGAAGCAGAAGCGGGACGAAAAGCTTTAATGATCATCAAATCCAATTCGCTGAGTGACCGAACTTTAATTTCAAAATTGTATGAAGCAGCCACTGCAGGAGTGGTAGTAAAATTAATTATTCGTGGAATATATTGTGCGATCAATCAAAAAGAATTTAAGGAAAAAATTGAAGCAATAAGCATTGTAGACGAATATTTGGAACATGCGAGAGTGATGTATTTTTACAATAAGGGCCATGAAGATACCTACATTTCTTCTGCAGACTGGATGACGAGAAATCTAGATTATCGCATAGAAGCAGCCGCAAAAATCACGCAAAAAAATCTCAAAAAAGAGATCAAAGATATTTTAGAAATTCAATTAAGTGATAATGTGAAAGCCAGAATTTTAGATAAAAAACTGAGCAATCATTATGTAACAGAGGGCGCTCAAAAAATTCGTTCTCAGATTGCAACTTATCATTATTTGAAGAAAAAAACTGAAGACTAAGAATTCAATAAAATAAGAGCCATGGAGAAAGTAAAAAGAGTCAAGTAAAATGCGCGGATTTTTTTATTAAGTTGAAAAATAAAAATTCACCATTCATCCATTCACATTTATTGCCTATCTTCGCCACGCTTTTGGAAAAGGGAATTGTGTGAAAATCACAGACTGTCCCCGCAACTGTAAATCACTATAAAAGAAACTGCAATACAACCACTGAGAAATCGGGAAGGTGCAGTTTTGTGAAAGTCAGGAGACCTTGCTGGAAGTATTTTTTTTAAACGCTTTCGGAGGAAGAGTCGTGAATTTCTGGATCATTGTGTTCAGTTTTTTTGCCTGCATTTTTTCCGATAAGTTCATCTTTAACCTAATTTAATTTTAATGAAAAAAAAATTAATTTGTGTTGGAGCAATGCTTGTCGTAAGTTCAACCATCATTGCCCAACAAGAAACAAAAATCGAGGAAGTAACTATTGCTTCCAAAACCAAGCAACAACTGTATAAAACAGGGAAAAACGTACAACTGATTTCCGAAAAAGACCTGGAAAAACACAAAGGTCAAAGCCTGACCGATGTTTTGAACCAAGTTGCAGGATTTCAAATTACAGGAAATTTCAACAATTCTCCGGAACCCAAAGCGATGAAAATTCGGGGTGGAAAAAGTGCAAATGTTTTAATTTTAATGGATGGAATTCCGTTGAAAGATGTAACCGGAAATGATTATTCCGTGGCAGATTTACGCCTTATCGCTTTAGAAAATGTAGAAAGCATCGAGGTTCTGAATGGAGCTTCCTCCGTTTTATACGGAAGTAATGCTACGGTCTCTGTCATCAACATCAAAACGAAGAAATCTTCCACTAAAAAAATCGAAGGAATTGTTGGAGCGCGGTTTGGTTCTTTTTCAACCTTTGCGCAAAATGTTTTGGTAAAAGGAAAAATCGAGAAATTCAATTATCAGTTTTCCGGCTTTAATGAAAAATCAGAAGGCATTTCTTCTGCAGAAGGAATCGATTTCGCAAAAGATGGTTTTGAAAAACAAAACATTAATGCTAATGTGGGATTTTCCACAGAACAACTCAATTTAAATGTAAACGGTGGTTGGAATCATCATCTTTTCGACTATGATGGTGGCGCTTTCACGGATGCAAAAAACCGGGGAAATGATTTTCAAAGCTATGTTGGTGGAAATGGAAATTTTAACTACAAAAAAGGCGAAATCACCTTCAACACAAGATATTCCGGGAATGAAAGAGAAGGACAAAGTTTTAAAAACACCGATTATCTAAGCCAGTTTTCTTACCAAGGAAGAAATTTTTTCGCAGAATTAATGAATCATTACACCGTTTCTGACTATCTCAATTTCACGGCGGGAATTCAGTTTGAAAATCAAAAATTGGGCGCAAAATCCCTTCCTTTTGGTGAAACAGAATTGCAGGAAGATTTAAAATTAAACGATACTAAAGTTAATAATGTAGATGTTTTCGCCAATGTTAATTTGAAATATAAATTGCTCAATTTAGCCGTCGGAACTCGAATGACTGATCATTCCAAATTCGGAAATCATTGGGTTTATAGCATCAATCCGTTTATTTTGAAGGAGGTAGAAACGCTCTATTTCAAATTAGGTTATTCCTACTCTACTGCTTTTATTGCGCCTACTTTGTACCAAAATTATGGGTCGCTTCCGTATGTAATTGGGAATTTTGATTTGCAGCCCGAAACCAATTCTTCCCATGAGATCGATTTGAGTTTAGGTAAAAAAGACCAAAGCATGGTTTTTACTGCAACACTTTTTCAGCGACAAGAAAAAGACGCATTTGCTTATGAGATTGTAGATTTTACCACTTATGCAGGACAATTTAATAATGTGGGCGAGAATAAAGTAAAAGGTTTCGATTTAGGTTTTACGTATCGCGCAACTGACTGGATGAAGTTCGGTGGGAATTTCGGTTTTGTAGAAAAAGAAAAGGAAGAAACCCGATTGAGACAGCCCAAACAGCGGGTAAATTCTTATGTAGAAATCTTACCTTTCCGCTCTACCCGAATTAATTTTACGCACCAATTCGTTTCAAAAAGAACAGATGCTTACTACGATTCTGCGACTTTTGAAGTGAAAAATGTGGAGTTGGAAAGTTTCAATTTATTTAATTTGAACATCAATCAAAAAATTAATTCTCGGGTAGAAACTTACCTGAATATCGGAAATTTATTCAACACTTCTTACGTTGATGTGATTGGTTATACAACCAAACCGCGGAATTATATGTTGGGAATCAACTATCAATTTTAGGAAATTCACTTTGTCAAAGTTTCTGAACTTTGACAAAGTTTTTTTATTTTGAAAGAATCAAACCCAGCTTTTCTCCTTCTTTAATCACGAAGTTCCTGGCTTCCTCTTTATCATTTGCAATTTCACCTTCCAAAATGGCTTCTTTTACTTTCTCTTTTAAAATCCCAATTTCCCGACTGGGTTTAAGGTTGAACATTTCCATAATTTCTTCGCCCGAGATTGGCGGTTGAAAATTCCGCACGTGATCTTTCTCTTCTACCTCTTTAATTTTAAGAGCCACTTCTTCAAAATTTCTTTTAAACTTCGCCTGTTTGGAGGAATTTTTCGTGGTAATATCTGCTTTGTTCAAAATAAATAAATCTTCCAGATCTTCGCCTGCATCAAATAAAAGTCGTCGCAGCGCAGAATCTGAAGTTCCATCATCAATTAAAGCGATCGGTCGGGAGGAAAGTTTGACGAGTTTTTGCACATATTTCATGTCCGTTCCCAACGGAAGTTTTAATCGGTAAAAAAGCGCTTTAACCATTTTGGACCCCAAAAATTCGTGTCCATGAAAAGTCCAGCCACTGCCTTCTACAAATTTTTTGGTGGGTGCTTTTCCAATATCGTGGAGCAAAGCGGCCCATCGAAGCCAGAGATTTTCTGTGTTTTTTGAAATATTATCTACAACTTCCAAAGTATGCCAGAAATTATCCTTGTGTGTTTGTCCCTCAATTTCTTCAATTCCTTTCAACGCGGTTAATTCTGGCATAAACAATTCTAGCAAACCTGTTTCTTCCAAAATCTTTAAACCTTTCGAAGGTTTTTCCGCAAGCATTATTTTATTGAACTCTACCATTATTCGCTCCAGAGAAACGATTTTAATTCGTTCATTTTCGCTCTTAATGGCTTTCAAAGAATCTTCTTCTATTTTAAAATGCAAAGTTGCAGCAAATCGAATTGCACGCATCATTCGCAAAGGATCATCGGAATAAGTTTGAATAGGCGCTAAAGGTGTTCGAAGAATTTTATTTTTCAGGTCAGAAATTCCCTCGAAAGGATCAATTAAATCGCCGAAATTATTTTGGTTTAAAGAAATTGCCATCGCATTGATGGTAAAATCGCGTCTTTTTTGGTCATCTTCTAAGGTTCCATTTTCTACGAAAGGTTTCCGGGAATCTTCTGCGTAACTTTCTTTCCGGGCACCTACAAATTCCAAATCCAGTCCATTATGCCTGAACATGGCAGTTCCATAATTTTTGAAAACGGAAACTTTTAGATTCGGATTAAGTTCTTTTGCGACTGCTTTTGCGAGCTCTATTCCATTTCCTTCTGTTACAAAATCAATGTCAGTCGGAATTTCCCGTTTCATCAATAAATCCCGAACAAAACCGCCTACTAAAAAAACACTTTGATCGTTTTTTGCCGCAACTTCGGAAATTAGTTTAAAAAGTTTAAGGTTTTTATTTTGATTGAGATTAATTTCCATAGTATAGAAGTACGAAATCCGAAGACTCCCTTTTTGATTTTTGCAAATATAAGGAAAAGCGAAGGCTGATAAAAAGAGAAAGTTTGGTAGCAGAAATTAAGATTGAAATCTTAATAAGCCCCGAAATACTGATTTCGTGGAAGGACTAATTTACTAGAATATATAGAATTATCAAAATAAATATTTAATTAGAAAGATTGATTCGGTTACCTTCCAAAAATTACGCTACAGCAGAGTTTTTTCAGGAATGTTTTTTCAGGAATGTTTTTTTACTGTTTCCGGCTTATCCAAAAGCCAGTCACCGATTTCATCTTCCAGATATTCTGTCTGAAGTTTTACGGCATTTATAAAATCATCTGATGTATTATTGGGCTCACAGTTTTCTAAATTAAACAGTTCGGTCGCCATCAATTCGTATTCAGAATAAATTCTTTTGAATCGAGGACTGTTTTTTTCTAATTCTTCAATTTTCTGTTTTTGAGGACTAAATTTTCGAAAAGGTCTTTGCGTTTTCATAATCTGTTTTTAAATGTCTGTCTATTTTTAAAAGAAGTTCCGTGTGAAAGAGATCAAATTTTGATAATAAATAATTGAAAATGAATTCATTACTGTTTGTCTAAAAGTTTTAAAAAATAAATTTAGATAATATTTCGACACCAAAAAATATTTTAACACGATTTTCTGATTGTTTAACATATAGTTTTAAATTTGCACTTATTTATTTATGAAAGCGATTTTACTTAAACAAAAGCAAATATTATTGTTCATCCTCGCGGGTGCCCTAAGTGCGGTGGTGGAGATTGGTTCTTTCAAAATTTTCAGCGTTAGTTTGCCGCACTATTTTGCACAGGAGCAGGATTTTTTGGGAATCCATTTTCCGCTGAGTAATATTTTTTCTACCAGTTCTGGCATCATTACTAATTATTTTCTGAGTATTTGGTTCGTTTTTGAGCGAGGTAAATATTCTAAGAAAAAAGAATTTGCTTATTTTATGATTATCTCTTTTTTTTCTACGATGATCAGTTTGGCATTTTTTCAACTCTTTTTTGGATTTGTTTATTTGAATTACTTTGATGCGGGAATTTTCGTTTTCAGCCAGGAAATGTTAAGTAAAATTTCTGCTATTGTCTTGGTTTCGGTTCTAAATTATTCTGTAAAGAAAAAAGTTATTTTTAACGGGTAACTTGCAAAGCTTTCTCTAAGAAGCTATATAAAATGAAAAAAATTCTAAATTATATTTGGCGCGGTTGGATGATCGTCTTGGGCGCAGTTCTAACGATCGTTATGGGAATTCCTGTGCTGCTGTTCTCGATCCGAAAAGAACATTATAAATATGCCTATCAATTTATCCGATTCTGGTGTTTCGGAATGTTTTATGGAATGGGATTTCGGTATGAACTGAAGAATCTCACGTCCAAAAAAATAGATAAAAACACGCAATATGTTTTTGTGTCTAACCACACTTCTATTATGGACGTGATGTTGCCCTGTATTTTAATGCCGCATCATCCACTTTGCTATGTAGGGAAAAAAGAATTGGTTAAAATTCCAATTTTCGGGATCATTTACAAAAGAATTTGTGTGATGGTGGATCGCAGCTCTGCAAAAAGCCGCGCCGATGTTTACCGACGATGTGCAGAAAGAATGGAAGAAGGACAAAGTATTGTTATTTTTCCAGAAGGTGGTGTTCCAGATGACACCTCGGTTTTATTGGATTCGTTTAAAGATGGTGCTTTCACGCTGGCTTACAAACACCACTCACCAATTGTGGTATTTACCTTTGTAGGATTAAAAAAAATGTTTCCTTTTGATTATTCCGAAGGTTTTCCGGGTAAGGTTAAAGTTTATTTTAATGATATTTTGGAACCTGATTGCAGTGCGGCAGAATTAAAAATGATGGCACATGCCGAAATAAAAAATATTTTAGAAAAATCTGTCTGAGTGGTTAAAAGCGTTATATTTGTTTTAAGAAAATAAATACAGCTTCATGAACACCAACCAACAACAGACCAAATGGTCCCAATTTTTGTCACTTATTGTAGTCTTCTTCTTTTGGGGATTTGTGGCGGCAAGTAATGACATTTTAATTCCCGTTTTCAAGAAATGGTTTGTCCTGTCCCAAGTGCAGAGTCAGTTGGTAGCATGGGCATTTTATGTGGCCTACTTTGTCGGCTCCGTCATCTTCTTTATCATTTCCCTTAAAACTGATATCCTGCAGAAATTCGGGTACAAAAAAACACTTGCGGTTGGCTTGGTCATTTCTGCGATCGGCGCTTTTCTTTTCGTTCCCGCAGCTTCGGCAGCAAACTTTTGGTTTTTCTTGGCGGCATTATTTATCGTGGGTTTAGGTTTTTCTGTGCAACAGATTGTTGCAAATCCACTTGCCATCAAAATGGGAAGTCCACAAACTGGAGCGCACCGATTGACAATGGCGGGCGGAATTAATTCCCTAGGAACCACCATAGGACCAATTCTTGTGGGGATCGCTCTTTTTGGAATGGGAAATAAAGCGGAATCCGTTCCAGATAACAAAAATTTAAGCAAAATTGAGGTGGTGAAAAACGAGTATATCACTCATAAAAATGATCTCTCCAAAAATATATTGGAATTAAGAAAGGATAATCAAGATGATCCTGCAATCGTTGCTCAAGTAGTTGCTACGGTAGAAAAAAACATAAGTGATCTGGATGCACAGATTGCATCAATTGGTGAAAATTCTTCTGCTACAGACGCTCAGATTGAAGTTTACGCAACTCAACTTGGAGAAATTAAGCAAAAATCTACCAATATTTTATATCCGATCGGATTTGTAAAAGACAATTTGAAACTGGTAAAAACGCCCTTTATCGTACTTGGTTTAGCTTTTATACTGGTTGCCATCTTTATGCTGTTTTCTAAAATTGAAGATCCAGCGAAAGAGGAAGAGGAGAAAGTGAAAGCAGCTGTTGATGAAGAATCTACCAAGTTCAGCATCTTCCACTATCCGCAACTTTATTTGGGCATGCTTGCAATTTTTCTTTATGTAGGCGTAGAAGTTTCTATTATTAGTAATTTACCTGCTTTGCTCCACACGAAAGAATTCGGGGGTATTTTGGAGCATAACATTGCACCATTTGTCTCCCTGTATTGGGGTAGTTTAATGATTGGTAGATGGAATGGAAGTATTAATGTTTTTAGTATTTCGAAAGGCACCAATATGATCTTAAAATTTATTGTTCCATTTATTGCATTCGCTATTATTATTGTCGCCAATGAACTGAGTGGAAAAGACGTTTCTTCTTTTTACATTTACGCAATCTGGATTATTGCTTTTATCATCATGAGTTTTATTGGTGGAAAAAATCCCGGAAAAACATTGATGATATTTGGAATTTCAGGAATGATCATGATGTTTTTAGGATTGATTTATCCTGACAAAGAAATCGCAAAATATTTCTTTATTTCTGGTGGATTATTTTGTTCTATTATGTGGCCTTCGATATTTGATCTTGCCATTGCTGGACTTGGAAAAAATACGGGAAAAGCCTCTTCTTTCTTGGTGATGATGATTTTGGGAGGTGGTATTATTCCCCTAATTCAGGGATATATCTGTGATTTTGATTTAACGAGTAAAGGAGGAATTATGGGAATTACTTGGACTCACTTCTCTTACGTGATCCCTATCCTTTGTTTTAGTTATCTTGCATTTTATGGATTTATAAGCCCGAAAATTCTAAAAAAACAAGGAATTATAATGGAAGAAGCACAATCAGGTGGACACTAGAAATAAAAAACTATTAAATAAGAAAAGATTTTGGGTGGGTATTTTACTTGCCCAATTTCTTTTGTTCTTTATACTGTCCAAGAGCACTTTTTTTGTGCAATTGATGGAACGCTTTTTTGAATTGCAGAAAGACTTTCATCAGAGATTATTTGCTCCATTTTCTTTTTCTGCCGGAGATGTATTTTATATTTCATTGACTTTCGTACTTCTTTTCATTAGCTTTAAAGCCTTTCAGAAAAAAACACGGCAAATGAATGTGCTGAGACTGCTCATTATTCTGAATATATTTTATTTTATTTACCAACTATTTTGGGGAATGATGTATTTTCAAGAGCCTATTCTGGACAAACTTCCGAAAGAAGAAGTGACAGAAAAAGAAGTAAAAACTTTAATTAACATCTATCTTGAGCGATGCAAAAAGACAAGAATTTTAGTAAAGGAAAATGAACACGGCGTATTTCAACTAAAAAATTTAGGAGAAATCAAAATGCAAATTCTAAAAAATCAAAATCAGATTCCACTATCTATTTCCTCTAAAGAACCGACGCAAATTATCTCCTTGAAACCAAGTATTTTTCGTGGAATAATGAGCTACACAGGTATTTTGGGATACTATAATCCATTTACTGCAGAAGCACAATACAATCCCGAATTACCCTCCACTTCTCTCCCCTTTACATTAGCGCATGAATCTGCACATCAGCTTGGGTTTGCAAGAGAACAGGAAGCTAATTTCATAGGCTATTTAATAGGCAAAAAATCTGAAAATTTAGATTTAAAATACAGTACGGAATACTATGTCCTAAAATCACTTTTAAATTCTTTGGCGGAAAAAGAGCCAAATTATGTAAAATCTGTACTGGAGAACTATTCGGCACCCATGAAAAGAGATCGAAAAGCTGAACTTGACTTTCGGAAAAAACATGCGGGATTGCTTGATGTTTTATTCGCCTATACTAATGATTTATTCCTGAAAAGCAACCAGCAAGAAGGAAGCATCACTTACTCCCACTTCATTGATTTAATGGTTCGGTATGAAAGGGTAAATCCTCAATAAAAATGAAAAAAATCGCACCTTACAGCACGATTCCAAAAACACAAATGATGAAAAAAAATTTATTCTTCTCTTAAGACTTACGTCCTTTAAGGAGTTATATAAATTTATAATTAATATTTGAATTAACAAAATTTTATTATAAAAAAAGTTAATTTTATTGAAATAGATGCGTAATTTCTCTCAAGATCGAAATTAAATTAAGAGGTATCATTCTGTTTCTTAGCCCGTTATTTAAAACAAGTTAATAAGAATAGAGAAAAAGAAAAAATAATGGATCTCTAAATACCGATCCGAAGATCTCTTACTCTACTGCAACTAATTTACAAAAAATGTGAAGAGAAAAAATACCATGCGCAAATAGAAACGAATTCTAAATCTCATTTTATTGAAATACTGATCAGAAAACAAATTGAAATAAGGAAAAATTAACAGGACAGATTGAAATAAAATGTAAATAAAAAAAACCCAGCAATGCTGGGTTTTTGTAGCGAGGACGGGAATTGAACCCGTGACCTCAGGGTTATGAATCCTGCGCTCTAACCAACTGAGCTACCTCGCCAATTAAAGTGGTGCAAAGATAGAAATATTTTGGAAAGAGGCAAATATTTAGTTTAACTTTAAGTAAGAAATTACATCTGCTGCGTGATCGGGTTTTGCAATAATTTTGTTGGCACTATCTAAAATAAAATAGGTAGGAGTTGCCTGTACATTATAAGTTTCTGCATACGAACTATACCAACCTTTTAATTCTGAATCATTTACCCAAGGTAAATTTTTAACTTTAGCATCATAAACGCTTTTGTCTGAATCCAGGGAAAGTGCAATAATTTCAATATTTTGACTTTTCATGGAATTATACTTTTCGATTAATTTTGGTAATTCAGCTTCGCAATGAGAACACGTTGAAGCCCAAAACACAATTACTTTTTTACTTGCTTTCAAATCGTAAATTGATTTTGCCTTTGTATTGGTTACATTTTTAAAAACATTATTGGGAAAGACACTCCCAATTTCGGTATTCTTATTACTTGCAATAGTTTTGGCAAGCCTGTCGTTAATGGTGCATTTAAGATTCTGCGCTTCCGAAAGATACTTATTCTTCAGTTCCTTCATGTCATACGCATTAAAAATTTCAATCAATTCTGAAAGGACTGTTTGTCCACGAGGAGTTTCGGTATTAACTGCTAATATTAAGCGATCAACATCATTTATAACATTTGTACTGGGACCAATATTTAAATAGGCAACCAATATGGGTCTCATCAATGAAGATGATTCTAACATGTCATTAGAATTGGCTAGAAACTTAATAATTTCATCATGCGTAACGGGTGCCGAAGAAGCTTTTTTTTCTAAAAATTTCGCATAATTTGTCTGATAATAACTAATAAAAGGAAATTTGCTAAAATCTTGTTGGCTTTGGGAAAGGCGTGAAATTTCTTTATCTAAAGAAGCACCAAAATCTTTACTATCCTTGTAATATTCTTTCATTTGATAAAGTGCAGGTAAAATGTATTCGCGCTTTTGTTGTACATCCTGGATGGAATTCATCACTCCATTACTTTCATCTAAGTATTGGACATTAGAAATTTTACTATTTTCTAGATCAAATTTGATTTTTACATCTTTGTTTTCCGAAATAAAATTAACCGAGGTATTGGTTTCTGGAAAATAAGCTTTCATCATTCCCACGTAGGGTTTTTCCACCTCAATTTGCCAAACGTTCCCCTTTCGTAGGTCTTTACTTGATAAGTTATCTTTTGACCCATTCAAAGTGTATAAGAATAATTCTTTTGCCGTAAAATTTGCGGGAACTTCTATTGTAACTTTGAATTGTGCCGATACTGTTTGCAGGAGAAGTAATCCCGCAATTCCTAAAATCTTTTTCATGGTGTAAATATAAAAAAAACCCACCGATACGAGGTGGGTTTTATAAAATTTTAAGATATAATTAAATGATCTTTTTTTGATTTTTTCTTGCGAAGTAAACCATAAATAAAATGGCAACCACTGCTAGAATGTAAACATACATGTCAATTGGTGAACTAATGGAACCTGGTCCTACACCACCTCCACCTCCACCGGGAGGCGCTGGAGCTTCCGGTATTTCCTCAGCTCTAAATAATGTTCCAATTACGAGGAATAAAAATAATAAACTTCTATTTATAAGTTTCATAGTTTGTATTTTAAATATTATCTAATAATTTTGGAGCTTATTTTTTCCCCTGTTTCGGACACCGCTGTTACGATATAACCTGAATTAAATTTGCTAAGATTAATTTCAAAATCTTTGTCGGTTAAAACATTTTTCTGAGAAATAATTAATTTCCCACTCATATCATAAACATTAATATCTGATTTTTTCCACTGAGGATCAAAACGTACTACAAACTTGTCTAGAGCACCGTTATAAACAACCCGCGTTCTACTAGGTTTTGCAGTTCCCCCTGTTCCAAGGACAAGGTTGGATTTTCCATAATATAAATTATATTCATCACCTGCTACTGGAATTACCTGATTTTGTGCAATTTCTGAAATCGTACCATTCGCTGCTTTATAGTAAAAGCCGATACCGGTTGACAAATTATGTTCACCGTTTTCAATTAGCTGAGCGTTTTCTCTGACTTCAAATTTAAGAGACTTAATATTGTTGCTGTATAATGCTAAAGGTAATGCTTTTCCAAAAAAATCTGTTTCGTTAGCTTCGTTGATATAAAGCCAATAAGAATTCACATAATTCATGTCATAGCCACCATTTATATCTTCTTCATAGGTTCCGATAATGTTTTGACTGCCCAAAGAAGACTGTACATTTGACTGAGTGTTATAACCTGTAATCGCAGTAGGATAGACTGCGTAATAGGTACGAGCAAGTTCCTGACCATCTTGATCCAGAGCAATTACCCCTAATTGTTTTACTGTACCTGCAGCTGCACCTTTTGCAGCAGTCACTGAGTAACCTGTACCGCTCACTCGAGCACTGTTGCT
>Ga0136636_10000619_pt1 | contig 18818 bp, 14 predicted proteins | sample AntDrymUQ8522106_2_FD_104653 | JGI IMG/M metagenome (GOLD analysis project Ga0136636, IMG submission 104653) | Polar desert sand microbial communities from Dry Valleys, Antarctica - metaG UQ852 (21.06) | ecosystem: Environmental > Terrestrial > Soil > Desert | place: Antarctica: Dry Valley... | reverse complement strand
GAAGCCGCCGGGCCGCTTTCGGAAAGCACCTGCTGGTAGAGCGCCTCCAGTTCAGGCGCCGCCTTGCGCAATGTGCGCTCGGCCACAGCGGTGTGCAGCAAGGCGCGCGCCAGGTACAGCCAGCGCACCCAGCCAGGCACCCAGATGCGGCTGCGCCGCGCGGCCAACCCCTGCATGATCAGCCGGGCGGCGGCCTCGGGCGCCATCGCCTGGTTCATGGCCTGCGGCATCGTGGCGCGCAGCCGGGCAAACGCCGGATGCAAGGCACCTTCGTCCATCAGCGGGGTGCGTACCCAGGACGCATGCAGGGCGCACACGTTCACGCCATGGGCCGCGAGCTCGATGCGCCATGCATTGCACATCGCCTCCTCTGCTGCCTTGGACGCGGCGTAGGCCGACAGCATCGGCGGGTGCGCAAAACTGGCCACCGAGGCCGACACCAGCACCTGGCCACGCTGGCGCATCACTTCGGGCAGAGCGGCGCGCACGGTGTGGAACACGCCCAGCACATTGACCTCGATGCAGCGCTGCCAGGCCTGCGGCTCGATCAGCGCCAGCGGCCCGAAGGCGGCCAGGCCCGCATTGGCCCACACCACATCCACGCGGCCGAACCGGGCCACGGCGGCGGCCACGGCGGCCTCGCATTGCGACTGCACGGTCACGTCGGCCACCACCCACAGCAAGGATGGATCGGGCATCGTTTCGGCAGCAGCGCCGACGGCGCCGGGCCGGCCTTCGACCTCCAGTGCATGGGCCAGGGCAGCCAGGGGCTCGGCATCGCAATCGACCAGAACCGGGTGGGCGCCCAGGCGCAGCAGTTCGCGCACGCCGGCGGCGCCGATCCCTGAGGCAGCACCCGTGACCAGCACCACCTGCCCCGCCAGCGCCGAAGCACCACCGGTCTGCGCCAGATCACGCAGTTGCCACCAGGCGAACAGAACCAACGCTGCCAGCAAGCCCAGCACCTTGACGGCCATCAGTTCGGACATCGGCCTCCAGTTGGCTGAACCCTGACCACGGCCCGAGCCATGGCCACAGGCTCAATGGCCGTTGGTGGAAGGATGCGGCATGTGCGGCATGTGCGGCGCGTTGCGCAGGTGCTCTTGCCCGACGAGGCGGACGAAGAGATCGCCCGCCCGGCACATGCGCGCTGCAAAACTGCGCACGCTCAGCCCGATTGCGCCAGGCAGAACACCCGCGCTGACCAGGAACTGTGTGGCGGCCAATGCCGGCGCGCACACCGTGGGATCGGCTGGCGCCAGCAAGGCAGCGCTGCTGGCCCGCGCCAGCAGAACGAGCTTGCGGCGCCCCGGAACCACCGCACGGTGGTTCACCGAGTCCAGGCCCAACTGCTCCAGTGCCCGGCCGATCTCGGCATACACCAGCCGCGCCGCATGGATGGCGGGCCGGCAGTCTCGCGGCAGATAGGCAATGCCGTGCTCGGAGCGGCGGTACAGCGCATCGGCAGTTTGCAGCAGGCGTGCCACGACCTCAGCCAGACGCTGGTCGAACACCGGCCGCTGCAGCCAGGCGTCAGGGTCGATACCGGCTTCGCGCAGCCACTGCAGCGGCAGGTAGAGCCGGCCACAGCGGGCATCCTCACCCACATCCCGGGCAATGTTGGTCAACTGCATTGCCACACCCAGGTCGCAGGCCCGCGCCATGGCTTGTTCGTCGCGGGCTTGCATCACCACGGCCATCATCGCGCCCACGCTGCCAGCCACCCGGGCGGCGTAAGCCTGCACGTCGTCCAGTGTCTCGTAGCGGCGGCCTTCCGCGTCCCAGGCAAAGCCCTCCAGCAAGGCCAACAGCAAGGCCTTGGGCAGTTGGAACTGCCGCACCACCTCGGCCAGCGCCCGGTCGCTTTCATGGTCGTGTGGCTCGCCGGCGTAGATGGCGTCCAGCCGCGACACCAAGCCGGCCAGCGCGGCATCACGGTCGCTGCTCAGATCGATGGCGTCATCAGCCACGCGGCAGAACGCGTAAAGGGCGATTGCCGGCGCGCGCACCCGGCCGGGCAACAGCCGCGAAGCTGCAAAAAAGGTCTTGGACCCGCCCCGCATCAAGGTCTGGCAGGTCTGCATGTCCAGCGCGCTGGAGCGCACCTTCGCAGCGGCGGCGATTTCAGGCATGGGGAACCCTTTCCACTTGGGGTACCACGGTCTGCAGGGCTTTGGCCGACATCAGCACCCCCGGCACACCTGCGCCGGGATGGGTGCTGGCGCCCACCATGTACAGCCCCGCCACGTCTTCACTGCGGTTGTGCGGCCGGAACCAGGCGCTCTGCAGCAGCAGCGGCTCCAACCCGAACGCAGCGCCCTTGAACGACAAGAGCCGGTCCTGGAAGTCCAGCGGCGTCATCACATGCGAGCTGATCACATGCTGGCGCAGGCCGGGCAAGAGAGTCTCTTCGAGGCGTTTCGCCACCGCTTCGCGATAGGCCTCGGCCTTGGCGGGCCAATCGGTACCGCTGTCCAGATGCGGCACCGGCGACAGCACGTAGAACGCGTCGCACCCGGCCGGCGCCACTGAAGGATCGGTGGCCGTGGGCCGGTGCAGGTACAGGCTGAAATCGTCGGTCAGCTTCTTGTGCTTGAAAATATCCGTCAACAAGCCTTCATAGCGCGGACCCAGCAGCATGGTGTGGTGCGGTACGTCGGTGTATTGCTTGTCGGTACCGAAGTACCAGACGAACAGGCTCATGGAGTACCGGCCCCGCTCGATGCGGTCGTCTGTCCAGTGCTTGCGGTGCTCCGGCGCCACCAGGTGCTTGTAGGTCCAGGCGGTGTCGCTGTTGCACACAACGATGTCGGCATGAAGCCGTTCGCCATCGGAAAGCTCAACGCCGGTGGCGCGGCCGTTCTCGACCACCACGCGGCGCACTTCGGCGTTGCAGCGAAGCGGCACCCCGCGCTCTGCCAGCAAATTGACCATGCCGCGCACCAGCGCGCCTGTGCCGCCGATGGCCGAGTACACGCCGAAACGACGCTCCAGCGCGTTGATCAGGCTGTAGACCCCGGTGACCGAAAACGGGTTGCCGCCGATCAGCAGCGTCTGCAGGCTCATCGCCATGCGCAGCTTGGGATGCTTGAAGTAGCTCGCCACCAACCCGTGCATGGTGCGCCAGGCCCGCATGCGCACCATCGCAGGCATGGCGGCCACCAAGTCGCCGACGCTGTCAAAGGCCTTGGCGCCCAGCGCTTCGAAACCAAGGCGATAGCACAGGTCGGACTCTTCGACAAAGCGGTCGAAGCCAGCGGCGTCTTCGGGGCAGATGCGGGCGACTTCGGCCCGCATGCGCTGCGGGTCACCGCTGTAGTCGAAGTGCGTGCCGTCGTCGAAGCGGACACGGTAGAACGGGTCCATCAGCCGCAGATCCACGTCGTCCTGGAACTTGCGGCCACACAGGGCCCAAAGCTCTTCGAACATGAACGGCACGGTGATGATCGTGGGCCCGCCGTCGAAGGAGAAACCGTCCTGGTGGCGGACATAGGCGCGGCCCCCTGGGGCGTCGAGCTTCTCCAGGACTTGCACCCGGTAGCCCATCACCGACAGGCGGATGGCCGCCGCCAGGCCGCCAAAGCCCGCGCCCACCACCAGCGCCACGGGTGGCTGACCATGCGCGCCGGCAATCGGGGGCGTGCCGGCCAGGCTCGGGCCAGTCAGGCCGGCACGGGCAACGGATTCAACGGGCGTGAAAAAGCTTGTCATTCAGTGCTTGCTCTGGTTTCTCGGGGGTGGGTGCAGCGGGGCAGGGGGGCTCGGCGGGTCGGCGCATGGCCCAGCGCCACAGCGCAGTGGATGGCAGGGGCAGAACCAGCAAGCCATGCTCCAGCACTGCCATGGCCAGCATGGTGGCGACCAGCAACGCACCCACCTGCTCACCGGCCGTGCCACCCTGGCTCACGGTCACCAACCAGACCAGCACGACCGTGCCGCCAAGCATCGAGAACGGCAGCAGTGCGTTCATCGGCCTGCGCCGGAAGTAACTGCCCATGTAGACCAGGTGCGGCGGCAGAAACTCTTCACTGAGGTTGCGCACGCCCAGGTACAAGTTGAGCTTGGCGCTGGTGCGCATGATCCACAGCACCAGGAAGGTACCTGTACCGACCTGGTTGGGCTCACCCCAGGTGATCGCCAGGATCGCCACGGCGGACGCGAGGATGGCCAATTCATGCCACAGGATGGCGGCGACTGCCTGGGAAAAACGCTGCCAGCCTTTGGCGCCAGGGACTGCTGCCACCTTGCGCGGGCCGGTGAGCCAACCGGTGAGGAAGGTCAGCTCATGCCATGCCCAGACCAGCAGGGCACAGGTGAAAGCGCAGTAGGCCGCAGTCTCACTGGTCTGCCCGGCGGTGTGGGAAAGGCCCGCCAGCGCGGCCAGTGCCAGGACCGAAGCGATCGGCACGCTGAGCTTGAAGGTGGTGCGCGGCAGGTTGTCCAGCAACAGCACGAGACCGGTGGAAAACCACCAGATGAAAATCCCGAAGACGATGGGCAGCAGCCAAGTGCTCATGGGTATCCCGCCGGCACGGTTGGTGGGGTTGTTTGCCGCATGTCGCTCTGCCTGCTACCACGCAGGCGCCATGCGCACCTGCTCGGGCAGCGCATGGCGTTTGACTGGCAGAAGGTAGAGCCTGCCGAAGGTGAAGGCAGCAGCGGCAGCGCATGCGCCGCGCTGGAGGGCGCCCATCACCCCACCACGGGCCTTGGCCGCGTCGGCAGCAACCTGCAGCCGGAAAAGACGGTCCAGCCCGGTGCGGAACGCCGGCGCGTCGATGTCCAGCGAGATCGGAAACACCTGCTCGGTGATCTGGTTGGTGATCTGAAACACGGTGTAGTCGTATTCGGTGGGGTCCAGGCCCATGGCCGCCTTCAGCATGGGACGGCTGTGGTCGCGCACGTACATGGTGGCATAGACCGCCAGCAGGAAGAACCGTATCCACAGCAGGTTGACACCGCGCAGCAGATTGGGTTGGGCGCGCATGATCAGTGCAAAGGATTCGCCGTGGCGGAATTCGTCGTTGCACCAGCGCTCGAACCAGCGAAAGATCGGGTGGAAGCGCTTGTCGGGATGGCGTTCGAGCTGCCGATAGATGGTGATGTACCGGGCGTAGCCGATCTTCTCGGACAGGTAGGTGGCGTAGAAGATGTACTTGGGCTTGAAGTAGGTGTAGGCCTTGGTGCGCTTGAGGTCGCCGAGGTCGATCCCCATGCCGAAGTCCTTCAGGGACTGGTTGATGAAGCCGGCGTGGCGCGACTCATCGCGCGCCATGAAGCGCATCAGGGCCTTGATGTCCGGGTTCTTGACGTTCTTCTGGATCTCGTTGTAGAGAATGCAGCCAGAGAACTCGCTGGTCAGCGAGCTGACCAGGAAGTCGATGAACTCCTGCCGCAACTCGGGCGAGACCTGCGAGAAGCGCTGCGCCACTTCGGTGGCGAACTCGGGTGTGCGCTGGAAATGGTCGTGGTTGTTGTCGCCTTCGTACTCGGCCAGCATCGCGTCCCACTCGGCACGGATCGGCGACATGTCCAGCCGGTCCATCGCGGCGAAGTCGGTGGTGTAGAACCGCGGCGTCAGCAGCGTGTTTTCCTTGGCCTTGCGGGCAGCCTCTTCAGGGCTTTCGATGGTTTGGGTGGTTTGCATCTGTCGAACTCCAACAAAAGGGCGGTATCAGGGTTTGGCGCCGGCTTGGCCGGGTTGCAGGGGCAGGTAGCGCGCAAAGGCGCCCGAATTGGTCGGGCCGAACGACGCCAGGTCGAGGCGCTCACCGGTGGCGGGGTCGAACAGGCGCAGCTGGCCGTCACCATGGGCGCTGAGCACGAAGGCCGGGCCCGAACCCAGCCCGCGCACACGGCGCTCGCGTGACAGCGCGCGCAGCGCGCCCCGCACGAAACCCTGCTCGCCTTGCAGCACGTCCAGGGTCAGGCCCGTCTGGCCATCGATCACCGCCACGCCGCCGTCTGGTCGGTCTTCAAAGCGCAGCGATCGCTCGGCCAGCACCTTCGCAGCGAGCTGGTCGGGCCCGTTGCCGGTGATGCGCACCAGGCCGACGGCGATCAGCGAGAAGGCGATGATCGACCCCGCCGTCAACAGCACCCAGCGTGGAAAGCTGTCAGGCCGTGGCCCCAAGACGGGCCGGGCCACAGGCACCAGTTGGACGCCGCTCATGCGGCGCTCGGCCGCATGCCGCCCGCGCCACTGGCGGCCTGGCCAACGCCGTTGCCGTCGGCCCGTACATCGGCGGCCGCCGGTGTGGCTGCAGCCGCCAGGCCGGTCTCCAGAGCCCAGGCCTGCTGCAGCATGGCCGACACCTGGCGCGCATCAGCCACTCCACGCAGCATCGGCTCTGGGCGGCCAATGCGCCAGGGGCGCACGCTGGGCCACAGCTGGAGGTAGGCGATGCGGGTATTGCCGCTCAGGCCAAGCGCGATGTCGCCGCTGCCGTCGCCATGCTCACGCAAGTTGGCGGAGGCCACGCTGCGCAGCGGCACATTGAAGGTGACCGTGAGCACGATGCCCAGGCGCATGACCATGCGGCGGTTGGTGAGGGTGTAGACGGTGGTGCGCGCCGTCATCCAGGCCAGCAGGGCCACGCTGGCCAGGCCCAGCACGGCCAGCGGCAGCAGCCAGCGCACGGTGTGCAGCATGTCGGCCAAGGAAGCACCCGCCAACAGGAGGGGCGCCAGCCCGGCGACCAGCAAGACCGCAAAGTACAGCGCCAGCTTGCGCAGGTGGAAGGCATGGCGCCCAAGCGCCGCCGCCTGTGGCGAGCCTTGCCAGAGGATAGTTTCGCCAGACGGTAGCCGCTCGGGCAGCCCGTGCTGCGGCTCGAACTCGTGTTCATGGCCGTGGTGGTGCACGTTCATGGTGATCTCCGGGACATCAGTTGAAGAGAGGGTCGGGCGGTCAGAGCAGGGGCTCGTTGCGCTTCGGGTCGGCGTAGAAGGTGCCACCACCGTAGAACGCGGTGATCTTTTCTTCTTCCAGCATGGTCACTGCATCCGGGTTGCGCGTGCCGGGCACCTTGGCGAAGTGGTGGCCGTAGATCGAATTCACGTCCACCTGGTTGCGCCGGATGCGTGCAAACGGGATCGGCAGCAGCACCCGCCTGGGGCCGGCAGCTGTGCTGGTTTCCACCTCGAGATAGCGGAACAACATTTCGGCGCTGTCCAACCAGATGTCGCGCACCACGCCGCCAGCCTTGCCGTCGCCGCCGATCACCGGCAACCCGCGCGGATCGACGTCCTGGTGGGCCACGCTGTAGTCGATGAGCACGCGCAACGGCTGGATCACAAGTTCACCACGCGAAGTGCGTTCCGGTACGTCGGCGCGCAGCGCATAGGCACCGGGGCCGACGCCATCGACCATCGGGTCTCCGGTGGGCTCGATCGGTGAACCGGGCGCCACGGACGTTGACCTGGCCATCAGGGGCGGCTCGCCTTTGTTCAAATCAGGCACGGTAACGGTGCTGCCGTCAGCCATCTTGTAGAACTTGGGCTCTGGCACCGGCCACCCCTTGATCACAGCTTTGCCCATGCTGTCGGACTCCATCGGAAAGCCCTCGCGGTGGCCCTCGCGCACCAGGTAGAAGATGAGGCCGGCAAAGAACAGCCAGAACATGTACAGCACGATCTGCGCCAGATCGATGTAGCCGGTGATGGTGGTCCAGTTTTGCATAGTGGCTTCTCCTCGAAGTTGGCGTCAGCCGGGCTGGTTGACCAGCTGGATGGGTGCCGGTGTGGTGGGCGGGGTGGCAGCTCTGGCTCGGCCGACAAGCGGGCCGATGGCCACCAGAGTGATGAACAGGAACAGCATTTCGACGTGGTAGACCATCGAATAACCGGTGGCGGGCAGGGCCAGGCCCTCGCCCAACAAGCCTTGCATCGCCAGGCTTGACACGCCGTCACGCAGCGCGCCCCCAGTGAACATGGCCAATCCGGCACCAGCGGATTGAACGGCGCCCCAGGCGCCCAGGGCCAGGCCGACGAAGGCGCCCTCTTCCATGCGCATGGCTGCCGACAAGGTGCCGACTGCAAACAGGCCGCCGCCGAAGCCGATGCCGAAGGAACCCAGGCGGAACAGATCAGCCGAATCCAGCGGCGCGGCAAAGATCACCGCTGAAAAAGCCGGCAGGCCGGCCAGCACGCCATAGGCGGCCAGGCGCAGCGGGTCGGCACCGCGCATCAGTGACCGGCCGGCGATCAGAAAGGCGATCAAGGCGCCGCCGGCCACGATGGCGGACAAGGCGCTGGTTTGCGACACGCTGAGCTTCAGGATTTCGCCGCCGTAAGGCTCGAGGATGATGTCCTGCATGTTGAAGGCAAAGGTGCCCAGGCCGGTGGCCCACAGGAAGCGCCGCGCATTCTTCTGGGCGATGAAGCGCCGCCACACCTGCCCGAACGGCGCCGGCTTGACACCCTTGAGCGCTGCGGCCCGCTGCGGATTGCGTGGCTCCTGCTTCCACAGTGCCACGGCATTGAGCACCAGCACCACCAGGGCCGTTCCTTGCACCACCTGTACCAGGCGTTGGGGGCTGAAGTCCGCCAGCAGCAGGCTGAATGCGAAGCTGCCGCCCACCGCGCCGACCAGCAGCATGATGTACATCAGCGCCACCACACGCGGGCGGGTCTCGGGGCTGGCCTGGTCGGTGGCAAGCGCCAGGCCGGCAGTCTGCGACGTCTGCAGCCCGGCACCCACGGCCAGGAAGGCCAGGCCTGCCGCCACATCGCCAAACCAGTGAGGTACCTCCACTGCGCCGCCGCCGGAGAGCACCAGCAGGGCAAAAGGCATCACCGCCAGCCCGAAGAACTGGATCAGCGTGCCGCCCCACATGAAGGGCACGCGCTTCCAGCCGAAGGCCGAACGGTGGGTGTCTGAGTGGTAGCCGGTGACGGCGCGAAACGGTGCCACCAGCAGCGGCAGGGCCACCATCAGCGACACCAGCCAGACGGACACGCCCAGCTCGACGATCATCACCCGGTTGAGCGTGCCGATCATCAGCACGGTGGTGATGCCCATGGTGACCTTGAACAGCGACAGCCGCAGAAGGCGCGACAGCGGCAGGTCAGCGCTCGCCACATCGGCGAACGGCAACCACTGCGCCGGCAGGCGCCTGGCCATCTTGCCGAAGGTCTTGGCTCTCACGCCCGCCTCCATTGCAGGGCCTGGGAGGTGTAGAAACCGCTGGCCACCCGAAAGGTCTTGCCGGCTTGGCCCTGAGCCAGCTCCACGTCGGCTGCCATCAGGCGTTGCAGGCGGTTGGCACCCATCGGGTTGAGCCAAGGGGCACGGTCGCCGCGGGGGAACAGGCGGCCGATGCTGATCAGGGTGGCCAGCAAGGGCGTGCGCGGCGCGAAGGTGAAGTTGATCGTGTGGCGGGTGCGCTTGGCCAGCTGCGACAACACCGCCACCGCATCCTCCGTGCCGTAGTGGATGATCGAGTCCATCGCGACCACATGATCGAACTCGCCCAGCGACACATCGAGCATGTCGCCACTGCGGAAATCGATGGTGCCTTGCCCCAGGTCGGTCGGCGCCCGCTCTCGGGCCAGGTTGACCAGGGTGGGCGAGAGGTCGATGGCCACCACCTCAGCACCGCGCCGGGCGGCCTCGATGGCCAGCGCGCCGGTGCCGCAACCGGCATCCAGCAGACGCTGGCCGTGCAGATCATCGGGCAGCCAGCGCAACAGGGTGTTGCGCATCTGGTCTCGGCCGGCGCGCACGGAGGCGCGGATGCGACCGACCGGCGCATCGCTGGTGAGCTTCTCCCAGGCCGCCACCGCTGTGCGGTCGAAGTAGTGCTCGATCTCGCCGCGGCGGGTGGTGTAGGTGCTGTTGTCCATGGCGTCAGGCTGGCAGTGGGTCAGTTCAATCGAAGCCGAGCAGGTCGAAGATGTCGCGGTCCTTCATCGGCACCGCGTTGTACGCCTTGCCACCCAGCCACATGTCGGCGGCCAGGCGCATGTACTCGCGCAGCACCTTCTCCAGCTCGGGCGAGGTTTCCATCTCGAACAGCGTGGCCTTCTTCAGGCGGCTGCGGCGGATCACGTCCAGGTCGGGGAAGTGCGCGGCCAGCTCCAGGCCGATCTTGGCGTTGTACTTGTCGATCTGGTCGGTGGCGGCGCTGCGGTTGGCGATCACGCCACCCAGGCGCACGTTGTAGTTCTTGGCCTTGGCACCGATGGCCTGCACGATGCGGTTCATCGCGAAGATCGAATCGAAGTCGTTGGCGGTGATGATCATCGCCCGGTCGGCATGCTGCAGCGGTGCGGCAAAGCCGCCGCACACCACGTCGCCCAGCACATCGAAGATCACCACGTCGGTGTCTTCCAGCAGATGGTGCTCTTTCAGCAACTTCACCGTCTGGCCGACCACGTAGCCACCGCAGCCGGTGCCGGCCGGCGGGCCGCCGGCCTCGACGCACATCACACCGTTGTAGCCCTCGAAGACGAAGTCTTCGACGCGCAGCTCTTCGGCATGGAAGTTCACCGTCTCGAGAACGTCGATCACGGTGGGCAGCATCTTCTTGGTCAGGGTGAAGGTCGAGTCATGCTTGGGGTCGCAGCCGATCTGCAGCACCCGCTTGCCCATCTTGCTGAAGGCCGCACTCAGGTTGGAGCTGGTGGTGCTCTTGCCGATGCCGCCCTTGCCGTAGATGGCGAACACCTTGGCGGTGCCGATCTTGACCGAGGGGTCGAGCTGTACCTGCAGACTGCCTTCGCCGTCCAGGCGGGGGTCGGGCTTCGGCCCGCGGGCAATCTGGCTGGGGGAGATGGTGGCAGTGTTCATGCAGCGGCCCTTTCGGTGGTGGCGGGGACGAAGACGCCTTCGAGGCGGTCTTCCAGTTCTTCTCCGGCCCGACGCAGTGCTTCCAGCGTGGCAGCGTCGGGCTGCCAGTAGTTGCGCTCCGAGGCCTCGATCAGCCGGTTGGCGACACGCGCAGACGCAGTGGGGTTCAGCCTGGCCAGTCGGTCGCGCATCTCCGGATCGAGCAGGAACGTCTCGGTGAGTTCCTTGTAGACCCAGGGCTGCACCTGGCCGGTGGTGGCCGACCAGCCCATGGTGTTGGTGACATGCACCTCGATCTGGCGCACGCCCTCGTAGCCATGCTCGAGCATGCCTTCGTACCACTTCGGGTTGAGCATGCGGGTGCGGGTTTCCAGCGCCACTTGGTCCTTCAACGAACGCACCGCGCCGTCGCCCTTGGTCTGGTCGCCGATGTAGACCGGCGGCGTGGCGCCGCCCTTGGCCACCTTGACGGCCTGGGTGATGCCGCCCAGGGTGTCGAAGTAGTTGTCCACCGTGGTCACACCCAGCTCCACCGAGTCGAGGTTCTGGTAGGTCAGCTGCACGTCGGCCAGCACGGTGCGCAGCAAGGCGGTCTGCTGCACCGCGCGGCCGCTGCGGCCGTAGGCAAAACCCTTGCGCCGCGTGTAGGTTTCGGCCAGCTCGCCTTCGTCGGTCCACTGGCTGCTCTCGACCAGGTTGTTGACGTTGGAGCCGTAGGCGCCTTCGGCATTGCCGTAGACACGCAGCGAGGCGGTCTCCAGCGTGCAGCCGTGCTCTTGCTGGTAGGCCAGCGCATGCTTGCGGATCCAGTTCTGGTCCAGCGGCTCGTTCTCGGCCGATGCGGCCAGCCAGGCGGCCTCGGCCAGCAGCTTGATCTGCAGCGGCATCAGGTCGCGGAAGATCCCCGACAGCGTGATCACCACGTCCACCCGCGGCCGGCCCAGCTCGGCCAGCGGGATCAGCGTGGCACCGGCGATGCGGCCATAGCTGTCGAAGCGCGGCAGTGCGCCCATCAGCGCCAGCGCCTGGGCAATGGGCGCGCCTTCGTTCTTCAGGTTGTCGCTGCCCCACAGCACCATGGCGATGGATTCGGGCAATGGGTTGCCGGCGGCGCTGTGGGTGTCCAGCAGCAACTGGGCCTGCTTGGCGCCGTCGCGCACCGCAAATGCGCTGGGGATGCGGAAGGGGTCGAAGCCGTGGATGTTGCGGCCGGTGGGCAGCACACCCGGCGTGCGCAGGATGTCGCCACCCGGCGCCGGGCGGATGTAGCGGGCATCCAGCGCGCGCAACAGGCCGTCGACCTCGGTGTCGACCGCCAGCATGCTGTCAGCGGCGGCCAGTTCGCGCATCAGCGTGAGATGGGCCTCGTCGCGTGGCAGCTGGCCTGCTGCCAGGCACTGTTCGGCGCTGCGGCCAGCGACCAGGGCTTCGATGGCGGCGCGCGGCAACTGCTTGCCGTGGGATGCATCGGCCATGGCCAGCAGCATGTCGACCCGCTCGGTGGCGCTGGGCGGGCGGCCGGTGACATGCAGCCCGTGCGGGATCAGCGTGTACTCCAGCTCCAGCATCTGCTCGGCCAGTGTGCCGACACGGCCATCGGCGTCACCCAAGGCGCTGCTGTCCCACAGCGGCTCGGCCGCGCAGAGGTTCAGCTCGGCGGCCTGGGACTGCAGCAACACCGCCAGATCGGTCCGGTCGGACGAATCGGCAGCGATGCTGCGCCAGCGCTCTATCGAGGCTTTCAGGTCGTTCAGGCCCTTGTAGAGCCCGGCCTGGGCCACCGGCGGCGTCAGGTAGCTCACCAGCGTGGCGCCCGAGCGGCGCTTGGCGATGGCGCCTTCGGACGGGTTGTTCGAGGCGTAGAGGTAGATGTTGGGCAGGTCGTTGATCAGGCGGTCGGGCCAGCAGTTGCCGCCCATGCCACTTTGCTTGCCGGGCATGAACTCCAGCGCGCCATGGGTGCCGAAGTGCAGCACCGCATGGGCTTTGAAATCTTCACGCAGGTAACGGTAGAAGGCCGAGAAGGCATGCGTTGGCGCCAGGCCCTTCTCGAACAGCAGGCGCATCGGGTCGCCCTCGTAGCCGAACGACGGCTGCACCGCCACCAGCACATTGCCGAACTGCTTGCCCAGCACGAAGATGGAGCGGCCGTTGCTGAGCTGGCGGCCGGGCGCCGGGCCCCATTGCGCCTCGATCTCGGCCAGCCAGCGCTCACGCCGCACATGCTCGTCGGCAGGGATCAGGGCGTGGACGTTGGCATCGGCGCCGTGCTGCTGGGCATTGCCGTGCAGCACCGCGTCACGCAGCGCGTCGATGCTCTCGGGCATGTCCACGCTGTAGCCCTGGCGCTGCATCGCCGCCAGGGTGTGGAACATCGACTCGAACACCGACAGGTAGGCGGCGCTGCCGATGTTGCCGGCATTGGGCGGGAAGTTGAACACCACCACCGCCACTTTGCGGCTGGCGCGCTCGCTGCGGCGCAGTGCCACCAGCTTGGCCACCCGGGCCGCCAGCATGATGGCCCGCTCGGGGCAGGAGGTCATGTCCTGCGCGGTGTCACTGGCCTTGAAGGTGCACGCGTGGTGGCAGCCGTTGCAGGTGACACCAGCCGCGCCGGGCCGGCCGCCGAAGACGATGGGCCCGGTGGAGCCGTCCAGCTCGGGGATGGCCACCATGATGGTGCTTTCGACCGGCAGCAGGCCGCGGTCGTTGCCGCCCCAGGCGTCCAAGGTCTGAAATTCCACCGGATGCGCAGCCACGTAAGGCACGTCCAGCGTGGCCAGGACTTCTTCGGCCGCCTTGGCGTCGTTGTAGGCCGGGCCACCGACCAGCGAGAAGCCGGTGAGCGAGACCACCGCGTCGACGGTGACCTGGCCGTCGCGCATGAAGAATTGCTCGATCGCGGGGCGCGAATCGAGCCCGGCGGCAAAGGCCGGCACCACCCGCAGGCCACGTGCTTCCAGCGCGGCGATCACGCCGTCGTAGTGGCCGGCGTTGTTCGACAGCAGGTAGCTGCGCAGCAGCAGCAGGCCCACCGTGCCCTGCGGCACCGTGCCCACTGCGGCGATCGGCACCGGCAGCTGGCTGGCCTCGGCGGCCAGGCGGCCCGGCATGCGGGGGTGGTAGACGCCGACTTCCGGGTAATCCAGCGGCGGCACCACCTTCAGCCTGCCGCGCAAGCCGCGACCGGCAGCTGCACCGCGGTCCACCACATGGCGCACCAGGTTCAGCATGTTGTCGTCGGAGCCGCCCAGCCAGTACTGCAGCGTGATGAAGTAGGCCCGCACGTCCTGCGCAGTGCCGGGGATGAAGCGCAGCATCTGCGGCAGCCGGCGCAGCATCTTCATCTGCGCCGCGCCACCGGTGGCGGGCTTGTCCTTGCTGCCGCCGCGCAGTTTCTTCAGCAGCGCCATCGGGCCGCTGGCCGGCTTGCTCATGTCGAAGTGGCCCAGGCGGGTGAGCTTGGTCACCTCGGCAGCCGAGGCCATGCAGATCATCGCTTCGCAGTCGTCGCGCCGTGCCTGCAGCAGGTCGAGGATGGGCAGGAAGTGGTCTTCGAGGAAGAGCATGCCGGCCACGATGATGTCGGCACGCGCCAGATCGTTGCGGCAGCGCTGGGTGGCGGCTTCGTTGCCGGCATATTCAGATGCGGCATGCAGGCTGATCTGCAGGCCGGGCAGCTCGCGCTTGAGCGTGGTGCGCGCACGCTCGACCGAACTGGCGAGGTGCGTGTCCATCGTGACGATGGTCAGGCGCAGAGGCTGGGCGGCCTCAGCGGCTGTAATGGGCTTTGGCGTCATAGAGAGTCTCGACCGTGATCGTGGCCAGGCCACGCTCGAGCGCGAAGCGCTCGGTATTGCGGCGCGCCTTGCCTCGCACGAAGAACGGGATCTTCTTCAATTCGAGTGCGGCTTCGTCGTTCCAGGTGCTCACCAGGGGCTGGTTGGCGGCTGGACCGTGGGCGGGCAAGGCGACAGTGGCGGGCGCTGCCGCCGCAGTGGCCGGCAGATCTGCCGACTGTGGCTGCTCAGAGATGGCAGCAATTTCTTGAACGGAGGTGTGCGGCACCAATGACAGCACCGGCGTGCCGGCGCGGCCCAGGTGCGAGGGCGCGGCGTCCTCGTGGAACTCGGCGTCGCCCTTGAACATGCCCAGCAGATGCTCTTCCAGGCCCATCATCAGCGGATGCACCCAGGTGTCGAACAGCACGTTGGCGCCTTCGATGCCCATCTGCGGCGAGTAGCGCGCCGGGAAGTCCTGCACATGCACCGGCGCCGAGATCACCGCGCAGGGCACGCCCAGGCGCTTGGCGATGTGGCGCTCCATCTGCGTGCCCAGCACCAGCTCGGGTTGGGCTTCGGCGATGGCGGCTTCCACGGTGAGGTAGTCGTCGCTGATCAGCGGCTCCACGCCATAGAGCTTGGCGGCGTCGCGCACCTCGCGGGCAAACTCTCGGCTGTAGGTGCCCAGGCCCACCACCTGAAAGCCCAGCTCGGTGGCGGCCACCCGGGCTGCGGCTACTGCATGGCTGGCGTCGCCGAAGATGAAGACCCGCTTGCCGGTGAGGTAGGTGCTGTCCACCGAGCGCGCATACCAGGGTGCGCGGGTGCCGCCGTCACCCATGTCGGCGCCGATCTCGGCCAGCAGCGGCGCGGCGTCCAGCCCGGCCAGCGCGGCCACCTCGGTGATGAAGTCACGCGTGGCGCCCATGCCGATCGGCACCACCGTGGTGTGCGGCTGGCCGTGGTTACGGCGCAGCCAGCTGGCGGTGGTGCTGGCGACCTCGGGGTAGAGCACCACGTTGAAGTCGGCCTCGCCCAGGCGGCGCAGGTCGGCCACGCTGGCACCCTGCGGTGCGCAGACGCTCACATCGACGCCAAGACGCGCGAGCAGGCGGGTGACCTCGGTCACGTCGTCGCGGTGGCGAAAGCCCAGCGCGGTCGGGCCCAGCAGGTTGCAGCGGGGGCGCTGGCCGGCAGGCCGGGGCGCACGCGCACTGCCTGCGGCCGGCGCCGGGCACAGCTGGCGCACCAGCTGGTAGAAGGTTTCGGCGGCGCCCCAGTTTTCCTTGCGCTGGTAGCTGGGAAGCTCCAGCGCCACCACCGGCAGCGGCAGGTTCAGTGCCTGGGCCAGACCACCCGGGTCGTCCTGGATCAGCTCGGCGGTGCAGCTGGAGCCCACCAGCATCGCCGCCGGGCGGAAGCGCTCGTAGGCGTCACGCGCGGCGGTCTTGAAAAGCTCGGCGGTGTCGCCGCCGAGATCACGCGCCTGGAAGGTGGTGTAGGTGACCGGCGGGCGCTTGTCGCTGCGCTGGATCATCGTGAACAGCAGATCGGCGTAGGTGTCGCCCTGGGGCGCATGCAGCACGTAGTGCACGTCCCGCATCGCGGTCGCGATGCGCATCGCGCCGACGTGCGGCGGGCCTTCGTAAGTCCAGAGCGTGAGTTGCATGGCGCAGACGGTCTCAGGCAGCCTGCAGGGGCGCGAGGCCCAGCTTGTTGCGCCGCAGCAACGGGCGGGCGAACAGCTCAGCCAGGTCACCGGCCTGGTCGAAGCCTTGGATCGGGGTGAACACCAGCTCGATGGACCATTTGGTGGTCAGGCCCTCGGCCTCCAGCGGATTGGCCAGGCCCAGGCCGCAGACCACCAGATCAGGTGCCAGTGCCTTGCAGCGCAGCAGTTGCTGCTCCACATGCTGGCCTTCGGACAGACTGGTGCCGGCCGGCAGCCAGGCCAGCTCGGCGGCCATGTGGGCGCGGTGCAGGTAGGGCGTGCCCACTTCGGTCAGCTGCATGCCCAGCTCACGCGACAGGAAGCGCGCCAGCGGCAGCTCCAGCTGTGAATCGGGGAAGAAGAAGATGCGCTTTCCGGCCAGGCGGGGCCTGTGCGCCGCCACTGCCTGCAGGGCACGGGCGCGGGCCGGAGCGATCACCTGCTGGAACAATGCCGGGTTCACGCCCATCGCGCTGGCAGCGGCCTGCAGCCAGGCCTCGGTGCCCTCGGCACCGAGCGGGAACGGCGCCACCAGGCGCTGCGCACCACGCGCTTCCAGCGCGCGGGCGGTGTCGGCGAGGAAGGGCTGGGCCAGCAGCAGCCGGGTGTTCGGGCCGACGGCCGGCAGCGCGCCGGCGCGCCGCGGCGGGAAGAACTGCACGGCACCCAGGCCCATGGCCTTGAACAGGCGCTGGAACTGGTCTTCGACCACATCGGCCAGCACGCCGGCCACCAGCACGGTGGGCGGGGCGTCGGCCTTGGCGGCGGGCATCTCGGGCACCAGGGCGGCCAGGCAGGCGTCCTCGCCCTGGGTGAAGGTGGTCTCGATGCCGCTGCCGGAGTAGCTGAGCACGCGCACATCGGGAAGGTACCGGGCCGACAGGCGCTGCGCGGCGCGCGACAGATCGAGCTTGATCACTTCCGACGGGCAGCTGCCCACCAGGAACAGCAGCTTGATCTCGGGCCGGCGCGCCAGCAATTGCTGCACCACGCGGTCGAGTTCTTCCTGCGCGTCGGCCAGCCCGGCCAGGTCGCGCTCGTCGATGATGGCGGTGGCGAACCGCGGCTCGGCGAAGATCATCACACCGGCGGCCGACTGCAGCAGGTGGGCGCAGGTGCGCGAACCCACCACCAGGAAGAAGGCATCCTGGATCTTGCGGTGCAGCCAGACGATGCCGGTGAGCCCGCAGAACACCTCGCGCTGGCCGCGCTCGCGCAGCACCGGCGCGTCGCTGCAGCCCGCGTCGGACAGGATGGGAATCACTGCGGTCACCGGGCGGCTCCTGCCAGCGCGGCGTCGGCCCGGGCCATGTCCAGCCGGGCCAGGCGCAGTTTCCAGATGAACTGGCCGGCATTGATCAGGTAGGTGGCATAGGCGGCCAGGGCCAGCAGCATCTGGCCACGTGCGTCCAGTGCACCGGTGAACACGGCCCACAGGTAGGCCGTGTGCAAGGCCAGCACGAGCATGCTGAACACGTCTTCCCAGAAGAAGGCTTCGGCGAACAGGTACTTGCCGAAGACCACCTTCTCCCAGATGCAGCCGGTGATCATGATGGTGTAGAGCGTCAGGGTCTTCACCACGACCGAGATGGTGGCCGACTCCAGCCCGGCGCCGGTGACCAGATAGCGCAGCACCAGCACCAGGCTGACCGCAAACACCAGGAACTGGACGGGCGCCAGCAGGCCCTGCACCAGCGTCCACTTGCTGGTGTCGCGGCGGACGCGCTGCTCTGGCGTGTACAGCGGCGGGCGGGGGGCGCGACCATGGGCTTGGCGCAAATCGGGGCTGGTCCGGACACTGGGCATGGAGCGGAATCTAGAGGCGACTCCGGAAAGTGTCAATCCGGGTTGACGTATTTTCGGTCTGACATTAGTCTCGAGACGACATCGGCATTGATCCCTACTTGACGGGCCCGAGGGAGGGACTGACATTCGTCAAAGGTCGCAGAGATAGACAACAACCGACTGCCCAGGCGCACACCGAGCTTGCCAAGGCGGCGACGGCAGCAGCCCTGACTCAGCTTGAGGAGATCGCATTGAGCCGCATCCAACCAGAGAAGACGAGTACCAGCGATGTGCCTGGCGCTGACTGGCACGCCAGTGAACAGCCGGATTGCTGGGCCGAGATGCAGTCCGTCACCGCGCACCAGGGCCATGCAGCCTGGGCCGGCCTGGCCAGCCAGCGCCCGGCTGTGGAAGAGCGGTTGTCGCGGCTGGTGCACACCATCGAGCAGGACATCATTCCCCGTCTGGTGCGTGCGCACGCGCAGGTGCAGGCGTCTGCAGCCGGTGCCGATGCGAACATGCCAACCCGCGCCGAGGTGGTGGCTTTCACCGCGCAGGTGATGGACCGCGATGATGCCGGCATCCATGCGCAGTTGGCGGCCCTGCGTGCACGCGGTGTGAGTGTCGAGTCCCTCTATGTCGGCCTGCTGGCGCCAGCGGCGCGCTACCTCGGAGAACTGTGGGACGACGACCGCTGCCACTTCGCCGACGTCACCGTCGGCATGGGGCGCCTGCAGCAGATCATGCG
>Ga0136636_10000618_pt1 | contig 18825 bp, 16 predicted proteins | sample AntDrymUQ8522106_2_FD_104653 | JGI IMG/M metagenome (GOLD analysis project Ga0136636, IMG submission 104653) | Polar desert sand microbial communities from Dry Valleys, Antarctica - metaG UQ852 (21.06) | ecosystem: Environmental > Terrestrial > Soil > Desert | place: Antarctica: Dry Valley... | reverse complement strand
TGGTTGTGCCACTTGCACGCCACCGAGCCCGCAAAGGGGCTGATTTCGCCACACGCGTAAAAGCCCGACAGCACGGCTCCTTTGCTCAGAACATCGGCCACGGCGTCGACATCTTCCTCAACACGCCCGCCCATCAACAGTTTTTGACCCACACAACTCACCAGCAACGCCAAGCCCTGCCCCAGTGACGGCAACGCGTCTTTGACGTCTAACGATTCAAACTGCGACGCGGACATCACGCAAGTATCTTCACTGACGCCATGGGAGGAAATTTCACCGGCTGTTGTGCAATCCAACAGGTGCGCACCAGAAAAACGTGTTGTGAGCGGGTCCGCCACCGCCTGCAGCCATCGCTGTGCTCCAAAGGCCAAAATCAACTGCGCAGAATTGCCCTGCAACCGATCCAGTTCAGTGGAAACCGTCGAGCGGCCCGACACCGTGATTTGATGGATATTCACACAAATCTCCTAGAATTTTTGTGTGGAAATACTAACGGCTTTCAGTGCCCATGGGCACAAAAGCGTGATATTTTTATCACGCACACGACTCAGAACAACCGTCCACAACAGGGTGAATTTGTTCTAAACGTAAGTGCTTGATCTGTAACGGGGAATTTTTTCACTCAATATTCGCACTCCCTCTGACTGAACAGAGAACAAATTCACCGTGCCGTCCACGATCACTTGGGTGCATTGGGCCATTGCGATGGTACAAATAGTCAGAAACCCAATGCAGTCGCCCTGCCCAAACTTAACTAACAGGCGCGTCAACCCGTTGACGCGCCCAAATCCATAGGGCTACACCGCCCAATACCATCGGCACGCACAACCACTGACCCATGCTCATCCCCAGGGACAACACCCCAAGATGGGCATCGGGTTCGCGAAAAAACTCTGCGGCGAACCTGAACACGCCATAACCCACTAAAAACGCGGCCCCCACCTCGCCTTGTTTGCGTCGTTTTCTGGCGAACAGCCACAACAAAACAAACAGCAACAACCCTTCCAGCAGAAACTGGTAAATTTGTGACGGATGGCGTGGCACATCGCCTGCACCGCGAAACACCATGCCCCAGGGCAATTGAGGGTCGGCGACGCGGCCCCAAAGCTCGCCATTGATGAAATTTCCCACCCGGCCCGCCGCCAAACCCGTGGGGACACAGGGCGCAACAAAATCGGTCACTTGCAACAAAGGCCGCTTGCGGGAGCGCGCAAACCACAGCATCGCCACGATCACGCCCAGCATGCCGCCGTGAAAGCTCATGCCGCCCTGCCAAACCGCAAACACTTCCAAGGGATGCGCCAAGTAATAAGCCGGTTTGTAAAACAGGCAATACCCAATGCGCCCCCCCAACACCACGCCCATGACACCCAGAAACAAAATATCCTCTAGGTCACGTTTGCTCCAGGCTTGCGCCCCTGTGAGGGACGCATACGGCTCATGGGCCAGACGCAGCTTTCCGAGCCACATGAACAAGGCAAATGCGGCCAAATACGTCAGACCGTACCAATGAATGGCCAAGGGCCCCAGTTGCAAGGCAACCGGGTCAATCACAGGGTGCTGCAGCATCAGTCTTCCAACAGCGTCAGGTCACGAACCGCACCTTTGTCCGCCGACGTGACCAGCTTGGCATAAGCCCTGAGCGCAGCAGACACGCGACGTTTGCGCGGCAAGGCAGGTTTCCAGCCCTTGGCATCTTGTTCGGCACGGCGCGTGGCGAGTTCTTCAGCCGAGAGCAACACTTGGATGTCGCGGTTCGGAATGTCAATGCGAATGCGGTCGCCGTTACGCACCAATCCAATGGTTCCCCCTGCGGCAGCTTCCGGCGAAACGTGCCCAATGGACAGGCCCGAGGTGCCGCCTGAGAACCGCCCGTCCGTCAACAACGCGCAGGCTTTACCTAATCCTTTGGACTTGATGTACGACGTCGGGTAAAGCATTTCCTGCATGCCGGGACCCCCTTTGGGGCCCTCATAACGGATCACCACCACGTCACCGGGCAGCACTTTGTCACCCAGAATGTTTTCCACCGCGTCGTCTTGCGATTCAAACACGCGGGCTGGCCCCTCAAACACCAGCAAAGCGTCATCCACGCCGGCAGTCTTCACCACACAGCCGTCAATGGCAATATTGCCTTCCAAAATGGCCAAACCACCTTCTTGAGAGTACGCATTCGCGCCCGAGCGAATGCAACCTTCGGCACGGTCCAGATCCAGGCTGGGCCAACGCGTTTTCTGGCTGAACGCCACCTGCGTCGGGATGCCGCCTGGGCCTGCTTTGTAAAAGGTTTGCACCTCGGCACTGGGGTTGCGGGCAATGTCCCACTGGTCCAGCGCGTCTTTCATGGTTTTGCTGTGCACCGTCGGCAAATCTGTGTGCAACTTACCCACCCGATCCAATTCGCCCAAGATGGCCATGATGCCACCGGCGCGGTGCACATCTTCAATGTGGTACTTCTGCGTGTTGGGCGCCACCTTGCACAACTGTGGAACCAAGCGCGAGATGCGGTCGATATCCTTCAGGGTGAAATCAATCTCAGCCTCTTGCGCAATCGCCAAGATGTGCAAAATCGTGTTGGTCGAGCCGCCCATGGCAATGTCCAGCGTGACCGCGTTTTCAAACGACTTGAACCCCATGGAACGCGGCAACACGGTCTGATCATCCTGCTCATAGTAGCGTTGGCACAGCTCCACCACCAAACGGCCCGCGCGCTTGAACAGTTGTTCACGGTCTGCATGCGTTGCCACCACCGTGCCGTTACCGGGTAAGGAAAGCCCCAAGGCTTCGGTCAGACAGTTCATGGAGTTGGCGGTGAACATGCCAGAACATGAACCACAGGTAGGGCACGCCGAGCGCTCCACCTCTGCCACCTCTTCGTCAGACACATTGGGGTCGGCTGCCATCACCATGGCGTCCACCAAATCAATCTTGAACACACCCAGCTTGGTCTTACCCGCTTCCATGGGGCCACCAGAGACAAACACCACCGGAATGTTCAGCCGCATGGCCGCCATCAGCATGCCGGGCGTGATCTTGTCGCAATTGGAAATGCAGACCATGGCATCGGCGCAATGCGCATTCACCATGTACTCCACCGAATCGGCAATCACGTCGCGACTGGGCAACGAATACAGCATGCCGTCATGCCCCATGGCAATACCGTCATCTACCGCTATGGTGTTGAACTCTTTAGCCACGCCGCCTGCCGCTTCGATCTCACGGGCCACCAGTTGACCAAGGTCTTTGAGGTGAACGTGACCGGGCACAAACTGCGTGAAGGAGTTCACCACGGCAATGATAGGCTTGGAAAAATCGCCATCCTTCATGCCGGTGGCGCGCCACAGGGCACGAGCACCAGCCATGTTGCGGCCAGCAGTAGAGGTCTTGGAACGGTATTCAGGCATGGTATGTGTGTCTTAAAAAGTGGTCCTGATCAAAAATCAACCGAAACTTCCCATTGGGCGCACCGGCGGTACTGTTTGGGTGCAAACAGCACATTGCTCTGGGATCCCTAGTGAAAAATCCTAGTTGAAAATTGTGCTGGATTATCCCCCACACCTCTGGCAGGCAAAACGACCGGGGAACGGTTCGCTTACGGCGTGAAGGGGCGATGCCGCGTTGGCAACCGGAGTTGCACAGCCGTCGTGACGCATTCAACACGCAACATACACCACCCTATCAACGGGGCCGTTTGTCGTAACTGGCGTCCAAAGCTCTTTTGGTGCGCTCTAACCGCTCATCCCGGCGTCGGTCATCACGCTCCATGGCCTTGCGTTTGGTGTAACCCGTGCTGTCTGCCCACGCCCACCATGCCACGGCTGCCAAAAATGGCGACAAAACCCACCACCACGACCACGTGGCTACCACCCCAATTTCGGCGTATTTCAACGCCAAAAAAACCAGACCTAAACCCAAAAAATACATGATGATTTCCCGTGTGCGTTTGACCAAAACCCGCGCGCTTGCGACGACCCGCTCAAAAAGGATTGATACTCGGGACAACCCTGCACTGCCGCGGTGGAACTCTAACCCATATTCATCCAAGGATGTCCCCATGATGCGCACCGTCTTTGCCGTCGTCACATACAGCTTCCTGGCGGCACCCGTGCTGGCCAGCCCAGAGTTGGCCAAACAAAAGAACTGCATGGGCTGCCACGCGATTGAACGCAAAATTGTCGGCCCAGGCTACAAAGAGATTGCTGCGAAATACGCCGGAACAAACGTGGCGGGCGACCTTGCCCAAAAAATCATCAAAGGCAGCAAAGGAACCTGGGGCGTCGTGTCCATGCCCGCCAACCCACAGGTCAGCGAGGCGGAGGCCAAAAAATTGGCAAGCTGGGTTCTTTCCCTCAAGTAAGGTTGCCTAACAGACACCCGATGCAAACAAGCCCGCTCATGCGGGCTTGTTTGCATCGGTACCGGGGACAGCCCAGACTGCGCCTGGGCCAGTAGCGATGTTTTGTGCGATATCAATAGGCCTGCCCCAACTGCCCCAAAATAGCAGGGTTTTCCAGTGTGGACGTGTCCTGCGTGATGGTTTCGCCCTTGGCCAACGAGCGCAACAGGCGACGCATGATCTTGCCGGAGCGCGTTTTGGGCAGGTTCTCGCCAAAACGAATGTCTTTGGGTTTGGCAATCGGGCCAATTTCCTTGGCAACCCAATCACGCAACTCCTTGGCAATGGCTTTGGCTTCGTCGCCACTGGGGCAGCCACGCTTGAGCACCACAAACGCGCAAATGGCTTCGCCCGTCAAGTCGTCAGGTCGTCCCACCACAGCGGCTTCGGCCACCAGATCGGCCTTAGACACCAATGCGGATTCAATCTCCATGGTGCCCATGCGGTGGCCTGACACGTTCAGAACATCATCAATACGACCGGTGATGCGGAAGTAGCCACGGTCTGCGCTACGCACTGCGCCGTCGCCAGCCAAGTAATAAGTGCCACCCATTTCTGCCGGGAAGTAACTGGTTTTAAAGCGCGCTGGATCATTCCAGATGGTGCGAATCATCGATGGCCAAGGCCGTTTGACCACCAGCATGCCGCCTGAACCGTTGGGCACGTCCTGCCCGGCTTCGTCCACAATGGCCGCCATGATGCCTGGTAGCGGCAAGGTGCAGCTGCCGGGAACCAAAGGCGTCGCCCCAGGCAGCGGCGTGATCATGTGGCCGCCGGTTTCGGTTTGCCAGAAGGTGTCCACAATCGGGCAGCGCTCTTTGCCAATGTTCTTGTAGTACCACATCCAGGCTTCCGGGTTGATGGGCTCGCCCACGGAACCCAAAATGCGCAAGCTGGACAAGTCCGAGCGGTCGGGATGCACCTTTTCATCGCTCTCTGCAGATTTGATGAGCGAGCGAATGGCCGTGGGGGCAGTGTAAAAAATGCTGCATTTATGGCGCTCAATCATTTGCCAAAAACGCCCGGCGTTGGGGTACGTGGGAACGCCTTCAAAAATGACCTGTGTGGCACCTGCGGCCAAGGGGCCATAGGCGACGTAGGCGTGACCGGTGATCCAGCCGATGTCGGCCGTGCACCAGAAAACGTCATCCGAACGAAGGTCAAACGTCCAGTCCATAGTCAACTTGGTCCACAAGACAAAACCACCCGTGGCGTGCTGCACGCCTTTGGGTTTGCCCGTAGAACCCGATGTGTACAAAATGAACAGCGGATGCTCCGCACCCACCATTTCGGGTGCGCATTCGATGCTTTGCCCGGCCATGGCTTGCGTGAAGGTGATGTCCCGCCCTTGCACCATATTGGTGGGTGAAGACGTGCGCTCATACACAAACACGGTGGTGATGGACTCGCAGCCACCCATATCCAAACCTTCGTCCACGATGGCTTTGAGCGGCAGTTGCTTGCCCCCGCGCATCTGGAAGTTGGCCGTAACCACGGCGACCGCGCCTGCGTCGATGATGCGTTCTTGCAGGGCTTTGGCGGAAAATCCACCAAACACCACACTGTGAGTGGCGCCAATGCGGGCGCAGGCCTGCATCGCAACCACGCCTTCCAGTGTCATGGGCATATAAATCAGCACGCGGTCACCTTTTTGGATACCCCGAGCTTTCAAGGCATTGGCAAATTGGCTGACCTTGCCCAACAGTTCTTTGTAGGTGGTCTTGGTGACCGCACCATCATCGGCCTCAAAAATCACAGCCGCCTTGTTCTCGTTGGCCGTGCCCATATGTTTGTCCAGACAGTTGACGCTGGCGTTGAGCTCACCATCTTCAAACCACGTGTAAAAGGGCGCGTTGGACTCGTTCAGTGTCTTGGTGAACGGCTTGCTCCAAACCACGTTCTCACGTGCCAGGCGCGCCCAAAAACCTTCAAAATCTTTTTCTGCCTCGGCACATAAGGCGTGGTAACCCTCCATGCCAGACACACGCGCCGCGTTGACGACGGCATCACTTGGGGGGAAAACACGGTTTTCAACCAACAAAGATTCAATGGCGGACGATGGTGTGCTCACAGGTAAATCTCCTCTTGTAAATAGTATGCCTGGCGCTAATGTCCAATCTAGCACTTACAGCGCACTGACTGGCATCGGTTGACCGCGGCGCGACAGTGACCGATTTATCCCCAATGAGCTGTTAACCCACTAAAAATATGGGTTTTTAGCTGCAATTAATGCAGCAAAATCATGGGTGTTGGTCGGCCAAAGCTGCTGTACCCCATGCCACGCTATTGGTTAGCAGCCCTGCTGAAAAGCATATCCACAGGTAGGCGCACCATCACTGAGTTCTCGTTGACCGAGCTGACCACGGCGAACCCTGGCGTTGATGTGTCGCGGCGCACCGGGTGTGACAACTGGTCACCGTGGCGGTTGGTGATGGCCGCAACGAGCGGCGCATTGGCCGTTGCACCGCGCTGGGTCACGATAGCGGTCTCCCCGCTGGCCAGCTTCACATAACAGCCCGGTGGGTAAATGCCGAGTTCTTTGATGACCAACGCTGCCAATTGGTCCCCTTTGCTTTGCGTGAACAAATCACGTGCTGCCTGCTGCGCAGGCAGTGGTTTGCGCCCAGCACGGGGACTGTGTTTGGCTGTGAAACGGTCCACAAAAAGCAGCAGTCGCGCCAGTTCGGTCGGCTGAGTGACTTGAAGCGGGTAGCCAGTACCGCCGGTTTCTTCGTGATGTTGTTCAATTGCCTGGAGCCATTCGTCGTCGTCCAGGCCCGCTTGGCGCAGCAAGTCAGCACTTTTCACCGGGTGCTCTTTGATGAGTTTCATTTCACTGGGAACTGGTCGCACCCCTCGGTTGGCTAACTGCCCCTGAAGCTCCAGCATGGAGATGTTCATGGTCAAAGCGGCGCCAATAGCGGACTGGCGACGCTCCTCATGCCATCCCAACTTTCGCGTCAAAAGGCTGGTCAGTGCTGCCGCGTGCAAAGAATGCGCAATGCCGTAGTTCAGCATACGTGAATGGTCATGCCGCATGATCAGAAAAATCAATATATCAACATTGCCATCTGCGTAAGCGGCAATATGACCAATGGCATCATTGACTCGCTGCAAAAAATATTGCTCAGTGGGAGAACGCAGCAGCGTGCCCAAGCGCGACTCCAAGGAATTCCAGCGATTGCTCAAATTTTCTTTGGGTGCGTTGGCTTTGCCGCTATGCGCGGTCGCCTCTGCGGCATCCACAAACACACCACGCTCCAGAAGGGCTGCCAACGACCGCTCATCTGGAACCAAGTGACCACGCGCCAATAAAAGGGCACCATTGCCATCACGCACCCCCCAAGGGAGAGTCACGCCGGCATACAACAGTTGACTAACGTCAGTCAAAGGAATCAATTTCATGGGTTACCGCTGTTTTCAAATCGCTGTGCCTGCAGCTGGTAGATATGTAGCAAACAGACAACGAGTTGTGTCATTTTGAGGTCACCATCAGGGTATTGCCCTAGCGTAAACCCTAGGCCAGGCCAATTTGAGACCAAAAAACGCAACGTTGCGCAGCTTTCCCCTGCTCTGAGCCCAACAACAGCGACATGGGTTGGTGCTTTGTAACTCCTATCGCTTCATGCAGGGAAAGTTCAAACTGTCCGTCGGCGCCAACTTAGTAAGAGGCCAGGCGCAGCGTTTTGTAACTCATGTAACAAAGCGATGGATTTCGTAGCACCTGTACTTGATTTAAGCGCGCACAGCCCAGCGTAACTTGGCAGATGTTGAGCGTGGGTTGGCCCGTCGCTCCTCAAATGATGCACGAATCGGATCAGGTGCGACGCTTGAAAAAATGCCGCCGCGCTCGCCGGACTGAAACGCCTTTTTGACGCGTCGATCTTCGCCCGAGTGGAAGCTCAGTATGGCCACACGACCGCCGGGTTTCAAACAACTGGGCAGTTGCGTCAGAAAGCGGTCCAAGACGCCAAACTCGTCATTGACTTCGATACGCAATGCCTGAAAAGTGCGCTGCAGCGCTTTTTTGGTTTCAGCCAATTTTTCGTCTTCAGGCATGCTGCGCTTGAACGTCGGCGCCAAAGTCAGGCGCACCACATCGGCCAGCTGCGTTGTGGTTTCCAGATACTGGCCCTGCAGCGCGGCCGCCAGCACCACGGCGTAGGGTTCATCAGAGTTGTCCACCAGCAGATCACGCAGACGCTGTCGGGTGATCGATTGAAGCAACTCCGAGGCGGATTGGCCACTGCTCGGATCCAGACGCAAATCCAGTGGACCGCATGCTTTGAAGCTGAATCCCCGCGCCGGGTTGTCGATTTGCATCGAAGACACACCCAAATCAGCCAGAACCACATCAAAACCGCCTGCTTCGGGCAACAAGGTCGCCAGCTCGGCAAAGTTGATACGACGCACGATCAGTTCGGTCGGCAAAAAACCTAGTTTTCTCAACCTATCTTCAGTGCGCGGTAACTCCACTGGGTCAACGTCTACCGCATACAGACGACCGCCAGGCAACAACCGGGGCAAAATTTCTTGGCTGTGCCCACCAAAACCAAGCGTGGCGTCCAAGCCAATTTCGCCTGGCTTTGGGTTCAGAATCTCGAGAATTTCATTGACACAAATCGAGCGGTGCATGCCCGCCGGGGTTTGCCCCCGATCCAACACTTTTTGCAACTCCGCCGCGTGCGCGCCTGGGTCCAATTCTTTGTATTTGTCTTCAAAACGTTTGGGGTGTGTGCCCGCATAACGCACCCGTCGTTGGTGGGGAGGAATGGCATCGGTCATGTGTCGATTGTGGGGCTTATTGCCCATCTATCCTGCGCCTACGGCAAACGCTAGGGGATTCACTGGGCTTGAGGGGCAATGGGCGTTGGCGCCACACTGGGCAGCCGCAGCGTGAACGTGCAACCTTGCTCAAGCTCACTGGTCACCTCGATGCTGCCACCCAAGGGCCCGACCACCAGGTTGTAACAAATGTTCATTCCCAAGCCACTGCCACCTTTGCCCAGCTTGGTGGTGAAAAAAGGATCAAACACACGCCCCACCACCGTCGCTGACATGCCGACGCCATCGTCGCTGTACAACAAACGTACATGGCCACCTTCGCACCGTGCCCAAATGTGCATTACACCGTGCGCACGTCCTTCAAAACCATGAATCAGGGAGTTGTTCATGAGATTGGTGACGACGCGTTCCAGGGAACCGGGATAGCCGTCCATCTCAATGCCTTTGGGCACATCCAATTCCACGCGGTATGGGGTTTTGTGAAGATTGAGCGTGATCAACGCAACGACCGCGTCCAAGGTGTCACGCAGGTCAAATCGGCAACGCCGCTCCGACGACTGGTTTACCGAGACCTGTTTAAAATTGTTGACCAGTTTGACAGCACGCTCCAGGCCACTCAGCATGAGCGCCGTGCAATCGCGCGCTGTGGCCAGATAGCCGTCAAATTGCTTGCGGCTCAAACCACCCGCCGCAACCGTCGCCACCAATGCATCGGTGCGGTCCTGTAAAGTGGTGGCCATCATGAGGCAGTTGCCAATCGGGGTATTGAGCTCGTGGGCCACAGCGGCAACGATCGAACCCAGAGACGCCAATTTCTCGGATTCAACCAAGTGTTTTTTGGTTTGCTGCAGTCGCTCCAACGCTTGGCCAAGCTCCACGTTGGACGCCTTTAACTCCTCGGTCCGCGCGTGAACACGCTGATCAAGCTGGGTGTTCAGCTCCACCAACTTGGACTGGGCCGCCAACTGCTCGGTGATGTCAATGGCAATACCCAAAAAGCCGTCAATGTCGCCCTCGGCACCCCGCACTGCACTGACCACCAACGACACCTTGACACGGTGACCGTCCTTGCGCACGTAAGTCCATTGGCGGGTCTCAGAATTGCCTGTCAATACCATCGCCACAAAGGTTTCAAATCCGGCGACGGGATGCTGCAATTGCGCGCTGAGCTGCGCTGCACGCTGGTCAATCTCCTCGGCCAGATGCAGCAAGACGGGTGACTTTCCAAGGATTTCTTCAGCCGAGTAACCCAGCATCCGTTCGGCACCCCGGTTGAACATTTGAATCGCGCCCTGGGGGTCAGTGGCGATGATAGAGACCTCTTGTGCGGCGTCCAGCACCGACTGCAACCGTCGGTTGAGCGCCACCAGTTCATCAAACAACTGTGCGTTGTGGTGGGTCGCGGCCGTCAGATCAACTTTTAGCAGGTCACGCGAGCGCTCCAGCTCGCCGACCAAAATGCTGTGGATCAAGGTACTTGATATTTCATCACGCAGAGTTTCCAGGCGAACCTGCGGCATTTGCGTCAGGTCCAACACCATATAGCCGTGGTGTTCTATATGTTGAAAAATGGGCAGCACCGCGCAAGCGCGGTACTTTGAGGCACTGGCCCAAGGGTCGGGCAGCAACTGCTCCGTGGGAAATGGGGCGTCAACCCCGTCCCTGTGGCGCACGTAGTCTGTCATGGCAAACACCACTTCGGAGCGACGGGGAATCTGAGCGGACTGCGAGCAACTTTGGAACTTGACGCTACGCTGGTACAGCACGATGTAGGCGCTGGGAATTTCAAATTCGTGCATGGCGGATTCAACCAAGGACAGAATCTCCTCGCGACCGGAACCGATCAACTGGCGTTTAAGAAAATTGAGTTCCCTGAAACTGAGGTCTTCGTAGGTACTACCGATCTGGTGAACCGAATTGCCCGCATTGAAGGTGTTTCGAGCATTGATCAAAGTCAGTTGCGCGTTGAGCAGAAACTCTGCTGCCGGATTCAACACCTCACCGCACGCCAACGCGGCCGCCTGTTGATACCGGTACATCGACAGAACCAGCGTCTGTAAACGTGACACGTCGCCCGTGGTCCGCAATAACTCAAGCGCCAAGCTGCTCACGCATTCTTCAACCGCGCGCGCGCCCTCGGCCAAACTTTGCTCCAACTGCGCGTAAAAGCCTCGGTACAGTGTCTGTAACGCTGGCGGCAGGTTCAATACCGCAAAAATTTCATCCTCTTTGTTGACCACTGCGTGTGGCGTACCGGCGTTGGCAACATGCAATTCATGGCCACAGCCACATGAAATGCGTCGCACCAAACGGGTCGGCATCAAGGTGAGGTGGGGCACTTGCTCCCCCTGAAAATGGGCATTGAGCAAATCAACCGCACAGGCGGTGGACTCCGATAACGGCATGGACACCGTCGTCAGATTGGGCGCTTCATGGGTGCAACCAAAAGACTGAGAATCGTCAAACCCGGTCACCGCAAAGTCTTGCGGCACACGCCAGCCACGCTCCAACGCAACGGACAACGCGCCGTAGGCCATGCCGTCGTTGGCCACCACCACCGCGTCAAACGGAACTTGGCGGTCCAACAGGTCCGCCATGGCTGCGCACCCTTCTGTTGTAGTGAAGTTACCCTGCACCACCAAACGCGGATCTAACACCAATCCGGCCTCTCGCAAACTATCGCAAAAAGCCTCAAACCGCGATTCCGCATTCGTATTGCCGTCAGGGCCTTTCATGAAGGCAAAGCGCTTGTAGCCGTGGTCCTGCAAAAGGTGCTGCATCAGTTCGCGCATTCCCAGATGGTTGTCAGCCAGCACGGTGTACGCCCCAGGAATGTCGCAAAAGACACTGGCCACCGGAACTCTTAAATACTGATGGACAAACTCAATTTTTTGGGGTTTTTCCAATTCTGCCGTTACCAACGACGTAATGGAAATGAAGGCATCTAACCGGGGGCTGTTGGCCAGTTGGTACAAAATATTGAACTGCCGCTCAAGGGGCAGTTCAATATCCACACGGCAGCCGGGTAGCAACAGCAATTCGTTCCCATTGGCGCTGGCTCGCTCACGCAAACCCAACATCAACTCTCGGTGAAGTGGGCCAGACAGTTTGTCAATTAAAAATCCGATGTGACGCCGATGTTGCTGCGTTGAGCTGACCATATGACACCCCAATCATTCACATGTGACACATTCTCCGACGAGTACTGCAACCCGCAAGTTGACGAACAACAATGAAAGTGATGGATTCGCACTCAGGGCAAGGCGCAAACCGCAGCCATAGCCGTCGCTATGGCGAGGATTTGTAACGCCACCATGGGGCCAAGGCGCGCTTTCACGTTTAGATACTTTCGGGTTGCAGGACTAGCCCAGGGAAACCATTCTTGACCGACCGGGATCACATGCCGAGAGACTTCAACAAATCATCGTGGGCGTGCGCATCAGAGGTAACTGCCGTCGTGGATACATTCGCAGCTTGTGCGTTGGCTTGTGAAATCACCGTGTCGGGATCAAGAACTTCCGTGTTCTCAAAATCATGGAGCTTGATGAACTCGGTGCGATCTATCGCCAACTCTAGATAAAAAATATTGTTCTTGGCGGTGTAAAAGGTCACCCGACGGGTCTCTGGATTATCCAAATGGGTGTCCACGCTCAACATCACTTGCTTGGTCAGAACCAACATCTTGGGCTGGTTTTGCGTGATATGCGTTTGAAGTTCCCGCCTCACCTTGCCCGAAAAATCTCCGACGATTTGGTTCATCAACTCACCCATGATGTTGGCGACTTCGTCAGAGGTATGGGAACTTGCCAATTCACTCTTGGGCATGCCCATGGACAGCATGTAGCTTTCATATAGCTCCATGGCTGTTTGTGCTGAAAAATTAATCACCACCAACCCTGAGAATCCCCCATCAAAGAGTACAAAACACCCAATGTCTGGCTTAAGACAGGTCTTGGTGATTCGCTGAACCATGCCCGAGTAGTGCACTTGGCAGTCGGTAGCAAAATTCAACACACGTGTGACCGAATTGCATAAACTGCTCAGCATGTCTTCGGTACCGTAGACAATGTCGTTTTGCGAATTTTTGTTTCTCATTGCATGTCTCATTATTGAAATAAGAGCACTGTACAACAGCACACCGCGCTTGTGAAAGCTTACCTGGCTGATTCAACGTGTGGTTAAAAACTAAATTTTGATCATTTTTCGTATCAAGAACCGCTGCAACCACCTCTCCTGCCAGAATAAACCATGTTTACTTCTGCTTCCACGGTTCCATCATCGACCACAGCCCCCGCTGCCGCGCCCCATCAAGCGGTCACGCAACTCTATCGCGCGGCCATTGGCAGCGTCAACACGCCTTACTACCTGCAAAACTTTGCGGGCATGGACGGGGCAAAGCCTCGCACCCTCTCCTGGAACTGGGGCGCATGTCTGTACACCGTCAATTGGATGGTGTACAGAGGACTCTGGGAAGCCGTGTTTGTGTACTTGGCAAGTTGCCTGGCCGTGCCACTGCTCATCATTGGTATCGGGCGCCTAGTATTTAGTCTGCCGCATTGGCTCGAAGTTGCGCTGCTTGTCGCTTGTGCGGCGCTGGCCTTTGTTATTCCCGGGGTTTTGGGAAATGCCCTGTTTTTTGGCAAATGCCGCGACAAAATTTCTGCGGCCCTGTCCACTTCTGACTCGCTAGCCAACGCCTGCCTTGTGTTGTCAGCGCACAGCGCCACCCGCAAACGTTTGGTCTGGACCATTGCCATCAACGCTGGCATGCTGAGCGTAGGCATTTCAGCCGCAGCATTACTGTTCCGCACCTCCGAACCTGTCGCCAAAAGGTCAGACTTACCGGTGGTCAGCAACGCACCGCCCTCCCTTGATCTGATCACCGTGAACGCCGCAACGCCTGCGCCAAGCGTACCTGTCGTACCTGTCGCACCTGTCGAATCGACGAGCATGCCCCGCGCTCCTGACCTGGTCCCGGTGGCAACTGCCACGGCCAGTGACATGAAGCCGGTGCTGGCACCGAAGCCCGCCCAGATGGAGCCGCCCGCCAAAAGCCCCACCGAACCCCGACCACCCAAACCACCCAGACAAACGCCAGCGGTTTATGTCAATGTTGGGATATTTGGTAACCCATCCAACGCCAATCGCGCCATCGAAAAACTCACTGCGGCAGACTTACCCCCCGTCGCCCGAGTGGTTACATCCGCCAAAGGTGATTTCACACGCGTGCGTGCCGGGCCATTTGTCAGTGCGACTGAAGCCAAGGCGGCGGTGGTTCGCATCAAGGCCCTGGGACTGGACGCGGTGGTTGCACGCCCATGACAAACGTGGCTACACTTTGCAATCGCTTTGAACCAGCGCAGGAACCCCACCATGAACATGTCGTCCACCGCACTGTCAGGCTTACGCGTTGCGCAATCCATGCTGAATGCGTCAGCCCACAACATCGCGAATGTCAACACCCCCAATGCCGTGCGTCAAACCGTGGTGCCCGTAACAGAGCCGATGGGCGGCGTAACGGCCACAATTTCAAACGCGGCCAGTTCCGGCGACACACTTGCGTCTGACGTGGTCACACAATTGCAAGCCAAGAACGCGTTCATTGCCAATCTAGCCGTGTTCAAAGTGGCCAACCAGCTCCAGGGAACGCTGCTGGACAAGTCAGTTTGAGGCCAGCAGCACGGAAAAGTTGGGGCAGAAAAGCCTTGGGTTCGGCACGCCTTTGAGTGCCTGCGCTGCCCACGTATCACATCCCTCGTCTTTTTTGAAAGTCAACACATGAAGTTAGAAACACTGGCCGTTCATGGTGGTTACACACCCGAGCCCACCACCAAGGCAGTTGCCGTTCCGATCTACCAAACCGTTGCTTACGCGTTTGACAACACCCAACACGGCGCAGATCTGTTCGATCTCAAGGTAGCTGGGAACATTTACAGCCGCATCATGAACCCAACGTGTGGCGTTCTCGAAGCTCGAGTTGCGGCGATGGAAGGCGGCATTGGCGCCCTGGCGGTCGCGTCCGGCATGTCAGCCATCACCTACGCGATTCAAACCATTGCCGAAGCAGGTGACAACATTGTTTCAGCATCTACGCTCTATGGTGGAACTTACAACCTGTTTGCGCATACCTTTCCCCAAATGGGCATTGAAGTTCGATTTGCTGACTACCGTGACCCCGCGTCCTTTGCGGCGTTGATTGATGATCGCACCAAAGCCATTTATTGCGAATCGGTCGGCAACCCATTGGGCAACATTACGGACTTGGCGGCCTTGGCAGACGTGGCCCACGCGCATGGATTGCCCTTGATCGTGGACAACACCGTCTGCAGTCCGGCACTCTGCCGACCTTTCGAACATGGCGCGGACATCGTGGTGCACTCCTTGACCAAGTACATGGGAGGTCACGGCACAACCCTGGGTGGGATCATTGTGGATTCCGGCAAGTTCCCCTGGGCCAAGCATGCCAAACGCTTCAAACGCCTCAACGAACCCGACATCAGCTACCACGGCGTGGTTTACACCGAAGCATTGGGTGCGGCCGCCTACATTGGCCGTGCGCGCGTCGTGCCACTGCGCAACACCGGCGCGGCACTGAGTGCAATGGCGGCTTTTCAGCTTTTGCAAGGCATTGAGACCTTGGCTTTGCGGATGGACCGCATCTGCACAAACACCCTCAGCTTGGCGCAGTTTTTGAAAACACACGCCAAGGTCGGTTGGGTGAACTACGCTGCTTTACCAGACCATCCAGACCACGCGCTGGTGCAAAAGTACATGGATGGACGCGGCTGCGGCATCATCAGCTTCGGACTCAACGCGCCAGACAGTCTAGAGGCTGGTGCCCGCTTCCAGGACGCACTCACCCTCTTTACACGGCTTGTGAACATTGGCGATGCCAAATCTCTGGCCTGCCACCCGGCTTCCACAACACACCGACAACTGAACGCACAAGAGTTGGTCAAGGCTGGTGTCAAGCCAGACATGGTTCGCCTGTCGATTGGCATCGAGCACATCGACGACTTGTTGGCAGACCTCACGCAGGCACTGCAAGCGGTCTAACTTTCATGGCGACGAAGCCGCCCCAGAGCATGAGAACCCTGCCGTCACTGCCAGCGTAGCGCGGCAGTCCAGGGTTTCTCAAATCATGGATTGCTTCACTTCGTTCGCAATGACGGCTGTATGTCCCGTTGAATACGGCCCAAGGAACCGATGTTCAAGCGGCCTCTTGCCGCTTGACTGACCGTTCACCCACAAACCGGAATGCGAAAGACAGGGCTTCGGCCAAGGAATCGCCAATGACACGCCGCTCGTACTCGGTCAGGTAAAACATCATGTCAACATCATGGCGAACATACCTGGCAGGAAGTCGGTTCAACGCAACGCAAGCAACGTCAGCCAGCATGTCGGCGGTGTAATCAAGGTATGACACCGAAAGACGGGCGACTTCCTCAAAAACAATGCGCTCGTAATAATTATGAACCTGCTCAAAGTTGATGATCATGGCGTTTCAGCAAGGGCTTGTTGCGACAAACAAATGAGCGCGAACAGTAGCACCAGCTGCGTGCCTTGGCAAGCGAAAATTAGCCTTGTTTGGCGCAATCAATTCACATAAATTAGCTATAAAACATGTAGCAACGATGCAAATCTGCGATATAGTTTCCATTTATGTGCCGAGCGCACTGCATGACTCCTGCGTGGAGCCTGCATCTGGCGAGTGATTTTCGGCTTATTTCCAACGCGCCCTAGGAGACCTCCATATGAGTTCAAAAGAGAATGCTGCCATCAGCCAACTTCTTAGCCTGCTTGAATCGCGGTACGCTATTCGGGTTATCTGGGCTCTCAAAGATGGCCACCCCCAGACATTCAGATTGCTACAAGACAGCGTGGGTGGTATTACCCCCAACACACTCAACACCCGAATCAAGGAACTCCGCGAAGCGGGTCTGGTTACCCATGGCAGCGATGGGTACATCGTGACCCCGCTGGGCTCGGATTTACTCAAACGCATGGGTGATTTGTCGGCCTTTGCCACCAAATGGGTCACAACTCAGGCGAAAAAAGCCGTTTGAGCACACCCCACCATTTTTTCTTCCTTTTTTTGATATTGACATCTTATGATTGAAACTCCCTCTGGTTTGAACTACGAAGACACGGTTGTTGGCAGCGGCGATGTGGCCCAAAAAGGCCATAAAGTTGCTGTTCATTACACAGGCTGGCTCTACCAAGATGGCGTCCAAGGCGCCAAATTTGACTCCAGCAAAGACCGTGGCGACCCCTTTGTTTTTGGCTTGGGTGCTGGCATGGTGATCCGTGGGTGGGACGAAGGCGTCGCAGGCATGCAGGTGGGCGGTGCCCGCACTTTGATCATCCCCGCTGAGTTGGGTTACGGTGCGCGTGGTGCGGGCGGCGTGATCCCCCCCAACGCGACCCTGAAGTTCGACGTTGAATTGCTGGCCATTTCCTGACTGACACTTCCCGAGTAAGGGCTGACCACGGTATGTGGCAGCCCTTTTTTTATGGGCTATGCCTGGCTCATCCCTGGCTCAAATTTTTCTAGCATGAGCCCTTGAATCCCAGTAAACCAACCCAAATTAGCAGCTTAACTATTTCTAACCTGGCCTTGACGCATGTCTGAACAAACATCCACACCCCCACAGAAAGCGGACAAACCCGCTGCTCCAGAGCCCACCGTAACGCCAGACATCAATGATGTTGCTGCAACCATGGTGAACCACGAGGAAGAAGCTCTTGCCCAATGTCAAGCCGAGTTGGCACAACTTCAAGCCAAGAGCACCGAATTGGCAGACCAATTTTTGCGAGCCAAAGCGGATGTTGAAAACGCCCGTCGCCGCGCTGAGGACGAAATAGCGAAGTCACGCAAGTTCGCGGTGGAGTCCTTTGCGGACAACATGTTGCCCGTCATCGACAGCTTGGAGGCTGGCCTGGCCATCAAGGATGCAACACTCGAGCAAATTCGTGACGGCGCCCAAGCCACACTGCGACAGCTGCTGTCTGCCCTGGAGCGCAACAAGGTGATTGCGATCAATCCTGAAGCGGGCGCGAAGTTTGACCCCCATTTGCACCAAGCCATCAGCGTGATTCCTTCGGAATTGGACGCCAATACCGTCGTGACGGTGCTGCAAAAAGGTTACCTGATTGCAGAACGGATCATGCGCCCAGCTCTTGTCACGGTCTCCGCGCCGAAATAGTCGTCTTGAGCGACTTGAAAAAGAGCAAGTCAACCGCATTTTGATAACAACTGAATTTAGAAACCTCGCAACACTTGTCGCATGCCACGTTTTCGCAGCGTGCACTTGTTCGCAAACTTAAGGAAGCATCATGGGAAGAATTATTGGTATTGATCTGGGAACAACCAACAGCTGCGTGGCGGTCATGGAAGGCAACACTCCCAAAGTCATTGAAAACGCAGAAGGTGCACGCACCACGCCCTCCATCATCGCCTATCAGGAAGACGGGGAAGTCTTGGTCGGAGCTTCGGCTAAGCGTCAAGCTGTTACCAACCCAAGAAACACGCTGTACGCAATCAAACGCCTGATTGGCCGTAAATTCACAGAAAAAGAAGTCCAAAAAGACATCGGTCTGATGCCTTACACCATTGCCGCCGCTGACAACGGCGACGCCTGGGT
>Ga0136636_10000617_pt1 | contig 18840 bp, 16 predicted proteins | sample AntDrymUQ8522106_2_FD_104653 | JGI IMG/M metagenome (GOLD analysis project Ga0136636, IMG submission 104653) | Polar desert sand microbial communities from Dry Valleys, Antarctica - metaG UQ852 (21.06) | ecosystem: Environmental > Terrestrial > Soil > Desert | place: Antarctica: Dry Valley... | reverse complement strand
GCGGCGGCGACGATGATGGTGTCGTACGGCGCCGCTTCCGGCAGCCCCAAGTGACCGTCACCGTATTTGAGTCGTACCCTGAACTCGCCGATCGCGCGCAGATTGACTTTCGCTTTGGCGAGCAGCGCTTCGATGCGTTCAATGGCGAACACCTCGCTCGTCAGCTGCGCCAGCACCGCCGCCTGATAGCCGCAGCCGGCACCAATTTCGAGCGTCTTGCCGAGTTCGCGACCGGCGCACAAGACCTCAATCATGCGGGCGACGACGTAGGGCTGTGAAATCGTCTGGGCGAAACCGAGCGGCAGCGCCGTGTCTTCGTAAGCGCGCGAGGCGAGCGCTTCTTCGACGAAGACGTGACGCGCCACGGCGGCGATCGCCGCTAGAACGCGCTCGTCGGTGATCCCGTGCGCGCGCAGGCGGGCGATCATGCGCTGACGCGTTCGCTGCGACGTCATCCCGACACCCGCAAGAACCGCGCTCATTGCGCCAGCCAGCGGCGAATCAGCGGCAGCTGCGCGGTGTGCGTGAGATCGATCTGCAGCGGAGTAATCGAGACCTGATGCTGGCTCACGGCGAAGAAGTCGGTGCCCTCCCCGGCGTCCTGCGCCGCGCCGGCGGCACCCACCCAGTACACCGTTTCATTGCGCGGCGTCGTCGCGCGCACAACCGGTTCGGCCTTGTGGCGCTTGCCGAGCCGGGTAACCACCTTGCCGCGCAACGCCCCATAGGGAATGTCGGGAACGTTGACGTTGAGTAGAACCGGATCGCGCGCGGCTTCGCGCGCGATAAGCTCGACGAGTTCTCGCGCGATACGTGCCGCGCTCTCAAAGTTGGCGCCAACCTTGCTACACAGCGAGACGGCGATCGACGGAATGCCGAGAAGAAAGCCCTCGGTGGCGGCGGCGACGGTTCCCGAATAGATCGTGTCGTCGCCCATATTGGCGCCATGGTTGATGCCCGAGACGACGATGTCGGGCAGACTGTCGAACATGCCGGTCACCGCCAGATGGACACAGTCGGTGGGCGTTCCGTTCACGTGGTAAAAGCCGTTGGCCGCACGTTTCATCGACAGCGGCCGGTCAAGGGTGAGCGAATTGCTGGCGCCGCTGCGGTCGCGTTCGGGGGCAACGACAGTGACTTCGCCGACCGCCGCCAGCGCGCGCGCCAGACAGTCGATCCCCGGCGCAAAATAGCCGTCGTCGTTGCTCAGCAAAATTCGCATATCAGCCCAGGCGGTCAATGGATGAAACGTGGATACAAAAAACCGGCGGGAGGCCGGCTAGGGATAATCGGACGGGCCTGCCGCCTGATTCTGCGCCGCGCAGCGGGATGCCTGCGACGCCGCGTCGAACGGAAATTATACGGGTATTCCGAAGCCAGCGCGAAAGCAAGCGGCCGCGACGATGCTGGCGCGGTGCTCTGCCCGGCCAGATCCTATCTCGGTCGGAGTGACCGGCTGCCGGTAAAACAAGCGCTGCGCAAGCGCAGCCGATCGCTGTACACCACGCAAAATTCAGTGCTGCAAATCTTCCGTACGCGCACCGGCACGCGCCGGATCGACGATCCTCGCGAGTTCGATAAACATGTTCTTGATCGTGTACAGAACCATGATCGCGCCGGTAATCGGCATGCACGCGTAAAGCCATTTCTTTGACATCGCGAAAGCCGTCGTCCGCTCCTCGGTGTGGAGCAGAAGTTCGGTCGAGTACCAGAAGAAAATAGCGATAAAGACCAGCGACATCAGCTCGACGAGCAGACGGTAGGCGAAGCGGGCGCGCACGCTTTTGAGGTACTTCGAGATCCAGTCGCCGACACTGAAATGGCTGTGTGTAACCCATACCGCCGCGGCGCCGTAGAAAATCAGCGCGCCGTAGAGCAGTTCGAGGATTTCGTCGAACCAGTGCATCGACATGATCGGGAAGAAACGCACGACGATGTTGAAGGTCAGGATGACGGTAATGGCGACAAATAGTGCGATGCAAATCCATTCGAGAACCAGGATGAGGCCTCGGTCGATTCGGCTGAGCACGGAGTGCATGGTGTTTTTCATGGTGTCTTCTCTTGATTTGGCGGCGTTCAACTGGCCGCGCCCATGACGTAGTTCGGCAGCCACAGCGCAATTTCGGGGACGAAGGCGCAGAGAATGGTCACCGCAAGAATCGCCACGAGATAGGGAATGCACTCGTAGGCGAGGTTCCACAGCCCGACCTTGGCGAAACTTTCGACGGCAAAGAGACACATGCCGACCGGCGGCGTCAGGTTGCCGATCATGATGAGCAGCGTCATGACGACGCCGAAGTTCACCATATCAACGCCGAACAGCGGACAGATTTTCATGAAAATCGGCAAAGTGATGAGGAAAATTGCATTGCCGTCGAGGAAGCAGCCGAGCACGAGAATGATCGCCATGACAATCCACAGAAAGGCTGCCGTCGAAGCGCCCAGCGCTGTCAGTTGCATGATCAGCGCGTCGGGAATGCGCTCGAAGATCGTAAACCAGCCGAAAAAATTGGCCGTCGCGATGATGAACATGAGGCCGCAGGTCTGCTTGAGCGAGGCAAAGAGAATCGCCGGCAGCTGTTTGAACTTGAGGTCCTTGTAGAGAAAACCGAGCGCTCCTGCATAGAGCGTCGCGACGACCGACGCTTCGGTCGGCGTGAAAAAGCCGGTCATGATGCCGCCAATAATGATCACCGGCGTCATCAGCGGCAGGAAGGCGGCGCGGCTGCTATCGATGATTTCGCGCAGGTTGGCGCGCGGATCCTTGGGCAGGCCGCGCGGACCGGCCATCAGCCAGATCGCAGCCATCATCGCCAGGCCCATGACGACCCCGGGTATGGCGCCGGCGAGAAACAGGCGGCTGACCGAAACCGAGGTGATCGCGCCGTACAGGACAAAAGGAATCGACGGCGGAATGACCGGACCGATCGTCGACGCGCCAGCGACGATCGCCGCCGAGATCGTCGGCCGGTAGCCGGCGTCGACCATCGCGCGATGCTGGATCTGCCCGAGGCCGGCGGCGTCGGCGACGGCCGATCCCGACATCCCGGAAAAAATCATCGACGAGACGACGCTGACCTGGCCAAGACCGCCAGGGACGTGGCCGACCAGTGCGCGCGCAAAACGAAACAGGCGCTCGGTCGTACCGCCGCTATTCATCAGATTGCCGGCGAGGATGAAGAAGGGTATGGCGAGCAGCGTAAAGCCCGTCGTTCCCGAATACATGCGCTGCGGCAGCATGGCGAGGAAACTCGTCTGGCCCTGAACGACGAAGAAGGCGACCGCCGTCAGCCCGATAGCGACGGCGATCGGCACGTCGATCAGCAGCAGCACCAGCAGCACGGCGAAAATGGAGAAGGTCAGCATGGTAAGCCTCGGAAACGTGTGCGGCCGTGGGGCGCGCAATGGTCAGCACACGGGATACAAAAAATGGCGAGGCATCATCGATGCGCCGCCATCTCCACAAAGCAGACTTACTTGCTGTTTTTGTCAACCATCGCCATGAAACGCTTGAAGTTGTCCGGACCAACGCGAACCTTGACCTTTTCCCAGGCCGGTTCCATTGCGGCCTTCCACGGGCCAAGATCGGGGCGGGTGATGACAATGCCCTTGGTCGTTTCGAGGTCCTTCAACTGCACCGCTTCGTTGTCACGCAAAAGCTTGCGCGCCGACTTTGCGGCGATCGCCGATTCTTCCGAGAGAATCTTCTGCTGCGCCGGCGTCAGCTTGTCCCAGCTTTTCTTGTTAACCACGTGCACCATCGAGCTGTACGTGTAGTTGACGATCGACATGTACTTCTGTGTCTCGTAAAGCTTGAGGTCGTAGATCGTCCCGACCGGGTTCTCCTGGCCGTCGACGACACCGGCCTTCATCGCCATCACCAGTTCGGAAAAGGCGATGGTCACGGCGTTGCCACCGGCTGCTTCAACGAAAGCCTGATAGGCGAAAGCCGGCGGTGTGCGGATCTTCATTCCCTTGAGGTCGGCGGGCGTGGCCACCGGCTTCTTGGAGTTAGTCAGCTGGCGAAAGCCCCATTCCCAATCGGAGAGATGCACCAGATTCTTCTTGGCGAGTTCCGGCTCGGCCCAGGCCTTGAAGTCGCCGTCGATGATCCGGTCGGCCATCGCGTAATCCTTGAAGGCGAACGGCGTGCTGATGACATCGTAGAACGGCAGGTGCTTGGCGAGCTGGTCTTGGCCCGAGAGGCTCATATCGACGGCGCCGAGCAAGACCTGTTCGAGGACTTCCGGTGGCGAGCCGAGAGCGTTGTTGCCGAACAGCGAGATTTTTACTTCGCCGTTGGTGCGCTTTTCGACGTTGGCCTTCAATTGCATCGCGGCGATGCCGCACGGATGCGTGTCCGAAGCGAAGTGGCCGAGCTTGAGTTCGACCGCCGCGAGCGTGCACGTCGAGCCGAAAACCAACATCATGGCCAGTGCTAGTTTCTTCATCATTCCCCTCCTGTTATTGAAAAACGGAACACAAATGGTTGGCCCCGTTCGGGCCCAAAACTCTTGTTTCCCTGACATCCGCCGCGCCAAGCCAAGCGCTTGGCGAGTATAGGCAATGCGACCGGCGTGTCAAGTGGCCTGACCGTTCATGGACGCTCGAACAGGGCCATCGATTCGACATGCGAAGTGTGCGGAAACATATTGACGACGCCGGCACCGCGCAGTCGAAAACCCTTTTGCGTGACGAGGATCGCCGCGTCACGCGCGAGCGTCGCCGGATTGCACGAAACATAGACGATGCGCCGCGGCGCGCCGACATCGCAAGCTTCGCCGATCGCCTTGACCAGTTCGATGGCGCCTTCGCGCGGCGGGTCAATGAGCATCTTGTCGAAGGCACCCAGTGCGGCGAGCGATTCGGGCGTCGCTGCGAATAAATTGGCGACGGCATATTCGACCTGCGCCGAGAGGCCATTGGCGCCGGCGTTTTCCGCCGCACGGCGGACGAGTTCGGCGCTGCCTTCAATACCAACGACACGGGCGCCGGAGCGGGCAATCGGCAGCGTGAAGTTGCCGAGTCCGCAAAACATGTCGGCGATCCGTTCGCCGGGCCGGGGATCAAGCAGCGACAGCGCGCGGCGCACAAGAACGCGGTTAACCGCATGATTGACTTGCGTAAACTCGGTCGGCGAAAAGAAGTGCTCGACGTCGTAGTCGGGCAAGCGGTACGAGAGTTTGGCACCGTCCACCGGATAAAAACGGTAAGCGGTTGCCGGCCCTTTCGGCTGCAAGTAAAAAACGACGTCGTGCCGGTCGGCAAACTCGCGCAGCAGCGCTTCGTCGGCGGCGCTTGGCGACTCGAGAATGCGCAGCACGAGCGCGGTAACCGACTCGCCGACAGCAAGCTCGATCTGCGGCATCGCGTCGCGGATCGACAGCGCCGAGATCAGTACGCGCAAGGGCAGCAACAGCTTGGACACGTGCGGCGCCAGAATCTCGCACTGGCGCATGTCGGCAACATAGCTGCTCTTGCGCTCGTGAAAGCCGATCAGCACACCGCCCTTCTTCGGCACGTTACGCGCCGAGAGTCGCGCGCGCAACCGGTAGCCCCAGGGCGCACCATAGATCGGCGCATAAAGCTGCTCGGCCTTGAGTCGCCCGAGGTGCCAGAGGTTCGCTTCCAGCACGCGCTGCTTGGCCGCCACCTGTGCCTCGGGATCGAGATGCTGCATGCTGCAGCCGCCGCACACGCCAAAGTGCGGGCAGCGCGGCGTGACGCGACTCGGCGACGCCTTGATGACGCGTTCGACGCGCGCCACCTCGTAAGTCGGCTTGCGGCGCACGCTGACGTAGTCGATCTGCTCACCGGGCAAGGCGCCCTCGACGAAGATCGTCTTGCCGTCGAGCCGCGTGACGCCGCGCGCTTCGTGGTCGAGCGATTCAATGATTCCGGTCGGCATGCGAGACCTCGTGAAAAAACACGCCATTCTATCCGTCTACGCGCCGGCGCGGAACGGCTGCGGCAGATTGCCAGCGCCCGGCGACCGGCGACCGGCAACAGCCGCTCGCCGGCGCCGGGCACATATCGTCGGCTGATTATCCCGGACGCCTTGATCTTGACCTTGCGCCGTTCATCACCAATACTTGCGCTCGACCCGGTCGGCACGCGCTGGCGAGCTTCGACCGCTCCCCGACAACATGGCCGAAAGACGCGTTCGCATGAATGAGCAAGAAGATCTGAAAACCGCTGGCCTCAAGGTCACTCATCCGAGAATCAAGATTCTGTCGATTTTTCGCACCGCGCAAAACCGTCACCTGAACGCCGAAGACGTTTTTCAGCAACTTGCCGCTCAGCAGTCGGAGATCGGCCTGGCGACGGTTTACCGCGTGCTCATGCAGCTCGAGGAAGCCGGCGTCCTGCGCCGTAGCAATTTCAACCCGAGCAAGGCCGTTTTCGAACTCAACGAGACGAAGCACCACGACCACCTCATTTGCCTGGGCTGCGGGCGCGCCGAAGAATTTACCGATGCGACCATAGAAAAGCGCCAGAAAGCCGTCGCCGAATCATTGGGCTTCACGCTCAGCGACCACCAACTGGCACTCTACGGTCATTGTGCGGCGTGCGCCGCCAAACTCGCCGGCAAGGCGTAATCACATGGCCGGGCAGGCCCGATCGGCTACTAGCCGGCGCCCATCGCGAGTGCCAGGTTGTAGGTGATGAACGACGCGATATAGGCGAGGAAAAACAGGTAGGCGGCCATGATCAGCGGCATTTTCCAGCCGCCGGTCTCCCGTTTGACCGCCGCCAGCGTCGCCAGGCACTGCGGGGCAAAGACATACCAGGCGAGCAGGGACAGCGCCGTCGCCAGGCTCCAGTTCGCCGCGATCACCGGGGCCAGCGCTTGCGCCGTGTCCTCACCGGCGGCGGCGAGCGCATAAACGGTACCGAGCGCGCTGACCGCCACTTCACGCGCGGCAAGGCCGGGGACGAGCGCGATGCTGATCTGCCAGTTGAAGCCGATCGGCGCGAAGACGACGGCCAGTGCCTTGCCCATTATTCCGGCGAGGCTGTATTCGATCGGCGCTCCACTGGCGCCGAGGGGTGGCGCCGGGAAGCTGGCGAGAAACCACAGCAACAGGGTGAGAATCAGGATGATTCCGCCAACGCGTCTGACAAAATTCGTGATCCGTTGCCAGAGGCCGATGGCGACGTTGCGCACGGTCGGCACATGATAGCTCGGCAGTTCCATCATCAGCGGACGAACGTGCCGACCAGCCATCGTGAAGCGTTTGAGCACCCAGGCGACAGCGAGCGCGGCGGCGACGCCCACAAGGTACAGGCCGAACAGCACCAGTCCCTGCAATTCGACGCGGCCCCAGACTTCCCGCTGCGGGATGAAGGCGCCGATGAGCAGCGCGTAAACCGGAAGGCGCGCCGAGCAGGTCATCAGCGGCGCAATCATGATCGTCACCAGCCGGTCGCGCGGATTGGCGATCGTGCGCGCCGCCATGATCCCCGGAATGGCGCAGGCGAAGCTTGAGAGCAGCGGGATGAACGAGCGTCCGGAGAGGCCGACACCGCCCATCAGGCGGTCGAGCAGGAAGGCGGCGCGCGGCAGGTAACCCGATTCCTCGAGCACCAGGATGAAGAAATAGAGGATGACGATCTGCGGCAGAAAGACAAGAACGCCGCCGGCGCCGGCGATGATGCCATCGACGGCAAGACTTCTCACCCAGCCCTCGGGCAAGATCGCCGAGGCGCTCTGGCTCACCGCCGCGGTCAGCGCCTTGATCAGCGTCATCGGCGCCTCGGCCCACGAGAAAACGGCCTGGAAGACGAAGAACAGGATCGCCGCGAGAAGCAGCGGACCGATCACCGGATGCAAGACGACGCGATCGATGCGATCGCTCGCCGTATGCTGGACGATGTCGTCAAGACCCAGGCGCTGCAGCATGGCGCGCACGACGACATGGTCGGACTCGTGGGCCGGCCCGTCGGCGCTCGCCGCACGCGCCGCATCGCGTTGCGGTCCGTGCACAAAGCCGTGCCAGATTTTGGGATCGTCGAACAGCGCCAGCAGCGCTTCGGCACCGGCGCTCTGGATGGCGACCGTGCTGACGACCGGCATGCCGAGTTCGCCGGCGAGCGCCTGCGCGTCGATGTAAATGCCGCGTTTTTCAGCCAGGTCAGCCATATTGAGCGCCACGACGCAAGGCATGCCGAGCCGTTTTACCGCGATTGCCAGACGCAGGTTGCGCCGCAGATTGGTCGCATCGACGACGCAGACGATCAGATCGGGGCGCTTCTCGCCGACCGCGCGACCGAACAGCACGTCGCAGGTGACGCGCTCGTCGGGCGAACGCGGATAGAGGCTGTAGGCCCCCGGCAAATCGAGCACACGCAAGGTCTTGCCGCCCGGCGTGGTGGCCCGGCCCTCCTTGCGCTCGACGGTTACACCGGCATAGTTGGCGACCTTCTGCCGGCTTCCGGTGAGCAGATTGAAAAGCGCCGTCTTGCCGCAGTTGGGATTGCCGACGAGGGCCAGCAGCGGGCCGCTCGGATAAAGATGAATGACCGCCTGATTCATGACGCGCGACCGATGTGCCCGGCTGCCGCGCTGACCTCGATGCACGCCGCTTCGGCACGGCGCAGGGCAAAAGTGGACTGGCCGACGCGCACGACGAGCGGATCGCCGCCGGGCAACCCGCGCGCCATCAACGTCACCTGCTCGCCGGCAACAAAGCCGATCTCCTCGAGCCAGCGCTGCCATTCGGGCGCACTCTCCGGTGCGTGCACCTGTTGCACGATGAGCGCCTGACCGATCGCCGCGCGGTCGAGCGTGGCCACCGAAATTTCGTTCATTGCCCCGATTACACGTCGCTTCACAAAGGCCATCATGACCGGACCGAGTTGACGCGCCAGGTCAGACCGGCGCTCGCCAAACGGTTGCGGGTCTGCGGCTGTTCGTCGTTCGACTGGCGGGCCGGTCCGAAAACCCCTTCATGACGCTCGGCGTGGAGCGCGAATTCGAGCTGTTGTGCTGCGCCGCCCTGCCTTCCGGTGGCGTCGGTGCGCACCGGCTGGTAGGCGAAAACGGGAAGCGTAGAGCAGCTCATGGCCAGCATAACGGCTCGTCTGGCGTATTGCTTGAGCGCTTCCTGAAGCGTGCGACACATCGGCAAGACCCTTACAGAAGAATTGGTTTATGTTGAGAACGATTCGCATCTTACACGCGATTGGCTGGCAATTGAAGCGGTATTTTTACAACCTTGAAAACAGCTTCCTCGGCGTCCGGCTCGCCTGTTTTCATGTTCTTCCAGAGCGCGCAAGCACTCGCCGGAGCGACACGGTCCGCGCTGGCGGACGACGCTCAGAGCCGCCGCACCAGCGGGCGGGCGAAGACGGGTATACTTCGCTGCTCGCCTTTTTGCGGCCGAACGAACTCAAGCCAACAATGACCCAGAGTATCCTCCCCGCCGTCGCCGTCATCGCCGCCAACGGCAACTCGCTGATTCCTCTGCCCGAGGCCTGGCTCGCCGAGACGCAAGCCGAGCTTGCGGTTGGTGAAACGGTTCTTGCCTGGCTGGCTATCGATCTTGACGGCGCGCTGCGTTTCGCGCCCGGTCTGGTGGTACTCAGCAACGGGCGGCTGCTCGCCAAGTCGGCTGATGACGCGCGCTGGAAAGCGTTCCCGCTGCGCGCCGACCTCACCCTCGCGCGCCGCGACCATTCCGGCGTCGGTTCGCTCGAACTGTGCGACAGCGCAGGCCGCATCGCGCTGTGGCGCTATACGCTCGGTCACGATATTGCCGCCGGGCGGCTGATCGAACACTTTGCTCGCCAACTGGATTTCGCGCTGACCGGTGAAGTGCCGCCGCTGCCGACCCAGGCCCTCTGCCCGAAATGCGAAACGCCGCTGCTCGCCGGCCAGGAAGAATGCCCGGTGTGCAGCAAGAAAATCCACACGCCGCCGTCGACCTGGACCTTGCTGCGGCTCTGGCGCTTCGCCTATCCCTACCGCTGGCGCCTGCTCGCCGGTTTCGTTCTCTCGCTCGGCTCGACGGCGGCGACGCTGGTGCCGCCCTATTTGACGATGCCGCTGATGGACAATGTGCTGATCCCCTACCAGAACGGGCAAGCGATCGACCACGGGCTGGTGCTGCTTTACCTTTCCGGCCTGCTCGGCGCCGCGCTGCTCGCCTGGGCACTGAGCTGGGGGCGCACGTACATTCTCGCGCTCGTTTCCGAACGTATCGGCGCCGACCTGCGCACGACGACCTACGAGCATCTCCTGAAACTCTCGCAGGAGTACTTCGGCGGCAAGCGCACCGGCGACCTGATGGCGCGCATCGGCTCGGAAACCGACCGCATCAACATCTTCATCTCGTTGCACTTTCTCGATTTCGTCACCGACGTGCTGATGATCGCGATGACCGCGGGCATCCTCATCAGCATTAATGCCTGGTTGGCATTGGTGACCTTGCTGCCGTTGCCGATCATCGCCGTCCTCATCCATAAAGTGCGAGAAAGGCTGCGCACCGGTTTCGAGCGCGTCGATCGCGTCTGGGCCGAAGTCACCAACGTCCTCGCCGACACCATCCCGGGCATCCGCGTCGTCAAAGCCTTCGCCCAGGAAAAGCGCGAGGCGTCGCGCTTTCGCACGGCCAATACGCGCAATCTCGAAGTCAATGACAAGGTCAACCGGATATGGTCGCTGTTCACGCCGACGGTTACGCTGCTCACCGAGATTGGCCTGCTCTTCGTCTGGGCCTTCGGCATCTGGCAAATCTCCGAGAACGTCATTTCGGTTGGCGTGCTGACCGCGTTTCTGGCCTACATCGGGCGCTTCTATCTGCGCCTCGACTCGATGAGCCGCATCGTCTCGGTAACGCAAAAAGCGGCCGCCGGCGCGAAACGCATTTTCGACATTCTCGACCACGTCTCGAGTGTCCCCGAGCCGATCCATCCGGTGCATCTGGCCGAAGTCAGCGGGCGCATCGAGTTGCGCAAGGTCGGCTTCCGCTATGGCACGCGCAGCGTCACGCAGGACATCAGCCTGACCATCGCGCCCGGTGAAATGGTCGGCCTGGTCGGCCACAGCGGCTCAGGCAAGAGCACGATGGTCAACCTGATCTGTCGTTTTTACGACGTCTCCGAAGGCGCGATCCTGATCGACGGCGTCGATATCCGCTCGCTGCCGGTTGCCGAGTACCGCAAGAACATCGGCCTCGTGTTGCAGGAACCGTTTCTTTTCTTTGGAACGATCGCCGAGAACATCGCCTACGGCCGGCCCGATTCGACGCGCGAGGAAATCGTCGCTGCGGCGCGCGCCGCGCACGCGCACGAATTCATCCTGCGCCTCGCGCACGGCTACGACTCACTCGTCGGCGAACGCGGCCAGGCGCTCTCGGGCGGCGAACGCCAGCGCATCTCTATTGCTCGAGCCTTGCTCATCAATCCGAAGATCCTGATCCTCGACGAAGCGACCTCGTCGGTCGACACGACGACCGAAAAGGAAATCCAGAAAGCCCTCGACAACCTTGTGCGCGGCCGCACGACGATTGCCATCGCGCACCGCCTATCGACGCTGCGCGACGCCAACCGCCTCGTCGTCCTCGATCGCGGGCGCGTCGTCGAGGTCGGCAACCACGACGAGCTGATGGCGCGCCAAGGCCATTACTACCGTCTTTACCAGGCACAGGCGCGTAACGCCGAGACCGAAGGCAAAGAGCGCGAAGAGCGCCGGCGTCTGCCTCAGCCGCATAGCGCGGAAGCCGAAAAAATCGGGGAAGAAGCCGATGATCAATGAGCCCGACTACCAGCTCGAACGCGATTCATTCGGCCGCCTCGTGTTCACCGCGGCCGACGGCGAACGCCACGGCGGCGTCGTACCCGTGCGCGCCTTCCCGATCGACGCGCCGGATGCCGGCATTGCCCTCGTCGATGCGCACGGCCACGAGCTCGCTTGGATCGATCGCTTGAGCGAACTGCCCGCCGCGCTGCGTATTCTCGTCGAAGCGGAACTTTCGAGCCGCGAGTTCATGCCGGTAATCAGCCGCATCGTCGCCGTCTCGAGCTACGCGACGCCCAGCACCTGGACGGTGCACACCGATCACGGCGAGACCGCGCTGGTGCTCAAGGGCGAAGAGGACATCCGCCGCCTCGCCGGGTCGGCGCTGCTGATCACCGACGGCAACAGCGTTCACTACCTGATCCGCGACCGCCGAGCGCTCGACCTGACCAGCCGCAAGATCCTCGATCGCTTCCTGTGAAAAAAAGCCACCCCGGTCAGCCAAATGCCATGAGCCGCGTTATTCCAACGATAATCGCACCCCCCCTTCAAAAGAAACGGCGCCGCCTTCGCGCCCAGACACGCCACTACGGTAGCCCATGAAAGACATCACGTTTCTTGAAATCCGCCACCTGCGCGGACCGAACATATGGACTTACCGTCCGGTCATCGAAGCGATCGTCGATATTGGCGAACTCGAAGACTTCCCGTCGAACACCCTGCCCGGCTTTGTCGATCGACTCAAGACCTTTCTGCCGTCGCTGATCGAGCACCGTTGCAGTTATGGTGAGCGCGGCGGTTTTTTGCGCCGGCTCGAAGAAGGGACCTGGCCCGGACACATCCTCGAACACGTTTCGCTCGAATTGCAGAACCTTGCCGGCATGCCCGGCGGTTTCGGCAAGGCCCGCCAGACCGCGGTGCGCGGCGTCTACAAAGTCGTCATCCGCGCCTGGCACGAAGAAGTGACGCGCGCCTGCCTCGAAGCCGGGCGCGAACTCGTCATGGCGGCGATCGAAGACCGACCCTTCGCCGTTGCCGCCGAGGTCGAGCGGCTCAGCGAACTGGCCGAACGCAAGCTACTCGGGCCGAGCACCGGCTGTATCGTCGAAGCGGCGACGGCCAAAGACAGACGGATTCCGGCCATCCGCCTGCTGGCGACCGGCAACCTCGTCCAGCTTGGCTACGGCGTCAAGAGCCGCCGTATCTGGACCGCCGAAACCGACCGCACCAGCGCCATTGCCGAGACCGTCTCGCGCGACAAGGACTTGACCAAGACGCTGCTCCAGTGCTGCGGCGTCCCGACACCGGAAGGGCGCCTGGTGAGCAGCCCGGCTGACGCCTGGGAAGCGGCGCAGGATATCGGCGTTCCGGTCGTCGTCAAGCCCTACGACGGCAACCACGGCCGCGGCGTGTTCACCAATCTGTCGCAGCGCGAAGAAATCGAGGCGGCGTACCGCGGCGCCATCGACGAGGGCAGCGGCGTCATCGTCGAGCGTTTTGTTTTCGGCTCCGAGCACCGCCTGCTCGTCGTCGGCGGCAAGCTGATCGCCGCCGCGCGCGGCGAAAGTGCGTCGATCACCGGCGACGGCAAGTCTACGGTCAAACAGCTGATCGACAGCCAGCTCAACTGCGATCCGCGCCGTGGCGCTGCCGAGGAGTTCCCGCTCGATCTGATCGACCTCGAACACAATATGGTGTCCCGTCATGAAGTCGCCCGCCAGGGCTTTACGGCGGAGTCGGTGCCGGCGGCCGGCCACGAAGTCCTCGTCGTGCGCACCGGCAACCACAGTTGCGACATCACCCATCTCGTCCATCCGAGCATCGCCGACACGGCATCGCTCGCCGCGCGCATCGTCGGCCTCGACATCGCCGGCGTCGATCTGGTCTGCGCGGACATCTCGCGCCCGCTCGCCGAACAGCGCGGTGCGATCGTCGAAGTCAACGCCGGCCCAGGCCTTTTGATGCACATCAAGCCGGCGAGCGGCGAGGCGCGTCCGGTCGGGCGCGCGATCGTCGAGCACCTCTTCCCGAACGGCGACGATGGTCGCGTTCCGGTCGTCGGCGTTACCGGCAGCTTCGGCAAGACGACCGTCTGCCGCCTGATCGCCCGGCTGCTCACGCTATCCGGAAAACACACGGGGCTGGCCTGCAGCGACGGAATCTTCCTCGACCGCCGGCAAGCGCAAAAAGGCGATTGCGCGAACTTCGACGCCGCCAATCGCGTGCTCATGAACCGGGCGATCGAAGCCGCGGTGTTCGAAAACGGCAGCGACGCGATCCTCGGCGAGGGCCTGGCCTACGACCGCTGTCAGGTCGGCGTCGTCACCAACGTCGAGGTCGAGCGCCACGTCGGCCGTTTTTACATCGAAACGGCGGAGCAGGTGTTCAACGTCCTGCGCACCCAGATCGACCTCGTTTTGCCCAAGGGTACGGCGGTGCTCAACGCACGCCAGGCGATGCTCGTCGAGATGTCGGCGCTGTGCGACGGCGAAGTGATTTATTTTGCCGCAGATCCCGAGCTCACGGCGCTCACCGACCATCGGCAAACCGGCAAGCGAGCAGTGACCGTCCGCTACGGCCAGATCGTGCTCGCCGACGGGCTGTCCGAGGTCTCGCTCGCCAAGCTCGCCGACATTCCGCTGACCCGCGGCGGGAAAGACGCGCATCAGCTCGAGAACGTCCTCGCCGCAGTCGGCGCTGCCTGGTCGCTCGGCATCTCGCCCGACGTCATGCGCACCGGAATCGAGACCTTCTTCGTCGAATCGTTTTGAAAAACCCCACTGCACCGACACCAGGAAATCAGAATTCACCAGGCCAAAGAACTTGGCGCCTTGGTGAACCGGGTGTTCCGGTGGTTCGCCCTTTATCGTTGATCGACTTGCGACAATAGGAAACCGTTTATGGAAGTCTCACGCATCCGCGCGTTGCGCGGCCCCAATCTGTGGAGCCGGCACACGGCGATCGAGGCCATCGTCTCGTGCACCGAAAGCGAACGCGCCATCAGAGAACTGCCCGGTTTCGAAGCGCGTCTGCGTGAACGCTTTCCGGAGATTGCCCTCCTCCAGCCGACGGTCAGCAACGAGATCGTTTCGCTGGCGCACGCCATCGAGTTCGCGGCGCTCGGCCTGCAGGCGCAGGCCGGTTGCCCGGTGACCTTCAGCCGCACGGCGCAGACCATCGAAGACGGCACCTACCAGGTGATCGTCGAATACAGCGAGGAAGCAGTCGGCCGCCTGGCTTTCGCGCTGGCTCATGAACTCTGCCGGGCAGCGCTTGAAGATCAACCCTTCGACCTGACCGCGGCGCTGCGCCGTCTGCGCGAACTCGACGAAGACGTTCGCCTCGGGCCGAGTACCGGTTCAATCGTCTACGCGGCGGTGGCGCGCAACATTCCCTACCGCCGCCTGACCGAAGGCAGCATGGTGCAGTTCGGCTGGGGCAGCAAGCAACGCCGTATCCAGGCCGCCGAAACCGATTGCACCAGCGCCGTTGCCGAAGCGATTGCCCAGGACAAGGAACTGACCAAGACGCTGCTCGCTGCCGCTGGCGTGCCGATCCCGATCGGCCGGCCGGTGAAGGACGCGGCGGATGCTTGGGCCGCCGCCAGCGAAATCGGCGGCGCGGTCGTCGTCAAGCCGCAGGACGGCAACCAGGGCAAGGGGGTCACCGTCAATCTGACGACGCGTGAACAGATCGAAGCCGCTTACGCTACCGCGGCGAAGATCAGCGACGAAGTGCTCGTCGAACGTTACCTCCCGGGTTATGACTATCGCATGCTGGTGATCGGCAACAAGCTGGTCGCCGCTGCCCGCCGCGAGCCGCCGATGGTGATCGGCAACGGCGTCAGCAGCGTCCGCGCACTCGTCGATCAGGTCAACAGCGATCCCCGGCGTGGCGAAGGCCACGCCACTTCGCTAACCAAAATCCGTTTCGACGACATCGCCCTCGCGCGCCTGGCGTCCGACGGACTGACCGCCGATTCGATACCGGCCAAAGGCACGCGCGTCATCCTGCGCAACAACGCCAATCTGTCGACCGGCGGCACGGCGACCGACGTCACCGACGACGTCCATCCGGATTTTGCCGCGCGCGCGATCGCCGCGGCGCAGATGGTCGGCCTCGACATCGCCGGCGTCGACATCGTCTGCAACAACGTGCTGCGCCCGCTCGAGGAACAGGGCGGCGGCGTCGTCGAACTGAATGCCGCGCCGGGCTTGCGCATGCACCTGCAGCCCTCGTTTGGCAAGGGTCGCGCGGTTGGCGAAGCGATCATCGCCAATATGTTCGCCGACGGCGACGACGCGCGCGTCCCGGTCGTCGCAGTGGCCGGAACCAACGGCAAGACGACGACCGTGCGCCTGATCGCCAACGTCCTTGCCCAGCATGGGCTGCGCGTCGGCATGACGAGTACCGACGGCGTGTACATCGAAGGCCAGCGCATCGACAGCGGGGACTGCAGCGGGCCGCGCAGTGCGCGCAACGTACTCTTTCACCCCGACGTCGACGCCGCCGTATTCGAGACCGCGCGTGGCGGCGTCCTGCGCGAGGGCCTGGGTTTTGACCGTTGCGACGTCGCCGTGGTGACCAATATCGGCAACGGCGACCACCTCGGGCTCTCGTTTATCAGCACCGTCGAAGACCTCGCAGTGGTCAAACGCGTCATCGTCCAGAACGTCAAGATCGACACCGGCGTCGCCGTGCTCAACGCGGCCGATCCGATGGTCGCCCGCATGGCCGATTCCTGCCCGGGCAAGGTCACCTTCTTCGCCCGCGATCGCCATCACCCGGTGATGGCCATGCACCGCGCGCAGGGCAAACGCATCATCTATCTCGACCGCGATGCCATCGTGGCCTCCGAAGGCGGCTTCGAGCATCGCATTCTGCTCGCCGAAATCCCGATCACCGCCGACGGCCGCATCGGCTTTCAGATCGAGAACGCGATGGCCGCGACCGGCGCCTGCTGGGCGCTCGGGTTATCGTGGGAAACGATTCGCGGCGGGTTGGCGAGCTTCATCAGCGACGCGCAAACGGCGCCCGGACGCTTCAATCTCTTCGCCTATCGGGGTGCGACGCTGATCGCCGATTACGGCCACAACCCCGACGCCATAAAGGCGCTGGTGAACGCCATCGACAATATGCCGGCCAAGCCCGGAAGCCGGCGCTCGGTGGTCATCAGCGGCGCCGGTGACCGGCGCGACGAGGACATCTCTCAGCAGACCGAAATCCTCGGCGACGCCTTCGATCAGGTCATCCTCTATCAGGATCAATGCCAGCGCGGCCGCGCCGACGGCGAAGTCCTGGCGCTACTCCAAGGCGGGCTGAAGAACGCCAAACGGACGAGCCAGATCAGAGAAATCCACGGCGAATTTCTCGCCATCGACAGTGCGCTCGCCGACCTCAAGGCCGACGATCTGTGCCTGATTCTCGTCGATCAGGTCGAAGAGGCGCTGGCTCATATTGCCCGGCGGATTGCCGAGGATTGAGCGTGCCGGACCGGGCGCCGGTGAGGACTGTCGCGCTGCTCAGCCCCTGGCGAGCGCGGCCGGTCGCCGGCCTTTGCGTTCAAATTCAACGCAGCTGCCGTCGGTCAGCGGCGGGCGAATCGAGAGGTAAGCCAGGCAAACAATGTGTTCCATGCCGCGCACGTCGACGCTGTGCCGGCAGCCGCCGCAATGCTCGCCGTCCTCTGACAACGGGCGCTGATTGTTGCTCATCCGCATGGATTCCATCGTGTCCCCTACGCTCGGTGCGACACTGTATGACCGCGGCGAAATTGCCGCAAGGAATTAATGCACAGTGTCGACGATTGACCGTGCCCGCCGCTTCCGGCGTCGATGCCCGGCGATGAGCACGAAGGCGCTGTGGTTGCTGGCTCTTGCGCTGACTTTGGCGGTTCTTGCCGTGCTCGCTTACCGGCTCGCGCCGCAGCGTCGCGCCGGCGCCACTGAAACGCTCCCGGCGACGCGCTGCGACCCCGGAACGCACGCCTGCCGCGCCAACCTGCCGCGCGGCGGCCAAGTCGAGCTCACAATCAGCCCGGCGCCGATCAGGGCGCTGCAGCCGCTGGCGCTGCGCGTGACGATTAGCGATGCGGAAACGGCAGCGCTCGCCGTCGACTTCGAGGGCCGCGACATGGCGATGGGCAGCAATCGCTCGCCACTTACCGGCGCCACCGGCCAGTTCACCGGACGGGCAATGCTGCCCGTGTGCGTTACCGGCAGCATGGCGTGGGTGGCGACGGTTCACCTTGACGGCCAGGGCGGCGCTCTTGCCGTACCGTTTCACTTTACGGCTGCAGGGGCGTCGCGGTGACGCGCAGAAACGCACTCGTCGTGCTCGTCATCGCGCTGACCGCGGGGCTCGTCTGGCTGGCCTTCGTCTGGCAACCCGAGGCGCGCGTCGCGGCGCCAACGCCCGAACAGAAGTCCGCAGCCGCGGCCGGCGGCGACTTTGTCCTGCTCGGCGCGGACGGCCCGGTTGCGCTGTCTGCTTACCGCGGCCGGGCGGTGTTAATCTATTTCGGCTATACCTTCTGCCCCGACGTTTGTCCGACTTCGCTGGCGCTCATTGCACAGGCACTGTCGGCGCTTACGCCCGATGAACGCGCGCAGGTCGCCGCACTGTTCATATCGCTCGACCCGGAGCGCGATACCCCGGAGGTGCTCAAGGTCTATGCGCCCTTTTTTCACCCCGACATCGTCGGCCTGACCGGCAGCCCGGCGCAGATTGCCGGGGTCGCCGGGCAGTACGGTGCCCGCTACATGAAGCAGAAGCCGGACAGCGACGGTCTCTATTCCGTCGATCATTCGAGCTTCACAACTATCGTCGGCCGCGACGGGAAACTGGCAGCGAATTTGCCGTATGGCTCGTCGGTGCAGCACATCGTTGATATGATTCGTAGCGTGCTGGGCAGCGCGAACAAGGAGTGATCCCGCGCCATGTCGTTGGCCGCCCCGGCTCTTTCAACCGCCAAGGAGCTTTAATGCACCGCTCGCTCATTCGCATCGCTTTTACGCTCGGCGCCGCGCTCGCCTTGTCCGCGTCGGCTGCTGACGGCAAGATCGTCGTCAGCGATCCCTATATCCGCCTCGCCCCGCCCG
>Ga0136636_10000616_pt1 | contig 18858 bp, 16 predicted proteins | sample AntDrymUQ8522106_2_FD_104653 | JGI IMG/M metagenome (GOLD analysis project Ga0136636, IMG submission 104653) | Polar desert sand microbial communities from Dry Valleys, Antarctica - metaG UQ852 (21.06) | ecosystem: Environmental > Terrestrial > Soil > Desert | place: Antarctica: Dry Valley... | reverse complement strand
TTGAAAAAGCGAAAGCTCCAAAAAGAAAATTGAAAGTAAACTTAGCGAGAGGACTGCTGCGCTTCCTCCAAAGCTCCGCTTTGAAAAAGCGAAAGCTCCAAAAAGAAAATTGAAAGTAAACTTTCTTTTCTTTTTGGAGCTTTCGCTTTTATTCGTGACCACGAGAGGACTCGAACCTCCATCATCAGAACCGGAATCTGACATTCTATCCGTTGAACTACGCAGCCGTTTTGACTTTTATGTCAATAATTTTTTTACGATCGTGGAGATGGTCTTTCCTTCTGCCGTTCCGCCCAATTGTGCACTGGCCAATCCCATCACTTTACCCATTGATGCGATTCCCGATGCGCCCGTTTCTGAGATGATTTTGGCAATCACAGCTTCTACTTCGGTTTCTGACAATTGTGCCGGAAGGAATTTCTCAATCACCGCTATTTGTGCCAATTCGGGCGCAACTAAATCCTGACGGTTTTGCTCGCTGAAGATTCTGGCGCTTTCCTTACGCGTTTTGATGAGGCGCTGCAATAATTTGGTTTCTTCATCTTCGGTAATTTCTTGCTTTGAACCCGAGGCGGTTTGCGCCAAAAGCAATTCAGATTTGATGGAACGCAGCGCTTCTAATGCTACCGTATCTTTGGCTCTCATGGCGTTTTTTAATTCCTCCATGATGGTTGTGGCTAAGCTCATGTTTATCGATTAATGGTTAATAAATAAGAATTGATACTAGACGATCAAATACTTACAACAATCTTTCTTGTGCCGCAGCTTTGCCCCGGATGGAAGCGCAAAGCCTTTTGAAAGAAAATGCATTTTTTGCCGAACCGGAAACGCGACCTAAGGAAGCGCTTTCTGGTTTTTGCAAAATAGCATTTTTAATAAAAGCTTGCAGCGGACAGCCGGAAACTGGCCCAAAATTTTCTGAGTGCGAAGATAAAAAAAATAACCCGAAAACTTGAGGAAATTTTCGGGTTATCAGCAATTGATTTGAGTTAGTTAATCAACGTTATCGTGAAGGAACGAATTGTTAGAACGCAACTGGATGTCGTCGTTGCTGTCGGTTCCTAATGAAGTGCGTGAAGCACTGTTCTTCATCGCGGCGTTAGAAAGATCAACGCCTGATCTTTTGTAAGCGGGCTCTTTTTCCAGTTCTTCCATGCGCGATGGATTGTTGTGGAATTTATAGTTGAATTCTTTAAGTTTTCTTCTTCTTTCATCTGCCCTGAATTTTAGCGATTCCTCGATTGACATTTCTGTTGGCGAAACTTCTTCAAAAGCGGTAGAGAAATGCGAAATCGGGGCTTCGACTTTTTTCATCGTGATTTTGAGTTCTTCTGCAATCGGCTCGGCTGCGATATTTTCTGCTGGCTTGGAATTGAGCAAGCCGTTTTCGACTTCCATGTATTCTTCGAGCGAGTATTTGATGATGCCATTCTCGTTGAGCTCGGTCATCGGAACCATCTCTACTGCCTGGTTGACAATGATGTTTTTGGTTTCGTTCGTAAGCTCGAAAAGAATCTTGTTATCATCGATATCAATAAAAGCTTCTGTGGCTTCAGGTTTTGCAATCGGAAGGTCGAACGAGAAAGTGACTTGCTCCTCTTTAACTTCTTTGTGATCGATTACTTTAATTTGCTTCACGTCGTTGACCGGAGTAGTGAATGTAAAATCAAGCGGTTTTTCAGGCGATACGATTTCGAAAGTCACATCTAAATTCTTGATGAATTCAGAAATAACGATCAATTCGTTGGCATCCAACACCGGCTCTTCGCTAACTACTGCAGTTGGCAACTGTAGCACTGGTTCATTTACCGAAGGTTCTTCTTCGATCAACTCGAAAACAATCTTTTCTTCGGTTTGCGCATTGACAACCGGTGTATCGGTATCGATTTGGAATGACGGCACTGCTTTGTTCGTCAGGTCGCGTTCCAATTTTTGCTCACCGTCTAATGAGTGAATGATTTTTTTTGGCTCGGTATTGACGATCTCATTTTGCTGTTCTACGTTAAAACCCGTAGCGATAATGGTTACGGCAATGGAATCTCCCAAAGATTCGTCCTCACCGACTCCCATAATGATATTGGCATTGAATCCGGCCTCAGTTTGGATATGGTCGTTGATTTCTCCAATTTCGTCAATCGTGATTTCGTTGGTTCCCGAAACGATAAGCAACAATACGTTTTTGGCTCCTGAAATTTTGTTGTCATTCAATAAAGGCGAATCCAAAGCTGCGATGATCGCCTCTTTGGCGCGGTTATCACCAATGGCAGTCGCCGATCCCATGATCGCCGTGCCGCTGTTTGACAACACGGTTTTTGCATCTTTTAAGTCGATATTTTGCGTGTAGTGGTGCGTGATGACCTCTGCTATTCCGCGCGATGCGGTTGCCAAAACTTCGTCGGCTTTCGAGAAACCGGCTTTAAAGCCAAGATTTCCGTAAACTTCCCTTAGCTTATTATTGTTGATTACAATAAGCGAATCGACTTGCTTTCTCAATTTTTCCACACCTAATAAAGCTTAATCTAAACACACTTTTCCCTCAAACTGGAACGGAATCGTAACAATACCAACAGTCAGGATATCGCGCTCTTTAGCCAATTGTGCGATAACCGGCGCGGCACCAGTACCGGTTCCGCCACCCATTCCCGCGGTGATGAAAACCATTTTGGTGTTAGTATCAAGCATTTTCTCGATTTCCGCAATGCTTTCGATAGCCGATTGCTGACCTACTTCAGGATTGGCACCTGCACCGAGTCCTTCGGTCAAATGCATCCCCAATTGGATTTTGTTGGGAACCGAACTGTTTTGTAAGGCTTGGGCATCGGTGTTGCATACGATAAAATCGACGCCTTTGATTCCCTGCTTGAACATGTGGTTTATGGCGTTACTTCCGCCGCCGCCAACTCCGATGACTTTGATTACATTGGATTGGTTTTTTGGTAAATCAAATGAGATACTTCCAAATTCTGAGTTGCTTGTCATAATATTTGGTTTTTGCTATTCTTATTCTGTTTTGGCTTTTGGCCTATTCTGCGTTATCTAAAAATTCTTTAATCTTGTCTACATATTTGTCGAAGAAGGATCTTCTGATTTTTGTTTCTGTAGACTCTAATCGTGGTGGCGCGACGGGCAATTCGATGTCAGTTGTCACTTCCTCCACTTTCTCTTCGGGAATTACAACCGGCTCGAAGCTGCGCTCGACGAATGCATTGGTTTTTGTCGGAACGATCTTAGTTTCGAATTTAACGGCACTCTGTGTTTTGTTCTCGATGCTATTCATTACGAGTCCGACAGCCGTAGCGTAAAGCGGACTTGAAATTTCTTCATCTGAATTTCCGGCGAGATGCTCATTCGGATAGCCGATTCTCGTGTCCATTCCCGTGATGTATTCCACCAATTGTTTGATGTGTTTTAAGTTGGCTCCCCCGCCAGTTAAAACAATACCTGCAATGAGTTTCCTACGTGGATCTTCGTGACCGTACGCTTTGATTTCGGCAAAAACCTGCTCGACAATTTCCACCACACGTGCATGAATGATTTTCGAAAGGTTTTTCAATGAAATTTCTTTTGGTTCTCTTCCGCGTAGTCCCGGAATCGAAACGATCTCATTGTCTTTATTTTCACCGGGCCAAGCCGAGCCAAACTTCACCTTGAGCAATTCTGCTTGCTTTTCGATGATTGAGCAGCCTTCTTTAATATCATCAGTAATTACATTTCCACCGAACGGAATTACAGCGGTATGTCTGATAATGCCATCTTTGAAAATAGCCAGATCGGTTGTTCCTCCTCCAATATCGATCAAAGCAACGCCGGCTTCTTTTTCTTCCTGACTCAAAACCGCATCAGCTGAAGCCAAAGGTTCCAATGTGAGACCCGATAATTCGATTCCCGAACTCTGGATGCAGCGGCCTACATTGCGAATCGATGACGCTTGTCCTACAACAACGTGAAAACTGCTTTCAAGTCTTCCGCCATACATTCCGATAGGCTCTTTAATATCTGATTGACCGTCGATTTTAAATTCCTGTGGCAACACATGGATGATTTCCTCTCCTGGAAGCATCGCCAATTTGTGTACCTGATTGATCAGCAAATCGATGTCTTTTCCTCCAATCACTTCTTCTGCATTCGCGCGGCTGATATAATCGCTGTGCTGTATGCTTCTAATATGCTGTCCGGCAATTCCGACAACGACATCTTTTATTTTATACCCTGAATTGTTTTCTGCTTCAAAAATGGCTTGCTGGATAGAATGGATCGTCTGTGTAATGTTGTTGACCACACCGCGTGCCACACCAAGACTTTTGGATTTTCCAACCCCTAATATTTCGAGTTTTCCGTATTCATTTTTCTTGCCGATCATCGCGACAATCTTGGTCGTACCAATGTCTAAACCTACTGCAATGTGCTCTTTTTCCATACTCTTTTATTTAGTGCATACCACCTGTTGCGTAAACTTCAGGTTGATTTTTTTGTAATGATCTAACGAACTGTCCAGAACCGCTTTTTGATAAAACGCTTTGTAATTACCGAATTTACGTTCCATATTGAGGGCTTTCCCAAATTCGATCTCATAATTGAAATCCCTACTCATCATTTTCAAACTTCCGCCTGGCAAAATCTGTATGCCGATGATATTTTTTTTCAAAAATGCATCGTCGTAAACAAATCGCAACAACTTGTTTAAATCGTCTTTATTTTGTTTGCTTATTTCCCCCGAAATGATTGGAACCCGCGCTGTAAATTCTTCCGATAACGGCATTATATCTCCCTGATAGTCAATATAAAATGATCCGCTCTCATCAAACGCCCTTGCTATTGGTGTTTTTTGTTTGACAACCGCTTTTAAGACACCGTCAATACTCACAAAAACCTCAGATTTTTCAATCATTTCGTTCTTGTTGACCGACTTCTCCAACTTGTTCAAATCTAATTTATCTTTTTGAATGCCTGAGGCATCTGTTTTATTTTCTATTAACAATTTATTAACCGTTTCACGCTTGATAAACGGGTTGCCATCATCGAGAAAAACAACTTCCGATTTAAATAATTTTCTGCGTTCATTTCGTTGCGAGGTAAAGGAATACAAAAAGACAACCATAGCAAACATAAGGGCTAAGCGAAGATTTGACCAATTAAATATTTTCATGACAGTGCTTTTTTAATCGTTGTTACGAGTTCTCCAATATCACCTGCGCCAATCGTTACGATGACCTTGGCGTCGGAAGATAAAATTGTCGGAATCAAATCGATTTTTGAAACCAATTTTTTATTCGGATTAGTCATTTTAGACAACAACCATTCAGATGTAATCCCTTCCATCGGCAATTCGCGTGCAGGATAAATATCAAGTAAAATGATTTCATCAAAAGCCGATAAGCTTTTCGCAAATCCGTCTGCAAAATCCTTTGTGCGCGAGAACAAATGCGGCTGAAAAATGGCAAGCACTTTTTGCTGGGGATACAATTCCCTAACGGCTTGATGCACAGCGTTTATCTCTGTCGGATGGTGCGCATAATCATCGATTAAGACAATATCATCGGTTTTAATCTGGTAGGAAAATCTCCTGCGGATTCCTTTAAACGATTGTAAGGCACTCGCAATGTCATCGTCTGGGATGCCGAAAGTTTTAGCCATTGCCAATGCCATCAATGCATTGGTTAGGTTGTGTTTCCCTGGGAGGCAAAACCTTAAGTTGGTTATAATTTCAGTAGGGGTTTTCACATCGAAAAGATACTGTCCGTCAGTAATTCTCACGTTGAAAGCCTTGAAAGCAGCGTCTTCATTTACTGCAACGGTTATTCCGCCATCCAAATGCAAACCTTTGGCAACAAATAATTTGTTCCTATCTTCTACCTTATCGGCAAATTCCTGAAACGACGCTTCTATTGCCGCACTGTCACCATAAATATCGAGATGATCAGCATCGGTCGAAGTGACGCAGGCGATGTCTGGATGCAAATGCAAAAATGAACGATCGAATTCATCAGCCTCGACTACCGTTATGGTTTTTCCCTCGCCTATAAGGTTCGAATCGTAATTCTCCACAATTCCGCCAATAAAAGCAGTGACATCTACACCGCTCTGATGTAAGATATGGCCCAGTATACTTGATGTTGTCGTTTTTCCGTGTGTACCGGCAACTGCAAAACAGAATGTGTCTTTAGTAATGAGACCGAGAACTTCGGCGCGTTTCATTACAAAAAACTGCCTTTCGATAAAATAGTTCCACTCTGAATGAGTAATCGGAACGGCTGGGGTAATGATTACCAAGGTGTTTTCCCGATAATATTCTTGCGGAATAAGGCTGATGTCGTCTTCAAAATGAATTGTAATTCCGGCAGCCTGAAGTTCGGCAGTGAGCTCGGTTTCGGTCTTGTCATAACCCGATACGGTTTTGCCGATGGCTTTGAAATAGCGCGCGAGAGCACTCATTCCGATTCCTCCGATTCCTATGAAATAGACGTTATGTATTTGATTCAGATTCATTGTTTTTGTCGAAAGTCGAAAGTTAAAAGTCTCAAAGACCGCTTGAACATAGACTTTTCTATTTTGACTATTTAATCAATTTTATTATTTCTTCCACGATGTCATTTGTCGCAGCGGGTTTCCCGAGTTTCAGAATATTCTCTGAAAGTTCTTGCTGCAGACTTACATTGGCCAATAATCCGTTGAAAACCGTTTCGAATCGTGTATCCAATTCAACTTCTTTCAAAAGCAAGGCGCCTTTCCGATCGACGATGGCTTGCGCATTCTTGGTTTGATGGTCTTCGGCAACGTTGGGTGACGGAATGAAAATTACCGGTTTTCCAACAAGGCACAATTCTGAAACTGAAGATGCGCCCGCACGTGAAATCACAATATCCGCAGCAGCGTACACCAAATCCATACGGTCTATAAACGAAAGTACCTGTATGTTTTCCTTACCTGAAAAGTGCTTGTATTCCTCAAAATAAAACTTGCCACATTGCCAGATTACCTGAACGCCCTGCGCTACGAAATTGACTATTTCCTTTGCAATAAGTTGGTTGATCCTTCTCGAGCCCAAACTTCCGCCGAGCACCAATAAGGTTCTTTTATCATCGACGAGTTTGAAATAGTCTATGGCTTCTTTTCTCTTGCTCTTCTTTTGGATATCGAGCAGATCTTGGCGCACCGGATTGCCCGTTAAAACCATTTTCCTTTTCGGAAAAAAGCGCTCTAAATCCTCGTAAGCCACACAAATCTTGTCGGCTCCTTTCGCGAGCATTTTATTGGTGATTCCAGGATAAGAATTCTGCTCCTGAATCACATATGGAATACCCGCAATTCCCGCAACCTGCAGCAATGGGCCACTTGCGAATCCGCCGGTACCGATTACGACATCGGGTTTAAAATCGCGAATAATGCTTCTCGCTTTCAACAAACTGGTAATCAATTTTACTGGAAAAAGCGTGTTGTCAAAGGTCATTTTTCTTTGCAGTCCCGCGATCCACAATCCTTTGATTTTATAGCCCGCTTGCGGCACCTTCTGCATTTCCATTTTGTCTTTGGCGCCAACGAATAGAAACTCGGCGTCAGGAAAACGCAACTTCAATTCATTCGCAATCGCGATTGCAGGATAGATATGTCCTCCAGTTCCGCCGCCGCTTAATATGAATTTTAGTTTTGTCATTTTTGTTGAAAGAATCAAGGGGCAAGAATCAAGAAGTAAATCTTTACCTTCTATTTCACTCTACTTTTTTTTACCGGATTTCTCCGACGTGTTATAATCTCGTTTTATTTTACTGTTTTCCGAGAACAGCATTCATCGGATTGGTTTTGTCTTCTATAGAATAACCGCCGTGTGTCTTGGCGAGTTCAATTTCACGCAACTCTGCTTCTGCGGCTTCCTCGCGTAAAATTTGCGCATCGACCATGCGACGTAGCGTATCTTCGCGTTGTTCTTTTTCGGCTTTCTCGGCCGCAACTTCATCTTCTTTTTTGGTCACGCCGATGATGATTCCCAACGCGATGCAGGTCATCCAAATCGAACTTCCTCCCGAACTAATTAACGGTAAAGTTTGTCCGGTAACCGGAAGCAATTCGACCGCTACCGCCATATTGACCATGGCCTGAAATACAATTGGGAATCCGAGTCCGACGACAACGAGCTTTCCAAAGAGGGAATTTGCCTTGTGTGCTGCAACGATAAACCTAAAAAACAATAACAGGTAAAGACCCAAGACTGTTAGTCCGCCGATGAGTCCGTATTCCTCAACGATGATCGCATAAATAAAATCCGATGACGATTGCGGGAGAAAATTCTTCTGTACACTTTTCCCCGGACCTAATCCTTGAATTCCTCCCGACGCGATGGCGATCTTTGCTTTTTCGATTTGGTAATCGTCCTCATCGGGTTTGTCGGTCGTAAAGTTTTCGAATCGGTTTTCCCAAGTATTGACACGGCTAAAGAAATGTGAATCGGGGAAGACTTTACTGGCGAGTATGAAAAATGAAAGTGCCACGATTCCGCCGGCCATGATGAGTCCGATATATTTCAACGGATATTTCCCAATGAAAACCAGCATCAAGACCATGGTGAAAATGAGTGCTGCAGTCGAGAAATTCGACGGAAGGATGAACACCAATGTAGTGAAAACCGGCAGCCACAATTCCCATAATGAATTCTTAAAAGTGACGGGCGTTTCGCGTTTTTTGGACAGGTAACGGGCAACGAAAATCATCAAAACGATAGAAGCCAATGTTGACGTTTGAAACGTAATTCCGATAAAGGGCAACTGGATCCAACGGCTCGCGTTTGCCCCGGCAATAACGGTTCCTTTAATCATGGTATAAGCGAGCAGTATCCAAACAACGGGTAGTGCGACAATTGATATCGCGCGAAAGTAATGATACGGTACTTTGTGAATCCAATAAATGATCGCGAAACCGATACAGATATGCGCGAAATGTTTGACCAGATAACCCAGCGTGTTTCCAGTTCCGTGACCCATATAAGCCAGGTTGCTGCTCGCGCTAAAAACAGGCATAAACGAGAACAGCGCCAGTAGTGCTACGAAAGTCCAAATGACTTTATCTCCTTTAAGATTGTTGATGAGTCTGATCATGTTTTTCGGTGAACGAGGAAAGAGGCAAGAACCAAGATGATATCTAAAATTCTGTTGTCTTTACTCAATGTTTAAAATTTTATCTTGTGTCCTTGTTCTTGTTACTTTATTCTTGTTTCTGTATTCTTGTTTCTCTATTCTTGTTTCTTTTTCCATTCGGATTGCCTAGATCTGATTGCTTCGCCAGTTCGCTTTGCTCGTGTGTAGCGTTCTCCTTTTACAGCAGGCCATGCGTTAAAAAACAGTTTTGTAAACTATTTTAGCGAAGGAGCCAGCCGGCGCGTTAGCAGCCGTAAAAGATATAGCGGATAACAGGTTACGGGCTTTTAAATCCTTCGGCTTTGACTTTACAGATTCTGAACCGCTTGCTTAAATTGTCTGCCTCTGTCTTCGTAATTTTCGAACAAATCGAAACTCGCGCAGGCTGGCGACAATAATACCGCATCGCCTTTCTCTGTTAGGCGCTGTGCCATTTTTACGGCATCGGCCATAGTGTCTACTTCGAGCATCACGTCTACCACATTTCCAAACGCGTCTATGATTTTTTTGTTATCGACACCGAGGCAGATAATCGCCTTTACTTTTTCGCGTACCAACGGCATGAGTTCGGCATAATCATTTCCTTTATCGACGCCACCGACGATCCACACAGTCGGCACGTTCATGCTGTCGAGCGCAAAAAACGTTGCGTTGACGTTCGTCGCTTTCGAATCGTTGATATATTGTACGTTCTGGATCTTCAAAACCTTCTCCAAACGGTGTTCAACGCCCTGGAAATTGGACAGGCTTTCGCGGATGGTTTCCTTGCGGATTTTCATCAGCTTAGCTACAGATGTCGCCGCCATTGCATTTTTGAGGTTGTGTTTTCCTTCGAGTGCAATGTGCTCTGTCTCCATGATGAACTCTTCTTCGTTGATGTTTACTTCCATTTTGTTGTTGTTTAAGTAGGCTCCTTTTTCAAAAGTTTGGGTCAATGAAAATGGAATTAATTGCGCTTTTGTTTTGTTTTTTATCAGCCATTCGGAAATTGCTTCGTCATCTGCATCGTAAATCAGAAAATCCGATTTTGTTTGGTTCATTGTGATTCTGAATTTAGAATCGATGTACTTTTCATATATGTAATCATACCGGTCTAAATGGTCCGGGCTTATGTTCGTGATAATTGCAATGTGTGGCCTGTACTTGAAAATGCCGTCGAGCTGAAAACTGCTGAGTTCGAGAACATAATAATCATAATTGTCTTCGGCTACCTGCCAAGCGAAGCTTTTTCCGATGTTCCCGCCAAGACCGACATTGAGTCCGGCCGATTTGAGCAAATGATACGTAAGCATCGTCGTCGTCGTTTTGCCATTGCTTCCCGTAATTCCGATGGTCGTTGCCTTTGTGTAGGGCGCGGCAAATTCGATTTCGGAAATAATCGGAATACCTCTTTTAGCAAGCTTTTTGACGATGTCTACTTTATCGGGAATTCCCGGACTTTTCATCACGATGTCGGCGTTGAGTATTTTTTTTTCGGTATGGGTTTCCTCTTCCCACTTGATGCCATTAATTGTAAGAACTTCTTTGTATGTGTCTTTTATCTTGCCGAAATCGGAAACAAAAACTTCAAAACCTTTTTGTTTCCCGAGAATCGCTGTACCGACTCCGCTTTCGCCTCCGCCTAATATTACCAGCCGCTGCACCTATCTCAGCTTTAAGGTTACTATTGATAAAATCGCTAATATGATTCCGACGATCCAAAAGCGCGTCACGATTTTGCTTTCATGGTAGCCTTTTTTCTGGTAATGGTGGTGCAACGGCGACATCAGGAAAATTCTTTTGCCTTCACCGTTGCGTCTTTTTGTCCATTTGAAGTAACTCACCTGCATCACAACGGAGAAATTTTCGACCAAAAAGACACCGCACAACAATGGGATCAATAATTCTTTACGCACGGCAATAGCCAAAACAGCAATAATTCCACCGATCGTTAGACTTCCTGTATCGCCCATGAAAACGGCAGCGGGAAACGAATTGTACCATAGAAAACCGATTAATGCTCCGGCGAATGCGGCGATAAAAACGGTCATTTCTCCCGAATTGGGGATGTACATGATATTGAGATAGCTTGAAAAAATAATGTTACCTGAGACAAAAGTGAAAATTCCCAGCGCAGCTACTGATATCGCAGAAGTTCCGGCTGCGAGTCCGTCAATGCCATCGGTTAGGTTTGCGCCATTGGAAACCGCGGTGATGATGAAAATGACAATCGGAATAAAAATTATCCACGCCCAGTCCTTATAACCGTCGCCAGCCCAAGATAGCAATTGCGCATAATCGAGCTCGTTGTTTTTGAAAAATGGAATGGTTGTCGTTGTCGATTTTTCTTCAAGCGGCGATTGTGAAATCATATTTTCGGTCTGCCTAAGTTCGATGGTCTTGATCTTTTCATTCCGAACGGTAACACCCGGGTGCAGATACAAAACAGAGCCCACTATAAGACCGAGTCCGACTTGTCCAATGACTTTAAAAATGCCTTTTAAACCTTGCTTGTCTTTTTTAAAAATTTTAATGTAATCGTCAATAAATCCAATCGTTCCCATCCAAAGCGTGGTTACAACCAAAAGAATGATATAGATGTTGTTCAACTTGGTCAGCAAAAAAACCGGAATTAATGTAGCGACAATGATAATCAAACCTCCCATTGTCGGCGTTCCGGCTTTTTCGTTCTGACCTTGCAAACCCAATTCGCGTACTGTTTCCCCAACTTGCTGATTCCTCAAGAACCCGATGATTTTTTTACCATAAATCGTAGAAATCATCAGTGACAATATCACCGCCAAACCCGATCGGAACGTGATATATTGGAATACGCCCGTTCCGGGAATATTCATGGTCTTGTACATATATTCAAATAAATAATACAGCATGGTTTCTATTTATTGAGTTGAATTAATAAATCCTTCACAATGGCCATATCGTCGAAATCGTAGCGAACGCCTTGAATTTCCTGATAGGTTTCGTGCCCTTTCCCTGCAATAAGAATGATGTCGTTTGGCTGTGCAAGTTGGCAGGCTGTTTTGATCGCCTGCTTCCTGTCGGATATAGAAATCGTTTTTTTATAATTCTGCGGCTCGACTCCGACTTCCATTTCGCCAATGATATCATCGGGTTTCTCGCTGCGCGGATTATCGGAAGTGAGAATGGTCTTGTCACTCAAGTTTGATGCAATGTTGGCCATCATTGGCCTTTTCGTCCTATCGCGGTCGCCGCCACAACCTATGATGGTAATCAACTGTTCGTTTTTGGTTCGGATGTCATTGATGGTTTTGAGCACATTATCAAGCGCATCGGGCGTGTGGGCATAATCTACTATCGCGGTGATTTTCCCTTCGGAAACGATAAACTGAAATCTTCCCGAGACACTCTCCAATTCTGAAAGCAATCGCAGTGCTTCGAGTTTGTCCATTCCCAATTCGACTGCCGTGCCAAAAATCGCCAATAAATTGTAAGCGTTGAAAGTTCCAATTAATCGAACCCAAACCTCATTTTCATTAATTTTTAACAGCAAGCCCGATAGTTGGTTTTCGAGAATTTGCGCTTTGTAATCGGCGTAGGATTTTAGAGCATAAGTGAGCTTTCTCGCATACGTATTTTGCAACATTACCAATCCGTTCTTGTCATCAATATTAGAAAGAGCAAAAGCAGATTTTGGAAGGTTGTCAAAAAATGATTTCTTCACATCGCGGTATTCCGCAAACGTCGGATGGTAATCAAGGTGGTCATGGGAGAGGTTCGTGAAAACGCCTCCGGCAAAATGCAATGCTTCGGTTCTTTTCTGGTGAATGCCATGAGAGCTCACTTCCATAAAACAATACTCGACACCGACTTCGTACATTTCTGCTAAATAGTGGTTGATGGTAATGGAATCTGGAGTTGTATGTGTCGCTTTGTATTCGATATCGTCAACAAGTATTTTCACGGTCGAAAGCAATCCAACCTTAAACCCTGCCTTTTTGAATAACTGGTATAATAGCGACGCAACAGTAGTTTTTCCGTTGGTACCTGTTATGCCGATAAGTTGGAGGTTTTGTGATGGATTCTCGTAGAAGTTAGCCGCGAGAAAAGCGAGCGCCTTATTGGTGTCTTTCACCCGAATATAAGTAATGCTATTGGCGATGACTTGAGGAAAAGTATCGCAAACAACCGCCACGGCGCCTGATGCAATTGCCTTTTCGATATAATCGTGACCGTCGGAAATCGTACCACGAATCGCCACAAAAACATCGTTGGCACCAATATGCCGCGAATCGAAATCGAGCTTATTGATGTCGATGTCAGTGGAACCTTTTACGGCATCAATGGCGACTTTGTATAATATTTCCTTTAAAACTATCACGATAATTCGAGTATGATGGTGGCGTTTTTATCTAAATTTTGTCCCGCTTGAATGGATTGTCTTTTAACTTTTCCGAGACCGATAACTTTGACTTTCATTCCGAGATTTCCAAGTAAGGCTACGGCGTCCATGCCTGACATACCTTTGAGGTTCGGAATTACATTGTGTTTTTCCCCAGCTTTCGTGTAGTACTCTGCATAGCTGCTTTCCTGTTTGGCATCTTTGCGGTTCAGGTTTTTAATCTCGTTGGTCGACGGCGCATCGGTAAAAATCTTCTGCGCGATGCGCTTGAAAACCGGTCCGGCGACATCGGCACCGTAATAATTATTAGCTGATGTATTGGGTTCGTGCACGACGACTATACAAGAATATTTGGGTTCGTCAGCAGGGAAATACCCCACGAATGATGAGATATAATGCTTTTCTGTTCCATCTTTTCGGTTGTAATTAGCTTGCGCTGTGCCAGTTTTCCCGGCCATTGAGAAATCTTTGGAATACAGTTTTGAGCCCGTACCTTTTTTTACGACATTTTTGAGAACCGCTTGCAACTTGAGTACGGTTTCCTGCGAACATATTCTGGGATTAATGACTTCCTTGTTGAATTTTTTGATGGTTTTGTTCCATTCCTTGATTTCAGAAACGAATTGCGGCTTGACCATTTCGCCATTGTTTGCCACGGCGTTGTAATAGGTCAGTGTTTGCAGCGGCGTAATCGAAACTCCGTAACCGAAAGCCATCCACGGCAATGAAATCGCGCTCCATCTGTTTTTATCGGACGGCTGTGGGATGAATGGTCGACCTTCACCTTGGATCGGTAATCCGAGCGGTTTGTTAAGTCCGAAATCATTCAGATGATTGACGAATTGCTCCGGATCGTTTTTGTAATTATTGTAAACCGCCTGAACGAGAACCGTATTGGAGGACACTTCAAAACCACGCGCCAGCGAAATGCGCCCGTAACCGCCTTCATGCGAATCGCGGACTTTCTTTCCCGAATACGTGATGATTCCGCCCTGACTATCGAATACAGCACTGGTGTCGACCTTTTTGTCTTCAAGCAGCGCCATCATGTCGGCGAGCTTGTAGGTCGACCCCGGTTCGTGCGATTCGGCGATGGCATAATTCGTCGTCTCGTAGTAAGTGCTGTCTTTATCTTTACCTAGGTTTGATATGGCTTTGATATAACCTGTTTTAGTTTCCATTACAACTACGCAACCATGATCCGCTTTGTATAACTGAAGCTGTTTCAGCAACGCATGATGTGCAATGTCCTGGATATAAACGTCAATCGTCGAAATCACATCGTAGCCATCTTGCGGGTCGACTTCATTCACGTCGCGAATGGGTTTCCATTGGCCTTTGGCGATTTTCTGCTTGAGGATTTTGCCGTCTTTCCCGTTGAGATACTTGCGATACGCCCATTCGATTCCTTTTCCGTCAGGTGTTCCCGTTGGCGTAACCCTTTCATAGCCAATCGTCCTTTCGGCTATTTTGCCTATAGGATGCTCGCGAACAGTTTTCTGCTCAACGATGATTCCACCTTTGTAAGCGCCAAGATTGAATAATGGAAAACTTTTAATCTTCATATATTGCGTATAGCTCAGGTCACGCGCGACGAGGTAATAACGGCTTTTATTGGCTCTTGCTCTGCGGAGCTCCGACTGGAAATTGCTACTGGGCTTACCGAGCAAAAACGACAGCGAATCGGCAAGTGACTTCACATTTTTCTCGAATGCATCTCCTTTAGGCGCGACAGCATCGAAACGAATGACATAATTTGGGATCGAAGTTGCAAGTAAGCTGCCATCGGAAGAATAAATATTGCCTTTGTTTGCGGGAATCACAAAATTCCTAACGGTACGCTCTTTGGCAAGTTTGCGATAGTAGTCGCCTTCAACCCACTGAATATTGGTTAGCTTGACTGCAACAGCGATTGCCATCAGGAAAATCCCGAAAGCAACCAGAAACATCCGGTAAGAAACGTGCTTATCTTCTACTGCCATAATTTTTTAAAAAATCCTTTTTCTTCTTCTTTCCTTACTTTTATTTTTGTGGGCGGAACCGATGATGGGAAAATATTTTTGGCGACCATCTTTTCGGAAACCGTGGATTCCATTTTGAGTTTCATCAATTCGGAACGCCTATCGACAAATTCAGAACGCAGCTCTTTAACCTCATTCGTAAGTGCTACAATTTTAAAAACCTTCTGTTCGTAACGCTGTGTATTAGCAATCATGACTATCGCGAGTACGATTAGAAACACGATAAAGCGCCAGTTCTTGGCTGCATTCGCATCTTCATTGATAAGGAATCGTGCTTTTAATATGCTGTATACTCCGTTTTTCATACAAGCGTTGTGTTATATTTTTTCGGCAACCCTTAACTTGGCGCTGCGTGCGCGGTTGTTAATCTTGATTTCGGCAAAATCGGGAACAATTAGCTTTTCAATTGTTTTGAACGGAACCGAGAAATTGCCAAAGAAATCGCGTTCTGGTTCGCCTTCAAACATGCCATTTTTGACAAATCTTTTGACAAGCCTGTCTTCAAGTGAATGATAAGAAATGACGCTCAGTCTTCCGCCCGGTTTCAATATTTCAAGCGATTGTTCGAGGAATTCCCTAAGTACATCGATTTCCTGGTTGACTTCTATTCGGATTGCCTGATACATTTGAGCCAGGATTTTGTTGCTTTTATGCGCTGGCAAAAACCGACCGAGCACATTCTTGAGTTCCTCTGTGTTTTTTATCGGACGTTCTAGACGCGCTTCAATGATTGTCCGAGCGATTGCGGGTGCATTTTTGAGCTCGCCATAATCAAGAAAAACGCCGGAAAGATTGGTCTGATCGTATTCGTTGACTACGCGATAAGCATTGAGTTCATTCTTTTGGCTCATCCGCATATCGAGTCCGGCATCAAAGCGGGTTGAAAAACCTCTTTCGGCCACATCGAACTGATGAGAAGACACGCCCAAATCGGCCAAAATACCATCAACGCTTTTGATATTATGGAATCTCAAAAACCGTTTAAGGAACCTGAAATTTTCATTGATCAGCACAAAACGGTCATCAGGCAAGGCGTTTGCGAGCGCATCTTCATCTTGGTCGAAAGCGAATAATTTTCCGTTAGGACCGAGTCGGCGCAGGATTTCTTTTGAATGTCCGCCACCGCCGAAAGTAACATCCACATATATTCCGTCAGGTTTAATATCCAGACCATCGACGCTAGAAAGCAGCAAAACCGGATTATGATATTCCATTAGCATCATCATTAACATTTCCCATTACGTCCTCGGCCAGATCTGCGAAATCTATCACCGAATCATCGATTGCTTTTTCATACAAATCCTTATCCCATATTTCTACAATGTTGACTGCAGAGGAAAGTACCAAATCCTTAGAAATAGTGGCAAAGACCACCAAATCTTTTGGAATCAGCAATCGGCCTAAATTGTCAATCTCAACGATTTTCACTCCGGCTGTAAAGCGTCGGATGAAGTCGTTGTTCTTTTTTATAAAACGGTTGAGTTTGTTTATTTTCTCCATCATGGCATTCCACTCCTCCATCGGGTACAGCTCAAGGCACGGCTGAAAAACAGAACGCTTCAGCACAAATCCGTCCTGAAGCGAAGTCGCGAATTGCTTCTTGAGAGGCGCTGGCAAGAGCAGCCTTCCTTTAGCATCGACTTTACATTCATATGTGCCTACAATTGAGTTCAAGAAAATTGGATTTAAATGATTGGAGCAAAAATATAAAAATAATTACCACAATTTACCACAAAACACCACTTTGTTGATAAGTTTTACCACTTATCATCCCAAAGGGAAGCTTCAGGAAACCGAAGACGTAATCGTTTCTTTAACAAATTGTTAAGAAATAGAAAGTATTGTAAGAGATAGTTTAGAAATGCTTTAATATATGCCACTTCACGAGAGATTTCTCAATGGATACAAAGTCGAAATTAACTGATAAATAACAATTGCTTTTCGGTCAGATGCTATCAAATAAAAGCAAAGTGGCTTTCATTTATTGGAGAAAATCCTATATTTGTGCCCATCCGCTGGATCGGTTATAAAAGCCATTAGAATGAAACACGAATTAAAAAAAGAAGGAAAATACAAATATTTCGAAGCCGGAGAAGGGACGCCAATTATCATTTTGCACGGTCTTATGGGCGGTCTGAGTAACTTCGACGGTGTCTCCAATTTTTTTCCTGCCAAAGGGTACAAGGTCGTCATTCCAGAATTGCCGATTTACACCCAGAATATACTCAAGACAAACGTCAAGGCTTTTGCTAAATACGTCAAGGATTTCATCACTTTCAAGGGTTTCGACCGGGTCATTTTGTTGGGAAATTCCTTGGGCGGACATATCGCTTTATACCACACAAAAATGTATCCTGAAAAAATGCTTGGGCTGGTCATCACCGGGAGTTCGGGTTTGTATGAGAGCGCTATGGGTGATAGTTATCCGCGACGTGGTGATCGCGATTACATTCAGAAAAAAGCGGAAGATGTATTTTTCGATCCAAAAATAGCCACTCCGGAAATTGTCGAAGAAGTCTACCAAATGGCCAACGACAGGATCAAACTCATTAAGACTTTGACAATCGCCAAGAGTGCCATCCGTCATAATATGGCGAAAGATTTACCGAAAATGCATGTTCCAACGTGTATTATCTGGGGTAAAAATGACAAAGTGACGCCGCCTGAAGTCGCTGAAGAATTCCACAAGTTACTACCCAATTCTTCATTATATTGGATTGACAAATGCGGACATGCCGCAATGATGGAGCATCCCGAGGAATTTAACAGTTTGATGCATGAATGGCTGCAGGAAAAACATCTTTAACAGAAACCTATCGACCGCTGTTTTTGGAGACCCGAAAATAGCGGTTTCTTTTTTGCCTATCTTTGTCCAATAGGACCAAGTGGCAAAACTATAGCAGCAAACCTTTTTTAAATGAAAATCAACACAGCCGAGTTTATCATCAGCAATTCTGAAGTAGATAAATGTCCCAAAGAAATCCTTCCCGAATATGCCTTTATTGGTCGTTCAAATGTTGGAAAATCTTCATTGATTAACATGCTGACCAACCATAAAAATCTCGCAAAGACTTCAGGAAAACCTGGAAAGACACAGCTCATTAACCATTTCAAGATCAACAACAATTGGTTTTTGGTCGATTTACCGGGTTATGGCTATGCTAAGGTTTCGAAAAAGACAAAATCAGTTTTTCAGCAATTTATTACCGATTATTTTGAGAAAAGAGAGCAGTTGGTTTGTGCGTTCGTTTTGATCGACATTCGCCACGAAGCACAGCATATCGATCTCGAATTCATGGAGTATATGGGCGATAGCGAAATTCCGTTCTGCATTGTTTTTACGAAGGCAGAT
>Ga0136636_10000615_pt1 | contig 18879 bp, 12 predicted proteins | sample AntDrymUQ8522106_2_FD_104653 | JGI IMG/M metagenome (GOLD analysis project Ga0136636, IMG submission 104653) | Polar desert sand microbial communities from Dry Valleys, Antarctica - metaG UQ852 (21.06) | ecosystem: Environmental > Terrestrial > Soil > Desert | place: Antarctica: Dry Valley... | reverse complement strand
ATTACTTCCTCAAAATGTTGTAGAATATGGGTGAAAATTTCTGTGTGGGCTTTTATTGGCTTTTATTTTTATAATTGGATAGTATGTTAAGGAAACGAAATGGAATTATGCATGTAAACATCTATATGTAAGTTATCCAAATTACATTTTATAAATCTGCATCCGGGTTAAGCCACATCACCTCCCACAAATGCCCGTCTAAATCTTCAAACCCATGTGCATACATAAACCCATGGTCCTGTTTTTTATTACAACTTGTGCCTCCCTCAGCCAATGCTTTTTTAATTATCTCATCTACTTTAATTTTGCTCTCCACACTTATGCAAATTATGGCTTCAGTAATGTTAAAAGCATCTGCCAAAGGCTTTTTGGTAAAATTTTTAAAGACATCTTCTTCCAGCAACATCACAAAAATGGTATCGCTAATAATCATACAGGTGGCAGTATCATTGGTAAATTTTGGGTTGAAAGTGTAGCCTAGTTTGGTAAAAAAAAGAATGGACTTAAGCAGATTTTTTACAGGCAGGTTTACAAATATTTGTGTTTGCATATAGGAGCAGTAAATACAATTATAAAATTATTTTTCCTGTAGTCTTTTTAAATTTTCGAGGCCTGTTTCCAAATCACCACCAATCATTTTGTTCATAAACAACCCCATAATATTTAATGGATATTTCATGTGACCGCTTATTTGCCATTTTACCAGAGTTTTATCCGGTGCTACACTATCAGTACTCATATAGGCATCGGCAACATCTGTCATAGGTTCTTCAAACCTAAGTTCGTAATCAATTCGGTTTGCATCAATTTTTTTTATTTCCTGTGCTCCCCTGCCTACTTCTTTATTTTTACTCTCCCATGCTGCTACAAAACCTGGCGTAGCGTCAGTACCGGTAAAAGTTTTTTTCATTGCAGGATCCATACTCGCCCACTTACTGTAATCGTTTTGATTTTTTAAATATTTTACATAATCATATACCTGCGTTTTGGGTTTGTTTATTGTGATGGATTTTTCTACTGCATAATCTTTACTCATAAACAACGCTGCAGTAAGCAATACGGCAATAATTACCCCTACTACGATTAATATCTTTTTGATTATTCGCATAGCTCATAGTTTTTGATATTTAAAGATAATATTATTTTATAAAGTGTAACTGCATAATAAAATGATAAATATTTGATAAGGAAATTGCTCTTCGCATCTGATTCTTTATTTTTACCACTAATTGAACCCATCTGCGTAAATTTTTAAAAATATTATCCAGGATTATTCTTGCAATTTTATTGCTGCTTGTTTTCTTATATGGCATATTGCATTTGTCATCTGTACAAACCTGGCTCGTTAAAAAAATCGCCACTAATCTTTCTAAAAATTTAAATACAAAAGTTACAGTCGAAAAAGTAGATGTTAGGTTTTTTAATAAAGTACTTTTACAGGGTGTAATGGTAGAAGATCGTCAAAAAGATACGCTGCTGTATGCCGGTACGTTAAAGGCCAATGTAAATGACTGGTTCTTTTTTAAAGATAAAATTTCGCTGGACAATGTAGGGCTTGATGATGCTATTGTGAACATGAAGAGAACTGATTCTATATGGAATTATCAGTTTCTCATAGATTATTTTGCTTCGCCTAAAAAGAAAAAAACCAATAGCAAAGAAGTAGTTATTGATTTAAAGGAACTGCATTTTACGAACATAAAATTTAATAAGATAGACGGGTGGATAGGGCAAAATATGATTGCCAACCTTAGTAAACTAGATGTGGAAATGCAACTAGTAGATATTAAAAATAAGAAGATTCATGTAAAAATGATTTATCTGGAGAAACCGCTTTTTGCGCAGAAAGATTATGAAGGCAAAAGGCCACCACAGGAAAATTTGCAGGAAATTATAGAAAAAATACCAGTGCTTGGTGCATTTAAATGGAATGATGGCGGCTGGGAAATTAAGCTCGATAAACTGGATATAAAAGACGGGGCGTTTCAAAATGATAAACTTACCCAAGAGCCGGCATACGTTAACAGATTTGACGGGAAACATTTGTTGTTTAGTAAACTAAATGGGAGCATGAAAAACCTCCTTTTTTTTCGTGATACACTTTCCATGTATGTGTCGTTAAGTGCCAAAGAGCGAAGCGGTTTTGAAATAAAAAAACTGGAAAGCAATCTTAAACTTACCCCTGAGAAGATGGAGTTTAATAATTTAGATCTTGTTACAAATAAAAGCAGGCTGCGAAATTATTATTCCATGGAATATAAAAGTTTTTCAGACGACTTTAGCAGTTTTCTCCACAACGTTTCTTTAACAGCCAACTTTAAAGAAAGTACTCTTAACAGCGATGACCTTGCATTTTTTTCGCCTAATTTAAAATCGTGGAAACGAACGTTTTATTTAGAAGGGCTGGTGAAAGGGCCGCTGGATAATTTCTCTGCAAAAGAAATGAAAATAAAATCCGGCAATACTTACTTGGAAGGTAATATTGCTGTGCGTGGCTTGCCAGATATTAATACCACCTTTATAGATTTCCAATCGAAACAGCTCCGCACCAATTATGCTGATATGGTAGCCATTGTACCGTCTTTAAGAAACTTGCAAAAACCAGCCATTGCAAAACTTGGCACCGTTTCATTTACAGGAAATTTTACCGGTTTCATTAGAGATTTTGTGGCCTATGGCACCTTTAACACAGCACTTGGTAAACTTACGGCTGACGTAAATATGAAAACGCCTGAGAATAAGTCGCCCTCCTATTCCGGCAGCTTATCAACAGCAGGTTTTAAAATTGGATCATTTATAAAAAGTCCTTCGTTGGGTGATGTGGCATTAAATATAAAATTAAAAGGAACCGGTTTTAATTTAAATGTTTTAAATGCGAAGGTGGATGGCACGGTAAAATCGGTAGGTTTTAATGGATATAATTATCAGAACATTATTTTAAATGGTGATTTTGAAAAGAAACTTTTTACCGGTCATCTTTCTATAGATGACCCCAACCTTAAAATATCCAGTTTTGACGGCTCACTAAATTTGCTGGATAAAAACCCCGGTTTTAAACTGCAGGCAAAAGTAGAAAAAGCAGATCTTAAAAAACTGGGATTAACCACGCAGGATTTGGCGTTTAATGGCAATCTTAATTTGGATTTTACAGGTAATAACATTGATAATTTTCTTGGTACAGCACGTATTTCCAATGCGCAATTAAGGCAAAATGAAAACCAGCTTTCTTTTGATTCGCTCACTGTTAATTCACAAATAATTGATGGCAAAAAATCACTCTCATTAATTTCAAACGAAATAGATGCCAACGTAACCGGCGATTTTAAAATAATGGAACTGCCAGATGCCGTAAAGGTATTATTGGCTCGATACTATCCTACTTATATAAAAGCACCATCGTATATTGTAAAAAGTACCCAAAATTTTACATTTTTTGTTAAAACAAATAATGTTGATCAATATGTGAAATTGATTGATAAAAAAATGGGTGGTTTTAATAATGCAAACATTAGTGGAAGTTTTAACCTGCAAAATTATGACCTTGCTTTAAATGCCACCATCCCTCAATTTATTTATGATAAAAAAGAATTTAGAAATACCATTCTTACTGGGAAGGGTACAAGAGATACGTTGATAAACGATATTGCAATAGAAGATATAATTGTAAACGACAGCCTGCATTTGCCCAACTCAAAACTTCGAATTGCCACCAGCAATGATTTGTCGTTCATAAAATTAAATACCAGTGCAAGCAAAATTTTTGGAGATGCTGAGTTAAATGCAAGTGTACAATCATTGAGCGATGGTATTAAAATTCATTTCTTTCCATCATCATTTGTAATAAATAATAAAAAATGGGAGCTTGATAAAGATGGAGAACTTACTTTAAGAAAAAAGTTTTTAGATGCTAGTGAAGTAAAATTTTTTCAAGGCAATCAGCAAATTATTTTAAGGACGGAATTGTCTGAAGAAAATGATAATACGCACTTGATAGCTGAATTAAAAAATATAAATATAACCGATTTTGCATTTTTACTACCGGCATCGCCTAAGTTAAAAGGTTTAATTACCGGCACTGTGACAGCAAGCGATATTTTTGGAAAAACAAATATTGATTTTAATGGAAGGGCAGATAGTTTTGAATTAGATGGAAGATATTTAGGCAAGGTAAATTTAAAGGCTGATGCGAATACTACCACCGGGCTTATTAATTTTAAAACAGATGCTGCTGAAAAAGATTTTGATTTTGCAGTAAATGGATCTTACAATTATAAAGACAGCACCCGAAAATCTTTACAGATAAATGCTAAAGTAAAATCGCTGAATGTAAATTTTTTACAACCCTACTTAAGCACTGTTTTTAGCGACATGCAAGGGATAGCCAACGGCGATATTGGTATAAAAAATGATGGCGAAAACCTTTCAATAACCGGTAATACCATAATAAACAACGGTAGTTTTAAAGTAGCTTATACGCAAGTGCGATATAATTTTGACAGGCAACCCATAGAGTTTGGTAAAAATTTTATAGATATTGGCACTATGCAAATTAGAGATACGCTGGGCAATGCCGGAGAAGTAAGTGGCAAAATGTATCATACATTTTTTAAAGAATTTGTATTTGAAGACATGCGTTTTTCTTCACCCAAAATATTATTGCTGAACACCGGTAGAAAAGACAATGCACAGTTTTATGGTAGAGTAATTGGAAAAGGAAATATGACCCTTAATGGAGATATAGCCAACATGAAAATGAATATTGATGGCGAACCAAGCCAGACTGATAGCAGCCATATTTATTTACCTACGGGCAATAGCAGAGAAAGCAATGTAATAGATTATATAGATTTTATACAGTTTGGCTCGCTGATGGATAATGATGGCACGTTAAAAGGTGCATCAAACCTTGTTGTAAATATGAACTTAACTGCCAACCCTGCCTGTAAAATAGACGTTATTTTAGATGAGCAAACAGGCGATGTTATTAAAGGAGAAGGTAATGGATTACTTAATATTAGGGTAGGCACAAAAGAGCCATTAACTATTAGGGGCAGGTACGATCTTACAAGGGGAGAATACACGTTTAACTTCCAAACATTTTTAAAGAAACCATTTACCTTAAGTCGTGGTTCTATTACCTGGAACGGTGATCCTTTTCTTGCCGCTATAGATATGGAGGCGGAATACCTGGCAAAAAATGTAGACATTGGGAGCATTACATCTCTTACCAATGTACGGCAGCAGGAAGACATTACTATATTATCTAAAATAAGAGGAACATTAAAAAAACCAGAAATTAGTTTCGAATTTAAATTACCTGAAAGAAGTGAATTTAACCGAGATTTTTATGTGGTAAAAAGATTGGCAGATTATAAGAATGATGAAAATGAAATGAACAAACAAGTGGCAAGTTTACTGCTGTTTAATCAATTAATTAACAATAACGAATCTGTAATATCCAGAGGCAGTACATTATCTATTGCTACGAGCACTATCGGCGGTGCGGTAAGTGCCTGGCTTACCAGTGTATTAAGTAATGTACTTGAAAAAGTTACCAACGGCTTGGTTTCTTTTGCGGTAGATGTAAACCCGTCTCTAAACCAACAGGATACAGAATTACAGACAAATATACGCTCCAGTTTAAAATTTAGGTTTAGCAAAAACATACAGTTACTGGTAGAAAAAAATATAGATTATAATAACCCTTTAACGCAGTTATACAGCAGGGGTTTTATTTTTCCCGATGTATCGGTAGAGTGGTTAATAAACAAAGATGGATCATTAAGGGTTGTAGGTTTTAACAGAACAACTATTGATTATACCACAGGGCAACGAAACCGCTCCGGTGTGCAGCTTGGTTACCGAAAAGAAGTGGATAGACTGGGAGATATTTTTAGAAGCAAAAAGAAGATACAGGAGTTAGATTCGTTGAAAGTAATACCTAAAAAAAAGGCTTAACCTTTTTAGATTTACCTGTAATAAGATTTGAAAACTTCATTGGTAAAAAGAAGAAATGAAATAACATGCACACAACAATCGAATACACTTTTCCAACAGATATAGAAAGCATTTTAAAAAGGATAGAAGCAATAGACCCTATAAAATATGCCCGTACCCGAAATTTTATTGATGGAGATGTAACGTATTTGTCGCCCTATATCTCCCGAGGGGTTATTAGTGTGAGGATGATTATGCATTCAGTGATGCAGCGAGGATACAAATTATACCAAGTAGAAAAATTTATACAGGAATTGGTTTGGAGAGAATACTGGCAGCGCATTTGGCAACACAAGGGAGATGAAATATTCACCGATTTAAAACGGCCTCAGCCAGATTATTTACACAAAGAAATACCTGAAAGTATTGTAGGTGCAAACACATCTATAGCGGCTGCAGATAATTATATTATGCAATTATATGAGCAAGGTTACATGCACAATCATATACGCATGTACGTGGCAAGCATTGCATGTAATATTGCAAAAGCGCATTGGCTACAACCTGCACAATGGCTTTATTATCATCTATTGGATGGAGATATAGCCAGCAATCATCTTAGCTGGCAATGGGTTTGTGGCAGTGCATCTTCCAAAAAATATTATTGTAACCAAGAAAATATAAACAGATATACAGGTAGTAAACAACAGCAAAGTTTTTTAGCACACGAATATGACATACTTACTACAATGCCTGTTCCTGAAGAATTGAAGAAAACCACCATTTTAAAACTGGAGACTGTTTTGCTTGAAAACAGTGTTTTAAATATAGATAACAGAAAACCAACCTGCATTTATAACAGTTATAATCTTGATCCGTTTTGGAGAAAAGAAGAAAATGTAAATAGAATATTATTGTTGGAACCGTCTCATTTCAATAAATATCCCGTCAGCCAAAAAGTGTTGGATTTTATTATTGCACTTTCAAAAAATATAGAAGGAATTGTTTTGTATGTGGGGGAATTTAATGATCTTCTCAATGAATATACAGAACCTGAGAAGTCTTTTATATTTAAAGAACATCCTTTGTCTACCCACTACAAAGGTATTTGCGACGAACGGGATTGGATTTCAAAAAACAGCACCGGTAATTTTACTTCGTTTTTTTCGTTTTGGAAAAAAGTAGAAAAAAATGATGTGTAAAGCCAAAGAAAATATTATTTGTTAAAATTAGAAAACCAACATTTATCATTACTCGTATTTGAATGAAACCCTTTTAAATATGATAGTAAAAAAAATAACCACCAGTTTTTTAAAAATTACACTTGGCTTAGTGTTAGCAAGTGCAACCTTTACAGGGTGCGAAAAAGATGAAGACGATGTAGTAATAACCCCTACTGTACCTGCTGTAAGACCTGACATCGTATTTTATGGTTTGACAGACGACAATAGAATACTTAAATTTAATGCAAAAACAGCTGAAACCTCATCAGGAACAATAACGGTAGCAGGATTACAATCAGATGAAAGAATCCTCAGTATAGATTTTAGGCCTGCAACCGGTCAATTATATGCTTTAGGCAGCAGCAGCAGATTATATACTGTTAATTTAGCAACTGGTAGAGCAACAGCTGCGAATACGGCACAGTTCACACCGGCTATAAATGGTGCACTAGCCAATATTGATTTTAACCCAACTGTAGATAGAATAAGACTGGTAACTAATACAGGACAAAATCTCCGTTTAAATCCTGAAACAGGATTGGTAGCTGCAACAGATTTACCTATTAATGGTGGTTCAACACCTGTAATTACTTCCATCGCATACACTAATAACGTTGCAGGTACCGCCACAACCGATTTATATGATATTGACTTAACATCAGGCAAACTATATAAGCAAACGCCACCGAACGATGGTGTATTGATGGAAGTAGGCTCATTAAATGTAAAGTTTAGCGGCAAAGGCGGATTTGATATTAACGCAGACAACAGTACTGCTTTAGGTACGTTTACGGTGAATGGTGTTGAAAAACTTTACACTATAAATCTTACAAACGGGGCTGCCACTTACCTGGCAGATTTGGGTGTGCAGTTAGTAGATATTGCTATACCTACCCAACCGGTAGCTTACGCAATTAATAGTGGAGGTATGTTTCAAATATTTAATCCTACTGCTACCACATCGCCGATTAATAAATCTATTACAGGTTTGGCTGCAGGTGAATCAATCTTAGGAATAGATTTCCGCCCAGTAAATGGGCAGTTATATGGTATTGCTGCTACTACTGCAGGCGCAGCAAAATTGTACACCTTTAATCTTAGTACGGGTGCGGCAGTTGGAGTGGGTGCAGGCTTTTCAATTGCAACTGGCGTTACCGCAACAGGTTTCGATTTTAACCCAACAGTTGATAGAATACGTTTTGTAACCAATACAGGGCAAAATTTAAGATTGAACCCAAATGACGGTACGATTGCTGCAACTGATGGCGCTATAAACCCGGGTGCACCAATAATTACAGGTGCAGCATATACAAACAATTTTGCAGGCACTACTACTACAGCTTTGTTTGTGTTAAATGATACCGCTTTGTACCTTCAAAATCCTCCTAACAATGGAACGCTTGTAAGCATAGGTGCATTAGGCCTTACAAACGGTATACAAAATGGTTTTGATATTGGCGGAACAAGTAACAATGCTTTTGCCATTTTTACAGTGGGTGCGGCAACTAAAGTTTATAGTATCAATTTAACGAGCGGTGTAGCTACTGCTGGTGTAGCTTATCCAAATACTGTAACTGCAATGGCTGTTGGTTTAGGTTTTTAAATTAGAATTCCCCGTAGATGAAGTATAAAAAATTCTGCTTATTATTTGGCAGAATTTTTTTTATTGACTGTTATCATAAACAACTTAAAATAAAATTTATTGATATTCCCTTGTCTGTAAAGCGACTTAAAGTAAGCTTATCAATAGTTACAAATTGCATTCACTATTGTCAGACTAAAATTTTACCATTTCGCTAAAACTTCTGCTGATCTTACCCCCAGCCTTCTCCTTTTCAGAAGGGATAGAGGGTGAGGTAATGAAGATGTAGCAAGATTTTCATACTGTTAGTCGGACAACAATGAATTGCATTAATAAAAAAAATTCCTGATCTTTTTTTGATCAGGAATTTTATTTTACTGAATTAACTTATAGCGCTCCAATATCCATTGATTTTGTACGTTTAGATGCTAATGAAGGATCCATTTCTATGGCCTTATCACACATGCCCTGGCCTTTATCTTTCTGTCCCATTTTTTGAAAACTAAGTCCTGCCTGATATAATGCTTTTGCATCTTTTGGATTGGCTTCCATCAGGCGCTGGCAATAAGCCAATGAGCGGTCATATTGTTTTTGCTCGTATAAAATCTGTGCAAGGTCTCTCAGCATTTCTACATTGCCTTTTTTCTGATAGATCCCAAATAACTTTTCTTCGCCTTTTGCATATTGCCCGCTGTACAATAAAGCATAACCGTAATTTTCATTATAATCGTTGCTTACCGGATAACCATTTTTAGTAGCAGTTTCAAAAGCCGTTACAGCACTTCTATAATTGTTATTGTTGTAGTAAAGCAAACCTAGCTCGTATGCCCATGCATTTTTATCTGGATTTAAAGCGGAAGCTTTTTCGTAAAAAGGCACCGCTTTTCTGTATTGTTCCATATCCATGTAAGTTCTGGCTAAAATATAATTTACCTGAGCATCTTCAGGGGTTTTCGATACCACTTTTAGCAAAGCTCTTTCTGCGGCTACGTAGTTTTCTTTTTCATAATTGCATAAACCAATTATTCTTTCAGCATTATCGCATCCTACACATTTGCCTGCAAACTCTATTGCTTTATCCCATTGGCGATAATCGTAGTAAAGATTTGTAAGTTCTTTTATAACGGCTATATTGGAAGGTTGTAACTCATAGGCTTTTAAAAAATTTGCTTTAGCCTGGTCGGTTTTACGCATTTCTTTGTTAGCGTAACCATTTTCAACATAAGCTTCTGCATAAGATTTATTAATGCCAATTGCTTTTTCAAAATTGGAAGATGCTGTTAAATATCTTTTAGCATTTTTTTCCAGCATTCCCTGCGAAAAATAAAATGTTGAACTATCAGAAAGATTAATTGCGTGCGAATTGTTAGAAACGCATGCGCCAAAAATAAGGAGGAGGTTTTTCATAGTCGGGGTTATGCAATTTTTATTCCGCTATTGCACTACTATACCTGTAAACGCATTTATACCTACAATTATTTTGTATAACTTTTTCTTTTTATCAACACTTTCACATATAATATTTTTATTGATGTAATTTCCACTTCCCCAGTATGCTATATCGTCACTGTTAAATATTTCCTGCCAGTTATTTTTTCCCTTTAAAAAAATTTCTTTTGCCGGCTGTGCAAAGTCTGCTACATTAAGAATAACAACCACATCTTTTGTACGATCCGCAGCTTTTCTCCTATAAATAATCAGCCCATCTTGCGGTTGCGAAATATCTTCCCACGCAAACCCCTTTTTATCGAATTGTAATTCATATAAAGAAGGAATTGTTCTGTATAAATGATTTAAACTGCGTACACATTTTTGCATCCCGTGGTGTGGGTCAAACGCTAGTAATTCCCATTGTAATTCACTATCGTAATCCCATTCTTTTGTTTGCGCAAATTCGTTGCCCATAAACAGCAACTTGGCGCCGGGGTTTGTAAACATGTAGGTGTATAATAAACGCAGGTTTGCATACTTTTCAAATTCTGACCCCGGCATTTTATAAATCATGGGGCTTTTGCCATGTACCACTTCATCGTGGCTTAGCGGCATCATAAATTTTTCATCATAAAAATACATCATGCTAAAAGTGAAATCGTTTTGAGATAAAGCTCTTTCACTCCACGGCTTTTTAAAATAAGTAAATGAATCGTGCATCCAGCCCATCATCCATTTCATACCAAACCCCAACCCATCTTTTTTGGTGGACTTTGTAATGCCCGACCAATCGCTTGCTTCTTCGGCAATGGTTTGTACATCATCAAATTCTCTATACACCATATCATTAAAATCCTGCAAAAAAGAAACAGCTTCTTCGTTATCGTTTCCACCCTTTTTATTGCGCTCCCACTCTCCTTCTCCCCTGGAAAAATCGAGCCTTATAATTGAATTAACCGCATCAACTCTAATACCATCTACATGAAAATATTTTAGCCAAAAATGTGCACTGCTCAGCAAAAAAGATCTTACTTCTCCCCTTTCATAATTAAAAATATAACTGTTCCAATCTTTGTGAAAACCTTTGCGCATATCGGCATATTCATAAGTATGTGTACCATCAAACATATACAAACCATGGGCATCGCTGGGAAAGTGCGACGGCACCCAATCTAACACCACACCAATATTATTTTTATGCAGTTCGTTTATTAAATTCATTAAGTCCTGTGGCGATCCATACCGAGATGTTGCTGCAAAAAAGCCGGTACACTGGTAACCCCAACTTCCATCGTAAGGGTATTCTGTAACAGGCATAAATTCTACATGGGTAAAACCCATTTCTTTCACATAAGGCACCAATCTTTCTGCAATTTGTTCGTACGTGTTAAAAAGGTTTGGCTGGTTTTTATCGGGGCGCATCCAACTGCTTAAATGCACTTCGTAAACGCTCCACGGAGATGAAAGCGCATTGTTGGTTTTTCTGTTATGCATCCAGTTATCATCCGTCCATTTGTAATAAAGTGATTTGGTGAGAGAGCAGGTGCCGGGTCTTAGTTCATTTGCCACAGCGTATGGATCTGCCTTAAAAGTTTCCTTTCCTTCAAAGCCTGTTATTTGATATTTGTATAAAATATTTTCTGTTAAATAAGGAATAAAGCCTTCCCATATTCCAGATTTATCCAACCGTACAAAAAGCGGATGTAGATTTTTTTTCCATCCATTAAATTCCCCTATAACGCTCACCTCTGTTGCATTTGGCGCCCAAACTGCAAAATAGTAACCCCAAGTATTCAGCACCTTAACCGGGCGACTTCCGAATTTTTCATGCGCATAAAAATGCTTTCCGTCTGCAAAAAGTTGTGTGTCTTCTTCTGTAAAAAGAGAATAGTTCCATACCATTTTAGTGCTGTCAATAAAGTGATCGTCTTCGTATGCCATTAAGAAGTAAATTATGCCGTTAGTATAAAATTTGTTTAACGTAAATTTAAGATTAGTTAGTTTGCAATCAATATTTTATGTGACATTTTTGTGACACTAATCTCTGCCTCTAACAAACTAACTTATGATTCAAAAAATTTTACTGTTTGCAGCTGTGGCTCTTTGTTCATTCTCTATAAAAGCGCAAACAATTCAAGTATCTGGGGTTATTAAAGATACTGCTACTAAAGCTAATGTAAAAAATGCTGTGGTAGCCTTGCTTACACCTAAAGATTCTGTATTAAAAAACTTTACCAGAGTTAAGGATGATGGAAGTTATTTTTTAAAAAATGTTACGCCAGGCAAATATATTGTAACTGTATCGCATCCAAGTTTTGGAGATTTTATTGACGATATAGAAATAAATTCAACCACCGAAAAACTGGCACTTATTGCATTAACTCCAAAAAGTAAATTGCTGGAAGCTGTAATTGTAAAGAGTGGAAACCCCATTAGGTTAAAAGGCGATACTACTATTTACACAGCGGACAGTTTTAAGGTAAGTGCCAATGCAAATGTGGAAGAATTACTTAGGAAAATGCCAGGCATACAGGTAGATAAAAACGGCCAGATAAAAGCCATGGGCCAAACGGTGGAAAGAGTTTTAGTAGATGGGGAAGAATTTTTTGGAGATGACCCCGGCATGGCAGTTAAAAATTTGCGTGCCGATGCCGTGAAAGAAGTGCAGGTTTTTGATAAGAAAAGTGAGCAGAGTGAATTTACCGGTATTGATGATGGCAAAACACAAAAAACAATTAACCTAAAATTAAAAGAAGATAAAAAGAAAGGATATTTTGGAAAAGTAGATGTGGCAGGCGGGCCTAAAAACAATATTGATGACAGGTACAACAATAATATCTTGCTTAGTTCCTTTAAAGGAAAAAGAAAAATTAGCGGCTTTTTATTAAATGGAAATACAGGCCAGGATGGACTGGACTGGCAGGATGAACAGAAGTTTGGTAATAGTAACGATAATTTTACTTTTGATGAAGAAAGTGGAAACAGCTATTATTATGGAGGTGGTTCAGCGGATGGTGAACCCTATATAAATACCGCAAATGGCTTTATTACAAACGTAAATGCCGGCGTACAATACAGCAATAAATTTAATGACAAAGCCACTTTAAATTTCTCACCAAAATACAATAGCCAGCGTTATAACAACCTAAAAGAAACTTTTACGCAAACGCAAATTGGCGACTCGCTACTCATACGAAACGCAGCAGGAAACTCAAACATAAACCGATCTAATGTAAAGCTGAGAGGCAGTTATGATATAAAACTAGACTCATTTAACACCTTAAAAATAATTGCAAACGCTAATTTTTATAATACGGTAAGTAAAGAAAATGAAAATGCTGTTACGACAGGTGAAGCTGGAAATTTAAAAAATGCCAGTAATAAGTTTACAAATAACAATATAGATAAACAGGTTTTTTCAGGAAGTGTACTATTTAAACACAAGTTTAAAAAAATCAGACGAACGTTATCAATAAATACCGATTATAGTTTATTAAACAATACAAGCAACAATTTTTTAAAATCGTATAATGAAGATTTTGTAAACAATTTTGTGCAGAACATTGATCAGTTGAAAGACAATGAGAGGACCACCGGCACATTGTCAACAAAAGTTGTGTACACAGAGCCGCTTAGTAAAAAATATGCTTTAGAACTTGGGTATCAAATTGGTATAAATAAAGGAACCAATGATCAGACTACCTTTAATTACACCAGTTCATCTGATAAATACGATACCAGAGTAGATTCTCTTTCCAATAATTTTAAGCAAAATATCACCCAAAATATTCCTAGTGCAAGAATTAATTATGCGCATAAAAAATTGAAAATTAATGTTGGCTCCGGCATAAGTTTTATTAATTTTAATTTAAAAGATCTGGATTCTAACAGATTATTTAATCGCAACTACAGCAATTTTTTTCCATCTGCAAATTTGACTTACACTTACAAATCCAATCATAATTTTAGTATCTACTATAACGGCAGCCCACGCCAGCCAACTATTGACCAACTGCAACCACTAAGAAATAACAATGATCAGTTTAACCAAATAATTGGTAACCCAAATTTGGATAATTCTTTTTCGAATAATTTCAGAATATCTCACAATGCATATAATTTTATAAAGGATTTTTATACATACCAGTCGCTGATTGTTAATATAGAAAAAGATGCCATTACTTACAATAGAAACATAGATGCTAATTCCGGCAAATCTACCATTCAACCATTTAACACAAATGGTAATTTTTCCGCCACTTTATATGGAGGTTCTGGTTTTAAAATTAAAGCGATAGACACAAGAATTGGACTGAACCAAAGTGGAAGTTTTAGAAGAAATGTAGATCTGATCAATAATCAGAAGAACTTTTCAGATAATATTAATTCAACAACTTCCTTTGACGTATCTAAACAAAAAGAAAAGAAATATGATATAAGTTTGAGCAACAGCTTCAGTTATAATTTTCAAAAAACAACGCAAACCAATACTACCAATAGCTTTAAAACTTATTCTTTAGATGTTGATGCTACCATTTATTACAAAAAAGTTTGGTCGTTTATTACCAGTTATGAAATTAATGCCCGGGAAAAAACGGCGCAGGTTCCCGGTATTACTAACACCATGTGGGATGCAAGACTGCAACGCACGTTTAAAAAAGATGAATTTACGGTATATGCAAAAGTACACGATATTTTAAACCAGAATATAGGAATAGACCGTACTTTTTACAGCAACACGTTTACCGAAACAAGAAACGACAGACTGCAACGTTACTGGATGCTTGGCTTTACATGGAATTTTAAAAACAAAACAGCAACTGCAAAATAAATTTTAAAAAATTTAAATTAATTAGTTTGAAAACGATCCTTTTTTTAGCTTTTATAATAGTTTCGGCAGGTAAAATAAATGCTCAAATTTTTATAGATAAAGCTACCATTGAATACGAGGTAAAAGCCAATATAAAAAAGAATATGGGCAATGGCTCGTGGGAAGAAATGATGAAAGATAAACTGCCTACTTTTAAAACCGGGTACTACACATTTACTTTTGCAGATAACAAAAGCATTTACAAATTTGACCACTGGCCGGAGAAAGAAAGAATGCCGGATTACATGCGAAAAGACGATGAAAGTAATAATTGGTATTTTGACCATAATACCGGTAAAATGATATTGCAGAAAAATATTTTTGGCTCTACATTTAATATTGAAGACAGTATTTTAAAACTTGAATGGACCCTTACTAGTGAAAACAGAAATATTGCAGGGTTCAATTGCAAAAAAGCAGTAGCAAAAATGTTTGACAGCGTTTATGTATTTGCTTTTTATACAGATGAGATTATGATTTCCGGCGGACCATGTTCCATAAACGGGTTACCGGGTATGATAATGGGAGTAACTATTCCCCGATTATTTACTTCATGGATTGCCACAAAAGTTTCGGTAAATAATGTTGCTGTAAGCACTATACAGCCATCTACTGCAAAAAAATATTACACTATACCTTTTATTAAAAAAACCATAGAAGATCGAACGAAAGATTGGTATTCTGCTGATGAATCTGACGAAAACAAACAACAAAAAAACAGGTTTATATGGACGGCGTTGTTGTAGGAGACTAATTTTAAAAAAAGCTATTAAAAGAAAATTTCATTTCCTTTTGCTAAGCCAATATCATATTTTTCCCTAAAAATTGCATTGGCTGATTTCTGAGAGGCTTGAATGATTCTTGGGAATGTAGTTTTAAAACATATCAAAGCAGTTGTTTTAAAGCCTTTCAAATCTATTTTATTGTCAATAAGCAGATCAATTGTTGCGGATAATTGTGGAATAACTTCTCTTCTGCGTTCTGCCCGCTTACCCGATTTACAAGTTTTAATTTCTACCAGATAGAATTGTGTATCATCAAAAACTAAGCAGTCACATTTTTTTAAACCTTTTTCTTCGACAATTAAACATTTATCAGTTTTCACAAAACAGATATTTTTCTTGTTTTCATTATGAACGATCAATTGAAAATCCATCCCGCTATTTACTATTCTAGAGGGACTTTGACTTTTTCCACCTTCTTCATCAAACAAATAAAAAATACTTTCATTTGTTTCCTCAAATGAATTTTTGGTATTACAAGTGCATAAATTTTCAAATTTACAATTTCCCAATGCAGTTTCTAATTGTATTCTCATTTTACTGCAAGCTTATATTCAGACATTAGTTCCATTAAAGCATCAAAATCATCACCGATTTTATCCGATGCTTCATCAATAAAATTTTCGTCAATTAGACCTGTTTTTTCATTAAAAATTGATTGAGCTTTACCATCAAATATTTGATAACAAGTAAAATAATGTGGATTAATTCCAACTTTTATGATCTTATTTAATTTTGAGATAACAGTTGAATCATTCTCTTCATCTTTAAAATATGTTCTCACTTTGTGTGCATAAAGCAAATTATTTATGGCTGCAAGAATGTATGGACTGTGGGTGGTATACGTATGAATTGTGCCGTAATCTTCCCAAGAAGAATCGAATCTGCTTAACTCTAATAATTTTATTATTTCATATTGAGCAAGAGGAAATAAATTTAGCTCCGGCTCTTCTATCACAAAAGAACGATGTTCTGTCTCATTATTTCTATGGAGAATAGTTGTTAAAATAGGAAGAACACTTTGAACACCGGATGCGGCTTCGATTAAATTAAAACTTTTGGCTTCACTGACAAAAATTTTATCCTCCCCATTTACGTTTCTATAAAAAAGATTTTTTTGTAAAAAACTTAAATCTATTTGTTTCGCTGTTACCTTTTCTAGTTCAGCTCCAAATGCCAGGATATGTTTTGGAATTGGTACGTTATTATTTAAAAGATTCAATGCCGAGTTTTTTATAATATTAATAAAGTTTCTTTCGGCAGGTATATATAAAGAGGTATTTGTGCTTAGATAAATTTCATTTTGCTTAAAAGACTTTAGAATTTCTTCAAATTGAATTTCATTTATATCAATTTGCCCTTTACTAAATTTATACAGATAATTATCTGTTACTTTCAAATCGAGTATCTCGAGCATTCGCATGTGAAATAAAACAAAATTCCATCCAACTTCTTTTAGAAGACTTAATATTTTACTTTTGTTTTCATCAAAATTATTCTGTAATAACGTTAGCTCACCAACTTTATTTAATAGTTTTGATTCATAAATAATTTTATTGTCAGAATAAACAACGCTGTGTAAAACAGAATCAAATTTTATTTCTGTATCATAATTGAGAAATGAACCAATATTATACTCCTCTAAAGTGTCCTTAAAAGCTTTGTTATAAATTTCTGATCTATCAGTTGCTGAGTCTTTATCAAAGTCTTTCAGAAATTTTCTAGGTGCTTTAAATATAGTAAACAACTTTGCCAAAGCGCTTTTACCGCTTGCTTGCGGACCAATGAAGACATTTACATTTTTTAACTCAATGTCTATATCTTTTAATGGCCCAAAGTTTTTTACTATTAATCTTGATTGCATTTACTCATTTTAGGTAAACGAAAATACATACTTTGATTAAATATTCGTTTTGTTTGAAAAATCACCGTTTAGCAAAATTAATTATGGTATCATAATTTCCCTGTCCGCTTCAATAAAAGCTACATATCATTTCTCCCGCCGAAGGGCTGAGGGATGGGAAGTAGTGCCCCACAGTGCAGCGAAGCGAAACGAGGAGTAATACGGACAGCCCTGACATATGTTGAAGAAAGATTTAATGTACAAAGCCCCAAAGGACGGGATTGGGAATTATGGATTTGGAGCTTGTCCAAAAATATTGATCATTTTTAGCGATACAAGCTTTCAAACCAAATTCCCAATACCAAATTCCATTAAAAACCCTATTTTTGCCCACCAAAAAAATACACTTTTATATGATGGAAAATTTGATTTACGTAGTACCTGCAATGGGCATTGTGGGCTTGCTGTACACTTTTGTAAAGTATGCATGGGTATCCAAACAAGATGCCGGCAACGACCGCATGAAAGAAATAAGTACTTATATAGCAGAAGGTGCTATGGCTTTTTTAAAGGCTGAGTACAAAATTTTAACCTACTTCGTTATTATAGCAGTATTGCTTTTAGGAGTGATGGGCTACACAAACGAAAACAGCCATTGGAGTATTGCAGTAGCATTTGTACTTGGTGCATTTTTTAGTGCATTGGCAGGTTTTATTGGGATGAAGATTGCTACAAAAGCCAACGTGCGCACGGCACAAGCTGCCCGTACAAGTTTAAGCAAAGCATTATCAGTTTCGTTTACCGGTGGTAGCGTAATGGGTATGGGTGTTGCTGGTTTGGCGGTGCTTGGTTTAGGTGGATTGTTTATTATTTTAAAAATGATTTTTGCCAATGGTGCTGCGGTTGACAGTGTAGAAATGGAGCGCACCATCGAAATATTAACAGGCTTCTCTTTAGGCGCTGAGTCTATTGCATTGTTTGCCCGTGTGGGTGGTGGTATTTATACAAAAGCGGCTGATGTGGGTGCTGACCTGGTAGGTAAAGTAGAAGCCGGTATACCGGAAGATGATCCTCGTAACCCTGCAACTATTGCAGATAATGTGGGTGATAATGTAGGTGACGTAGCCGGTATGGGAGCAGATTTGTTTGGTAGTTATGTGGCTACGGTTTTAGCAACAATGGTATTGGGTAGAGAAACAAATGCGCTTACT
>Ga0136636_10000614_pt1 | contig 18898 bp, 12 predicted proteins | sample AntDrymUQ8522106_2_FD_104653 | JGI IMG/M metagenome (GOLD analysis project Ga0136636, IMG submission 104653) | Polar desert sand microbial communities from Dry Valleys, Antarctica - metaG UQ852 (21.06) | ecosystem: Environmental > Terrestrial > Soil > Desert | place: Antarctica: Dry Valley... | reverse complement strand
TTCGAGACGCTGGAGAAAGACCACGGACGCATTGAGACCCGGCGCTATGTGTGGATAGACCGATTGGACTGGATGGAGCCATCGGTACGCAACAACTGGAAAAATCTGGCTGGCGTAGGCTTGGTGGAGCGCCAGCGGGAGATCAAAGGCAAGATATCAATTGAGCGCACGCTCTACATCGGCTCCAAAGGCATTACCTCGGCTCAGGCACTGGCCAACGCAGCGCGAGGCCACTGGGGAATCGAAAATCGCCTGCATTGGGTGCTTGATGTGACATTTCGCGAGGACGAATGCCGGGTACGCGTAGGGCATGCGCCGCGCAATCTTTCATTGATACGAAAGTTCGCTTTGACGTTACTGCGTCAAGATCAGCAATATCCCAAACGCAGCTTGCGAAGCCGCCGAAAAACCGCTGACCGCCTCCCCAACTACAGGGAATCACTGTTGGGCCTTCTGTCTCGGGGGTAAATGCAATTGCCCTGGCATGTAAGCCATTTGGTGCATATCTTTGGCAGGTATGTGCTAGCGGGGATGGGAGAACATCGGCATCGTGAGGGGTGTTTGCCCCTTCTCCCAACCCTTGCATCTTCACACTATTTTTTATAAGCACCTTCCACATTGTTCAAGAGTTTCGCAACCGTTCGACGCTGATTCGCTATTGGACAGATGCCAAGCGCAGCGCGCTGTCCTTGCAGCTGATTCCTTTATCGCGCTTAGACGATGTGGTGGCGCACCGCCCCAACTACGTCGGCACGCATGAATTGGAAATGTTGCCTTGGGGCAATACGTCGGGGCGCAATCCCGCCAAACCTGAGCCTATGGTGCACGCCAAGCTGCGCGGGCAAGAATATTCTGCGGGCTATCTGCATGGCAGCTCGATGAAGCTGGCACCCGCATTGGCCGAACTCTAGTTTGAGCCCCCCGGGTTCAGCCAAGAGGACGATTGTTCGACCGTTCTGACCGGTTTCACCCACCCCAAGGCTGGGCTGCACTGGTTTGATGACGAAGACGCATTGCATGTGCGCAGTAGCTGCATCAACACCTCGGCCGAACCGATCACCTTAACGTGAAATACATCCGTCATTGCGAACGAAGTGAAGCAATCCATGACTTGAGAAGCCCTGGACTGCCGCTTAAGCTCGAAGTGACCGCATGGTTTTCATGCACTGGGGTGGCTTCGTCGCCATGCATACGAAGGGACTTCCCACTTTACGGTAACGGCATCAAGTGCCAAGATAGGTTTTGGAAAGTCAACCTACAACCTTGTGGAGGAGGCGTCCCACGAGCGAGATTACACGCGTTGGCGTTGATTTGGCAAAGAACGTCATCCAGGTTCACGCTGTTGATGCGGTAGGTAAGCTTGTCACCAACCGAGCACTGGCGCGAGACAAATTCATGGCATGGCTATTGTCGTTGCGCACCACCCCGCATTCCCCATGGATTGCGTCGCGCTGTCACTCCCGGGGTGACATGGATCACGCGCAAAACGTGATGCCCATAACGACTTGCCGAACCATTTGAACGGCCACCTGAGGCATCTCGGACCATTGCGTAAATCGCGACCACAACGCTAGGATTGAGGTGGGTGAAGAAGCTATTTGTGCAGGTCAATGGCAAGAGCGTGCTACCTTCTGGGCAGGCGTGTGGCTATGATGACGGCAACTGTAGAGTTGCTAGAACGCTTTGCAGCATTCGCATCAACGATCACTATGACCTGCAACAAACTCCTCTCCCTTCCCTCCAAATTTTTTATCGGCTGCAACTACTGGGCCTCCCATGCGGGCACGGCCATGTGGTCGAATTGGCGCCCTGAACAAGTGGATCTGGACCTGCAGCGCCTATCTGCCGCTGGTGTGGAGGTGATGCGGGTGTTTCCCTTGTGGCCGGACTTTCAGCCGATTTGCGCTGTTTACTCATCCGAAGGCACCCACTTTGGCTACCGTAAGGGTGAAGAACGTCTGGGCACAGACGCGGCCGGGCGAGCGGGCATGTCCCCCGTCATGATGGGGCGTTTTGCCGAGTTTGTGGCCCTAGCCGACAAGCACAACATCAAACTGATCGTCGGTTTGATCACCGGGTGGATGAGTGGGCGCCTGTTTGCCCCGCCCGGTTTGTTAGGTAAAAACCTGCTGACCGACCCGGATGCCATCCGCTGGCAGGTGCGCTTTGTGTCGTATTTTGTGAAAACTATGAAGCAGCACAGCACGATCATTGCGTGGGACTTGGGCAACGAGTGCAACGTGATGGGCAAGGTGACGTCACAAGAGCAGGCCTACCTGTGGACAGCGTCTATTTCCAACGCCATCAAGGCTGGCGACGCCAGCCGCCCCGTGCTCTCGGGCATGCACAGTCTGCTGCCCAAAGGGCCTTGGACGATGCAAGACCAAGGCGAGTTGACCGACATTTTGACCACCCACCCCTATCCGTTCTGGACGCACTACACCGATTTTGACGCACTGGACTCGATGTGCCCCACGCTCCATGCCACGGCTGAGAGCTTGTTCTACGGCCAGCTTGGCGGTAAACCCTGCTTTGCGGAAGAAATGGGCACGATGGGGCCGATGGTTAGCAACGAGGCCGTGGCCGCCGCGTTTGCCCGCACCAGCACCTGGTCGCAATGGGCGCACGGACTGGCTGGTTTGCTGTGGTGGTGTGCGCATGACCAAACCCAACACATGCATGCGCCCTATGACTGGGTGGCGTGCGAAGGCGAATTGGGCCTGATGACCGAAGACGGGCGCATCAAACCGGTGCTGGCCGAGATGGTGGGGGTGAAGCGCCAAATCCAAAACATGCCGTTTGAGCTGCCCAAGCGGCGCGTCGATGCGGTGTGTATTTTGAACAGCTCCCAAGACCACTGGGCGACGGCTTTGGGTGCCTTCATGTTGGCCAAGCAAGCGAAATTTGACATCGATTTCTGCTTTGAAGACCAGGCCCTGCCCGATGCCGACTTTTACCTCTTGCCCTGCGTGACTGGGGTGTATGGCGTGGGCAAACAACTCTGGCAGGCGCTGCTGAAAAAGGTGTTTGAAGGGGCGACGCTGTACTTCTCATCCAACGACGGTTACATGCTCAACTTTGCAGAAGTGACCGGTCTGACGGTGCAAAACCGCAGCCGCCGCGCAAGCGATGCCAGCGTGACCCTGCACACCACGGCCCAGCCCACCGCGTTGAGCTTGTCGTCCGAATTCAGGCTGGACTTGCTGGTCGACAGGGCAGAAGTGCTGGCAACAGAGGCCGACGGCAACCCGGTGCTCACCCGTGCCACCTACGGTCAAGGCGTGGTGTACTTTTGCGCCCTGCCGGTGGAGTTGAACCTGGTGCAGATAAAAGGCGTGAGCCGCCAGGCTGAGCAGATGCCGCTGTGGCGCCTGTACGAGGCCATTTCTACAGGCGCGCGCAGCACACGGGTTGTGCAGGTCGAAAACCCCTACATCGGCATTACTGAGCATCCGCTGGACGCACAGTCGATGGTGGTGGTCTTGGTCAACCACTCACCCGCCGAGCGCACGGTGAAAGCCAGTTTACAAACGGGTTGGTCCGTGCAGGATGTGGTGCATGGCCAGCCGTTGGCCGGGATGACATGGACGTTGGCTGCGAACGACGCGTTGGTGCTGCGTTTGGTCAAGCTTTCAACGTCGTAAGCCTGTATTTTCTGACCGTGACGGGGTGGTGCGCAACTCACGCATTGACCGCCTTATTCCGTTTTTAGATCGATACGACATAAGGCGCGAAGCCGCAGACAGTGCTTACGCACGGCAACGCGAAGCACTTACGCACGCAACGCGAAGCAAGAGCATGTCGGAGTGATATGGAAATGGAATTACACCGCCTCGATCCGAAAAAAAACCAGCACCCCCGAAGGAATGCTGGTCCAGTGTGGGCTTAAAGAAGTCTATTTGCGCATAACAGCCACGCCCGTGTCAATCACGGCGGGTCCGGTGCTAAAGCCTTTGAGGGCAGCAAAGGCCTGTGCCATGCCAAGGTAACCCATGGTGTAGGGGTTTTGCACCATGGCGGCTTTCAAGCTGCCGCCCTTGATCAGGCCCTGGATGGCGTCCGATTTGTCAAAGCCGATGCCGACGATAGGCTTTTTGGAGGCCTTGATGGCGTTGCCCACGCCGACCGTTGATCCTTCATTGCAGCCATACAGACCGACCAGGTCAGCGTTACCGGAGATAAAGCCGGTGGCAGCCTCTTGGGAGGCAGCAGCATCGCCTTCCTTGTACTCGGTGGTCAAGATGGTGTAGCCAGCTGCTTTGACAGCAGCGCGGAAGCCGTTCTCACGCTCCATGGTGGAGTTGGTTGCGGAGTTGACGCTGATAATGCCGATCTTGCCCGTGTTTTTGCCAGCAGCTTTGAGCTCATCGACCATCGTTTTGCCAGCCAACGCGCCCGCTTGGGTGTTGTTGGTGGACAAGGTTGCAATGGCAGGCACATTAGCACCTGAATCCACATAAATGATCTTGACGCCTTTGGCTTGGGCGTTTTTGATGGCGCTGGCAATGGCTTTGGGGTCATTGGCGGCCAACATAATCAAATTGGCTTTGTCGGCAACGGCGTTGTTGACTGCTTCGATTTGCTTGGCATTGTCCTTGACATCAGGCGCATCCCACTTGTACTTTAGACCCAGCGACTTGGCCATTGCTTTGGCGCCATTGTCGACTTGGACCCAGTGCTGATCCATCTTGTCCATGGTGATCAGGTACACCGTTTGGGCCTTTGCGGCAACCGACATTGCCATCAAGCAAGCCATCGCCAAAACACTCGTTACTTTTTTCATACCCATTGTCTCCTTCATAGTAAAAAAACACTGACACCTATTCCAAACTGTGCGGGGCACAGCTTCGAACATTTCTATCTAGATCGCTTCTTAAAGAACGTGATCTTTCCGCTTCTGGCAACCCGGTCAATCAACACCGAAATGATGACCACCAAACCAATCACCAAATTTCTAAGAGCCAGTGGCGCCCCGGCAAATTGCAAACCGTTGTTCAGAACCCCCCAAATGAAGGAACCAATCACCGTGCCAAACAACAGCCCTTGGCCGCCCATGGTGCTGACGCCACCAATCACCGACGCGGCCACCGCATTGAGTTCATACATGTTGCCCGCATTCATGGTGCCCATGCCGCTTTGCGCCGTCAGCATCAACCCCACCACCCCGGCGAGCAACGAACTGATGACATACACCTTGGTTTCCGCAGCCACTACATTGACGCCTGACAGCTTCGCCGCTTCGTAGTTGCTGCCGATGGCATAGGTGTGTCGACCTGTGCGGGTTCTACCCAAGATAAACGCGAAAAATACGAAGATCGCAAAGCCGATCCAGATCGCGTTGTACAAACCCAAGAACTCACCATAGTAAAAGAAGTTCTTGAAGCCTTCGGCCGATTCGGGGATGCCGTCGGTGTTCATGTTGCCGTTGGCGAGTTGGGCAATGCCCCGGGCAATGATCATGGTGCCCAACGTGGCGATGAAGGCCGGAAGCTTAGCCACCGAAACCAACACACCATTGAGGAACCCGACCAGAGAACACGCAAACAACGTGATGGCCGAGGCCGTCCACGGGTCCAAACCAGCGGTGGTCATGAGCGTGGCAGAAATCATGCTGGACATGCCCGCCACCGACCCGATGGACAAATCGATCCCGCCGGTGATCATCACAAACGACTGGCCAATGCCGATGATTAGGATCGGAACCACCTGGCGCAGCAGGTTGGTGGTGTTTTCACCCGAAAAGAACGACGGGTTGATCACGCCAAACACGATCACCATGACGACCAAGGCCATCGTCACCGATACCACTTGTCCCATCCCGCGAATGGCGAAGAAGTCTTTCAAAAACGTTGTTTTCATCTGCATCTCATTGATTAGGAGTTGTATTGGGTGGCATAACGCAAGATTTCATCTTGCGTCGTCTTCTTTGAATCCAGCTCTTTGGTGATCTTGCCGTTGCACATCACCAGAATTCGGTCACTCATGCCCATCACCTCAGGCATTTCCGATGAGACAAACAGCACGCCCACACCCTTGCGCTTGAGGTCATTCATGAGGTTGTAAATTTCAACTTTGGACGCCACGTCCACCCCACGTGTGGGCTCATCAAAAATCACCACTTTGGCGTCGCGTACCAGCCATTTCACGAGAACCACTTTTTGTTGGTTCCCGCCGGACAGGTTCTTCACTGTCTGCTCCGCAGTGGGGGTTTTGATGCGTACCTCTCGAATCGCGCGCTCAGCCAGTTGTTTTTCTACCTTGCGGCGCACCACACCCAGCCGGTTGCAAATGGTGTCCAAATTGGCCAATCCGATGTTTTCCCGGATCGAGAGTTCGATGCACAAACCTTGTTTTTTCCTGTCCTCTGGGCCCAGTACGATGCCCTGGTCAATTGCATCTCTGGGGTGACGAATCGTGATGGTCTTGCCTTCCAGAACGACTTCACCGCTTTCAATCGGGTCAGCGCCGAACAGCGCGCGCACCAGCTCCGTGCGTCCGGCACCCATCAAGCCGGAAATGCCCACAATCTCACCCGCGAACAAATCAAACGAAGCGTTGCGCACCATGCCGGCATTCAAGCCTGACACCGCCAGAATTTTGCGCCCGATGGCGGTCTTCACCTGTGGAAACTTGTCCTTGATCTCGCGGCCCACCATCAGAGAGATCAGCTCATCCAGGTTGGTTTCGTTGAAGTTTCGGGTAGCCACATAACGCCCATCACGAAACACCGACACGCGATCGGTGATTTCCTTGAGTTCTTCCAGCCGGTGCGAGATGTAGACGATGGCACACCCGTTTTTCTTCAAATCCCGGATGATGCGAAACAGCTCAACGATCTCACGTTCGGTCAGGGCCGAGGTCGGCTCATCCATGATCAACACCCGGGCGTTGGTCGACAGCGCCTTGGCAATCTCTACCATTTGCTGCTTGGACACCGGCAGCTTCTTGACGACCGTGGTCGGGTCGATGTCAATTTTGAGTTGATTCAAAATGTCTTTGGCCATCAGGTTCATCTGCGCTTGGCGCACGACACCCCGCGTGTGCAGCTCGCGCCCGAGAAACATGTTTTCTGCCACCGTCAAATCGGTGCACATGTTGAGCTCTTGGTGAATGATGGCAATGCCAAGCTCTTGCGCTTTTTTGGGGTTCAGTTCACCCACTTCCGTGCCGTTGAGCAGGAAACTGCCGGTGTCGCGTTGGTAAATACCGCTGATGATTTTCATCAGCGTGGACTTGCCAGCGCCGTTTTCTCCCAACAACGCATGAACTTCACCAGATTTCAAATTGAAACTGACATCGTCCAACGCCTTTACGCCTGGGAAGGATTTGCTAATCCCCGAAAGCTGCATCAAATAGTCGTCCACACGCCCTCTTTCTGTCGGAAACACCACATGCCAAGTTGCCCTAACCATCGGCATTGCTTGGGTTGGCGTGATGCTAGCGACGACCTTGCAGAAGAACAAAGGTCAATTTTTTGGACAAGGGGGCATTTTTTGTATTTTCAGCACAAATCATGGGGGAATTAGGGTAAGTCCTAGGGTGTCACGCACGCCCGTCATTGGGAACGAAGTGAAGCAATCCATGGCTTGAGGTGTCCTGGACTGCCGCGCTGCGCTCGCAGTGACGGCAAGGTGTGCGTGCTTTCGGTAGGTGCCGTGACCCTGAGCGTTACCGTGGGTGTGACATACCCCCAAGGTTCTCAGTCAACAATTCGGTCAAAAGCACATCCTGCGATGCATCTTGTGTGCCCGGCGCAATCGACGACAGAATCAACACCGCAACGCCTCGGCTGAGCATCTGTTCAATGAAATAGCTGCTGATGTCCTCCAGCCACTTTTCTACCGAGTTAAACGGCTTCATGCAAACCAGCACTTTGGGGTTAAATAGATGCCAGCGACAGTAGACCAGCTTGTGCATATCCTGGCGGGACAACTCATTCGGGTAGCGACGTAACGCGTCAGGCTCAAAAAAATGCTGGTATTCCTGCAAACAACTCGCCACATTTTTGGGATTGAGCCAGAAATTCTTGATCTTGTTGCTGGCTGGAAAACACAGGTTTTCCAGCGCAGTTAAGTCAGGAAAGGTCATCGCTTCAGCCGGGTTTTCGACAACAAAGGCGACCTTGTTGTCCAGTGCGCCCCAAACGTTGTTGCATCGGTACGCCGCATCGTCTAAGCGGATTTCACCCCATGCCGGTTGGCACTCACCACTTAAAAGCGCTTTGATGTCTTCAATGCCCCGGCCGGTTTGGTCCACAATGCTCAGTTGCTCGCCACGATGCAACTTAAAACTCACCGAACCCAACGACCCCAATTGAACTTGGTCGAAGACCAGCATCGGCGCGCTGTGGCCGAACCGTGATGTGCCCGCGGTCTCGTGTGGCAGGTAACGCTCAGCACCCGAAAAACATGCGGCCAAGTTGGCTTGTGTCAGTTCATGCCGCTTGAATTCCCAAAAGTTTTTGCCGTTCTTGACCACCAGGGTTCGGTCTGCGTACCGCCGCAGGAGGCTGTCGGAGCTGTCGACCATCAACAGCCCAATCCCTTTGGATGTCAGGCGCCCTAAAAAGTCAATGATGGTTTCCATTTCAAAGTCAGACAAAAAGCCCGACAAGTCCTGCAACACCACCACGCGCGCACCCAGCACCACCGCTTTGACGATCTGCAACTGACAACTGTCAACGGGCAAGAGTTTGCGTGCCAACACATCCGGGTCGATGTGTAGCCCAAACTCGTCCATGATGTGCCGGGTCTGGGCGCGAATCAGCGGCCGATCGATGATCTGGGCCTGCACACCGCGGCGCATGACAAAAATGTTCTCCGCCACACTCAGGTCTTGGATCAAGGTGGACACCGATGAGACCAAACCGGCTTTTCGCAAACGCTGCGCATTGACTTCATTGAAAGGGCAGGGTTGACCCTCGAAATACACTCGCCCCGAGTTGGCACCTTTGCGGCCCACAATCAGGTCAACCAGGTCGTTTTTGACGCGCAAATGGCGGGAAAAAACACCCAACATTTCGCCCTGGTAGAGCGACAGACAAAAGCGGTCCAGCGTGGGGTAGCCGTGTGCGCTTGACACGACATTGTCCAAACGCATCAATTCAACGCTCATGCCTCGCTGTCCCGTGTGCTGCTGTCCTTCTTGATGGGTAAGCTGATCGCCACGCGCGTTCCCAAGTTGGGAACACTGGAGACCATCAGCCCAAACTGTTCACCAAACAGTATCTTGATTCGGTTGTCAACATTGACCAGTGCAATGCCGCCCGTCCGGTTCCCCTCGTTGCCCGGGCGCTGCGTTGGGACACGTGCGAGGCGTTTGTGGATGTCATCCAGAACCGCTGCCGACATGCCCGCACCATCATCCATCACCGAGATCAGCAAGCGCTGGCAGTCCGTTCCAATGTGCAGGGTCACCTTGCCCGGCCCAACCCGATTCTCCAGCCCGTGGATGATGGCATTTTCGATAATGGGTTGCAGGATCAATTTTGGGACCCAGTAGTTTCGGGCTTGTGCACTGCCTTCCTCGACCGTGACTTCCATGGTGATGCGATCACCAAACCGGTAATTTTGGATAATGAAATAATTCTCGGCATTATGGAGTTCATCCTCCAGTTGGACCAGGTTATCCATGTTGGAGATTGAATAACGGAAAAATGTAGCCAGCGCCTCTGTCACATTGGCAATGCCCTGCGCGCCTGCGCAGAGCGCGTCCCCCCGGATGGATTCGAGCGTGTTGTACAGAAAATGGGGGTTGATTTGGTTTTGCAAGGCAAGGTACTGCGCCTGTCGGTTGGCAAAAGTGTCCATGTCTTGGCTATTGACCTGCGCCTGCAGCTTTTTCATGGCCATGTTTTCCTCCTGCATGAAGAAACATTCGCGGTCCAAGATTGGCGTTTTGTCATACCCTTCATTGAACCGAATGTATTGTTGGGTCAGTCCACGAAGGGGCAAGAGGATGGCAACATACAAAAACAAACTGTTCAGTGCGAACAGCGGAAGTAAAACAACCGCTGCCCTGCCGCCAAAAAACGCATTCAGAAAACACCCTAAAGCCAGGATGGCATAACACCCCAAGCACGCGAAAAGTCGCTTAACCAAACCCCATGATGCATAAAAACGCATGGCAACCCTGTGTGGTGTCAGTAATATATTTTTCGGTATTTTGAGGGATGTAGTCCACTCAGGCGCGTGAAAACCTTTGAGAAATGTTTGATGTCGATGTAACCCACTTCTTCAGCGATGTCGGCAATTGTTTTTTGAGGATTTGACAACAAACGTTTGGCTTCGCGAACCCGAACATCGGTCAGATAGTCAATGAAGTTCATGCCGACTTCTTTTTTAAACAGCAACGAAAAATAGGTGGGGTTGAAACCGGCGCGTTGACTCACATCGTTCAGACTGATCGGTTGTGCAAAGTTCGTCTGAATATATTTCTGCGCCTCTCTGACGGGCCGACGGTGTTCACTTTTTCTTAAAGCGCGCACGTATGTGCAGATGTCAGTGGCATAGGTCTTGAGCAGGCCAAAAACGTCAGATGCATTGCTGCACATGTCAAAGCTGTCCGTCACATCCCGCTGCAGCGCATCTACCGTGTCGTCGATCATGTTGTGATTCTTTAGGCCAAACCGCATGATGGACATGCACTCCTCAAACACGCAGCCGATGGATGCGCCACTGGTTTGGGGATGCGTTTTGACCTGGTTCGCCACATGGTCCAGCGTCACGCTGGTTTCCAGCGGGTCGAGCGCCTCGATGGCTTGCAGCAAACGCGTGCGCACGCCCGCAGTGATGATGGCATTGCACACCGACCCCGCGTCCTCGCCATCGACTCGATCAATGATCTTTCCAACACCCAGCAACAAACGGTTGGCCACCGCGTACTCGGCCTCTCGGATGGACAAGCACATGTCGTTGATATCGGTGGCTGGTCTGCCTAAACCAATCGTGACTTTGATGCGATCAAACAGTTCGTGTTGCGACTGGAGTTCATCGATCACCGTGCCCAACGCCTTACGCAGCGACTTGCTTTGGGTCTCGTCAGAGTTCACCAGGCCAAACATGCCTTTGCGGGTGGGGTGAACCAACACGAGGTGGCATTTGGTGCGCAATGCCCGCGCGATCACGGTCTGGATCTTTTGCTTTAACAGCCGGGTCACGTTCATATTGGTCTTGTCAAAATGAACATCCGCCTTGAGCACAAACGCCTGAAAATTGCCATTTTGAAATGTCAGCTGGTAGTCTTGGTTGATTTGCGCCAACTGCAGGGGCGGGGCCGGACGGCGTCCTTGGGCACCGGCTAGTTGCAACAGGTGCACCATGAACTGGTCATGCACCTTATCGAGCTCAAGCACCATGCGCGTCTGATGGCTCTGCTCGTGTTGAACGGCCAGACTGCGAGCGTGGTACTTGGCGATCAATTTTTTAAGGGTTTGGTTGATTTCAGCCGCCTTGAGCGGCTTGAGCAAATAGTCCTCCACGCCGAACCGAATCGCCTTTTGCGCGTAGTCAAACTGACGGTAGCCACTGACGATGACGAAATCCACATGCGCACAGACCTGTTTGGCCCGGTCGATCAATTCAATGCCGTCATACCCTGGCATACGGATATCGGTGATCACAATGTCAGGCTTGTGCTCTGTGATCAACGCCAAAGCCGCCACGCCGTCACCGGCAATGGCCACCAACGTCAAACCCAGGTCATCCCACTGAATGAGGTTTTTGATCAGCAACGCGATCTTCGGCTCATCGTCAGCGATGATCACTCGGTACATGGCATTCTCCTGGCACGGCCAACACAAAATCTCGGGTCAATGGACGGGGCGCAGCGGTGCGTTTGGCGACACCTTGCCCGGCCCCGATGTTTGCACACAATGCCGTGTGCCCTGCTTCAACGCGTCGGATAGGGCGTCACAAAGCGGCTTTCCTGCGCGCATGCCGCCAGCTGTCTGCGGTGTAGACCAGCAGTGCGGCCCAGATCAAGTAGAACCCAGCGGCGCGCGTTGGCTCAAACGTTTCGCTATACAAGCACACGCCCAGCAACATCTGCAAACTCGGTGAAATGTATTGCAAGATGCCCAGCGTTGTCATCGGGATTCGGCGCGCACCAGCCGCAAACAGCAACAACGGAATCGCCGTCAGCGGCCCGGCCAACAACAGCCAGCCGATGGTGACACCATCGCCCTGAACCAACGCGCCTTTGCCGCTCCATGCCCACCAGCCCAACAAGCCAATGGCTAGCGGTGCCAGCATCAGCGTCTCCAGCGTCAGGCCTTCCAGCGCCCCGAACGACGCCACTTTGCGCAGCAGGCCATACACCCCAAACGTGGTCGCCAGTACCAGCGCCACCCAGGGCAGACGCCCCGCCTGAACCGTGAGCCACACCACCCCGGCACAGGCTACCGCCACGGCGACCCATTGCCCAGGGCGCGGCCGTTCCTTCAAAAAGACGTATCCAAACGCCACATTCACCAAGGGCAAGATGAAGTAACCCAGGCTGGCGTCCAGCACGTGGGCGTTGTGCACCGCCCAAACATACACCGCCCAATTGGTAGACAGAAACAACGCCGACGCCGCAAAAGCCGCCAGCACACGCGGCTGGCGCGCCACTTGGCGCAGCCAAGCCCAGCGGCGCAGCAGTGCCAACACACACAGCAAAAAAAGCAGTGACCACACCATGCGGTGCATCACCACCTCAAAGGCATTCACGCCGGAGAGCTGCTTGAAATACAACGGAAACAAGCCCCAGGCGGTGTACGCCAGGGCTGCATACAACACGCCGAGGTTCATGGTCGATTCATCTCACTGAAAGAGAAAGCCAAGCGCCACCACAGCGCACCCGCTCGGCCAGAAGCACGATACCCGATACCCTACAGAACTGATCGCTACAAACTCTTGAACGACCTCGTCTTGCAACCCGAGCGCACCGAAACATGACCGAGCGTCTTCGTCCCCATGGCGGCGTTGCAAATCCCCGCCATAGCTAGGACTGCGGTTTGTGCCTTGTCCTCACAAGAAACAAAACATTGGCGCACTTGCCAGCATTGTCATAGCAAACAGCGTCGTGACCTGGCAATCCATGTGTGAACGGCTACCAAAAAGCGCCCAAATCTCGCGGAGCAAATTAAGCAGGCACGGACAATGCCGCTCCGTAGCTGGGACAAGGGCGAGCGTTAGCCCGGCGAAGCGTACCCTTGACGCGGCATAGGAACCATACGCTTGGACATGGCGGCATGCGCTGCAGCCTTGCGCTTACCGCCATGTCAGACTGCGGTTTCTTGCCGCCAGATTTAGGCCGATTTGCGAAGCCGGTGGCACCATGCAGCCATTAAGCCCGAATGCATGGATTGCCACGACGCTGCGCTCCTCGCAATGACACTGCTTGCAAACGCGGCATCTTCTACCGTGGCAGCCGTGGGGCCGACGACGCTGCGCTCCGTTGCACGAACCGGTCGTTGTCATGCTATTTTGTTTTTTGGCGTAGGTGAAACGGTCTACGCCTGCTCATGGTTCGTGTGCGGAAGCGACCGGTTACGCTCGGCTCGTAATGATCGGTTGCGCGGGCGTTCTCCACCCGCAAAAATACGGCCCCATCCTGACATCACGCCAGGGTGAATTTGTTCTAAACGTAAGTGCTTGATCTGTAACGGGGAAATTTTCCACTCAATATTCGCACTCCCTCTGACTGAACAGAGAGCAAATTCACCGTAGACATCACGCCGCGAACCCTTGTGTTTTTGCAAGTACCCCTCGCTCGCGCAGGCCGGGGGATGCGGGGTGCGAATCCAACATTTCCATGATGTTCCTCAACTTCCGGGTTGCAAAACGAGGGCGGAGCCCTAAAGCGTAAAAAACCATCCACCAGAGGCCGCAGCCATGCCCTGCAGTGAGGTCAATGGAGAGGCTTGGACGATGGTCATGCGCACGTCAGGCCGACCACCCGGCAGCTGCTGCAATCTGCACCCGGTCTGCATACACCACCAACACCTCGATATGCGCCACCTCACACCCAACCACCCGAACTTGCGCCGTGACCTTCACCGAGTCTGCGCCCATTAGACGGCAAACGATGTCAAAAACCACGTCCTGCCCGGGGCGCACCGGATGTTTGAAAGAACATTGGCGCACCGACGCCAGAACCCCCGTTCGGTCACCCGGCAACGACTGAACAAAGTTGTCGGCACTGCACAACCCCGCGCCCGCCAATTGCGTCGCTGCTTCAATCAACATGACACCCGGCACCAGTGGGTGACCGGGAAAGTGCCCCTGAATCACCGCGTTGTCCAAGGGCCAATGCGCCACCCCTTGGTAAGTGTGGGGGCCCAGTGCGGTCAGCTGCTGGCACGCAAAGATCGGCCCGCGATGCGGAAGCAAGGACGCGACGGCCTGCCGATCCAGCGTGAAGGGAAAATCTGAAATAGATCGCATCAAACCAAGACAGATCTTGGGTCAGAGCCGAATTTCATTGCCATTTCAGCAGGGCCGGGACACGGCCGGCCACCAGTCTCAAACGTCAATATTACCCGCGCGCAACGCGTTGGCTTCGATGAACTCACGCCGGGGTTCCACCTCGTCACCCATGAGCATGGTGAAGACACGGTCGGCTTCGATGGCGTCGTCGATCTGTACACGCAGCAAGGTGCGCACTGTGGGGTCCATGGTGGTTTCCCATAGCTGCGCGGGGTTCATTTCACCCAACCCTTTGTAGCGCTGGCGGCTGGTGGCATGCTCGGCTTGGCCAATCAACCAAGTCATGGCTTCGCGGAAATCGGCCACTTTCTGCTCTTTCTGGCGCTCGCCTTCGCCACGCATGACCCTGGCGCCTTCGCCCAGCAAGCCCTTGAAGGTCTTGGCGGCTTCGGCCAGGGCAGCGTAGTCGGCACCGTGAACAAAGTCTTGCGTGAGCACACTGCTTTTGATGTTGCCGTGCAGGCGCCGGCTGATGCGCAAAATGGGTTTGTCACTGCGTACGTCAAATTCACCAGCCACCTCGGCCTCTGAAATGTGCGCCTGCATGGCCGCAGCCGAGACTTCAGCGTCAGCCACCGTATCCAGATTCACGGGCACGCCATCGGCGATGGCGCGCAAAGCCGATACATCCATGAAGTTGCCCAAACGGCCAATCACGGCCTGAGACAGCTGATGCTTTCGCGCCAGCTCAGTCAAGGTGTCGCCGGAGACCGTCGACCCTGCCTCGCCACCGGTGAACACCGACGCGTTGACCAAGGCAATGCGCGTGAGGAAGTTGTCCAGATCGCCTTGCCCCTGCAAATACAACTCTTCTTTACCGGCTTTAACCTTGTAGAGCGGCGGCTGCGCAATGTAGATGTGGCCGCGCTCCACCAGCTCTGGCATTTGGCGATAGAAAAAGGTGAGCAGCAAAGTGCGGATGTGCGCGCCGTCGACGTCAGCATCGGTCATGATGATGATGCGGTGGTAACGCAGCTTGGCCACGTTGAAGTCGTCATTGCCCGTGGAGCCACCAGCCTGCCCGATGCCGGTGCCCAAGGCGGTGATCAGCGTCAGAATTTCGTTGCTGGTCAGTAGCTTTTCGTAGCGCGCTTTTTCCACGTTCAAAATTTTGCCGCGCAGGGGCAGGATGGCTTGGAATTTGCGGTCACGCCCTTGCTTGGCGGAGCCGCCGGCGGAGTCACCCTCGACGATGTAGATTTCGCACAGCGCGGGGTCTTTTTCCTGGCAGTCGGCCAGTTTGCCGGGCAAGCCCATGCCGTCGAGCACGCCTTTGCGGCGCGTCATGTCGCGGGCTTTGCGGGCGGCCTCACGGGCGCGGGCTGCTTCGATGATTTTGCCGACGATGATTTTGGCGTCTGCGGGGCGCTCTTGCAGGTAGTCGTAGAGCAGACGGCTGACGATGTCTTCCACCGGGCCGCGCACTTCGGAGCTGACGAGTTTGTCTTTGGTTTGGCTGCTGAACTTGGGTTCGGGCACTTTGACGCTGAGCACGCAGGTCAGGCCTTCGCGCATGTCGTCGCCGGTGACTTCCACTTTGGCCTTTTTGGCGATTTCGGTGTCATCAATGTATTTGTTGATGACGCGGGTCATGGCCGCGCGCAGGCCGGTCAAGTGGGTGCCACCGTCGCGCTGGGGGATATTGTTGGTAAAGCACAGCACTTGCTCGTTGTAGCCGCTGTTCCATTGCATGGCGACTTCGACACCGATGTTGGTGTTTTGGTCGCTTTGGCGGTCGCCCATGGCGTGGAAGATGTTGGGGTTCAACACCGTCTTGCCTTTGTTGATAAAGTTGACAAAGCCTTTGACGCCACCCGCGCCGGAGAAGTCGTCCTCTTTGCCGCTGCGTTCGTCTTTGAGGCGGATGCGCACACCGTTGTTCAAAAAGCTGAGTTCGCGCAGGCGTTTGCTCAGAATTTCGTAGTGGAAGTCTGAGTTGGTTTGGAAAATTTCCAAATCGGGCAGAAAGTGGACTTCGGTGCCGCGTTTTTCGGTGGCGCCAATGACCTTCATGGGCGAGACTTCAACGCCGTTGACCACTTCGGACAGACGGTTTTGCACGAACCCTTTGCTGAACTCCAAGACGTGGACTTTGCCGTCGCGCCGAATCGTCAGGCGCAGCATTTTGGAGAGTGCGTTCACGCAGCTCACACCAACACCGTGCAGACCGCCAGAGACTTTGTAGCTGTTTTGGTTGAACTTGCCGCCTGCGTGCAATTCGGTGAGAGCAATTTCAGCGGCCGAGCGTTTGGGCTCGTGCTTGTCGTCCATCTTCACGCCAGTGGGAATGCCGCGCCCATTGTCGGTCACACTGACCGAGTTGTCTGTATGAATGGTGACCAAAATGTCGTCACAATGCCCGGCCAGAGATTCGTCGATGGAGTTGTCCACCACCTCAAACACTAGGTGGTGTAGCCCGGTGCCGTCGGATGTGTCGCCAATGTACATGCCGGGGCGCTTGCGAACGGCTTCCAGCCCTTCCAAGATTTGGATGGAGCCTTCGCCGTAGGCTTCGGTGGCACCCGCTTGGTTGGTGTCAATCGTGGGCTGGAAGTTGGAGCTATCGACGGTGCCCTCGCCCGTGTTGACGGTGCTTTCAGTTGGCTGTACGGGCTGGTTTTCTTCGGTCATAACTCACTCTCAATCAGGTGGAGCAATGCGCTGCGCTGGCTTGCTCCGAAAAACGTCGAACTATTTCTGGGGTACTGGAAAGATCAAACCCGCCAAGACCCTTGGGCTCGTCGCGGGTTGAACGTGGCGTGTCTGCATTGCCGGATGCCTATATTCGCATGGGCATCACAACATACTTGAACTGATCGTTCTCGGGGATCGTCAGCAACGCTGAACTGTTGCCATCCGACAACTCAAGTGTGACCATCTCCTGACTCATGTTTGTCAAGGCGTCAATCAGATAGGTGACATTGAAGCCGATCTCGATGCTGTCGCCACCATAATCAATGTCTAACTCGTCCACCGCCTCTTCTTGCTCCGCGTTGTTGGCAGCGACGCGCAAGCTGCCCGGGTCAAGGTTCAAACGAATGCCTTTGAACTTGTCGCTGGTGAGAATCGCCGTGCGCTGCAAGGTCGCAAGAAGTGCCGCGCGTCCCAGTGTGATGCTGTTTTTGTGGTTCTTGGGAATGACGCGGTTGTAATCGGGGAATTTGCCTTCCACTAGTTTCGTCACGAACTCCATGCCGTCAAAGCTGAACTTCGCCTGGTTGTTGGCGAACTGCATATCAATGGCGCCTTCTGCATCCGAGAGCAGGCGTTGCAGCTCCAGCACGGTTTTGCGCGGCAAGATGACTTCTTGCTTGGGCACCTCAACGTCAAGCGTGGCAGCGGCGAACGCCAACCGATGCCCATCGGTAGACACCAGACTGAGTTGCTGCCCTTCGGCTACGAACAAGATGCCATTCAAATAGTACCGAATGTCATGCACCGCCATGGCAAACGACACCTGGCTGAGCAAGGCTTTAAGTGTTTTTTGCGGCACACTGAACACGGGCCCATAGCTCGCAGATTCCTGTACCAACGGAAAATCCTCGGCGGGCATGGTTTGCAACGTGAACTTGCTCTTGCCACCCTTGAGAATCAGTTTGGCTGCACTGGACTCCAGCGAAACCATCTGATCGCCAGGCATGCTGCGCAGAATATCAATCAACTTGCGCGCCCCCACGGTGGTGGTGAATTCGCCATCGTCGCCGCCCAACTCAGCGGTGGTGCGGATCTGAATCTCCAGATCACTGGTGGTGACTTGGACTCGCTGCCCCGTTTTACGGATCAAGACATTGGCCAAGATAGGCAGCGTATGGCGCCGCTCAACGATGCCTGAGACCGCTTGCAGCACCGAAAGCAGTTGCGCTTGCGTGTTCTTGATAACAATCATGTCGTCCTCTTTATCTCAATGGTCAAAGGATGTGTCAGCAATCCAACCCGCTATTTTCCCACTCATTTGCACTAACCCTTTAGAGTTTGCTCTAACACGTGCAGTTGCTGGTTCAGTTCGGTGATTTGTTGGCGTTCAGCAGAAATTTTTCGAACCGCATGAAGCACTGTGGTGTGGTCCCGCCCACCAAACAGCTCGCCAATTTCAGGAAGACTTTTCTGCGTCAGCTCCTTGGCCAAATACATCGCAATCTGGCGTGGCCGTGCAATGCTAGCCGGCCGCTTTTTGGAGTACATGTCGGCAATTTTGATCTTGTAATAGTCTGCGACGGTCTTTTGAATGTTTTCCACCGAGATCTGGCGGTTTTGTATCGACAACAAGTCGCGCAGTGCCTCACGCGCGAGCATGATGGAAATTTCTTTCTGGTTAAAGCGGGAGTAGGCCAGGATCTTGCGCAAGGCGCCTTCGAGCTCGCGGACGTTCGAGCGCACGTTTTTGGCAACAAAAAATGCCACTTCTTCCGGCATCACAATGCCTTCGGCTT
>Ga0136636_10000612_pt1 | contig 18921 bp, 18 predicted proteins | sample AntDrymUQ8522106_2_FD_104653 | JGI IMG/M metagenome (GOLD analysis project Ga0136636, IMG submission 104653) | Polar desert sand microbial communities from Dry Valleys, Antarctica - metaG UQ852 (21.06) | ecosystem: Environmental > Terrestrial > Soil > Desert | place: Antarctica: Dry Valley... | reverse complement strand
GGCGTTCACGAGGGGCGCCCATACGATGGCGAGGCGTTCACGAGGGGCGCCCATACGATGGCGAGGCGTTCACGAGGGGCGCCCATACGATGGCGAGGCGTTCACGAGGGGCGCCCAGCCCGCCCCCGGACGGCTACGGCTTGCCGACGAGCCCAACCTCGCGGGCCTTGTCGGTCGTCTTCTGCTCCGCGTCCTGGAGCACGTCGCCTGCTACCTGCTGCACCTTCTCCAGCGTCTCCTGGGCGGTGCTCTGAGCCTGCTCGACCAGATTGTCGCGGGTCTCGCCCATCAGCTGGTTCTCGCGCTCGGTCTGTGGCAGGCTGAAGCCTACCGCTGTGCCAAGGGCCAGCGCCAGGGCGCCGATGGCGAGCGGGTTCTCACGCAGGGTCTGCTGGAAGCGATCTTCGAGCCGCTCGGCCTGGTAGGCGCTGCGCCCCGCAAAGTCGCCTGCGGTGCGCTGAGCCTGGTCCATCGCATCGCCCACCGCACTCTGGGCCTGGTTCACGGCATCGCCCACCGCATTCTGGGCGCGCTGCGCGGCATCGCCCACGGCACTCTGGGCCTGGTTCACAGCGCCGCCGACCGCGCTCTGGGCGCGCTGCGCGGCATCACCCACGGCGCTCTGGGCCTGGTTCACGCCCTCGCCAACCTTGTGCTGCGCCCTGGCGATGGTGCTCTCGTTGGAGCCCTGGGTGGTCGGATACATCGCTATCGCCTCGTCACGGTAAGCCGGGTGGTTCGTGGCGTATGCCATGCGGCCACGCTCCATCGACTGCTGATTATAGCGCTGCTCGGGGCGCGGGCGCGCGCTGCCACGGTTCATGAAGAGCCAGCCCAGGCCGATCGCCACCATTGCGGCGGGGATGGGGTTGTGTCGGATCGTGTCGTTTAGGGTGTACGTGGCCTCGGTCATTGTATCGCCTGCGTCGCGCATAAGAGTTTCCGCCTTTCCAATTGTTGCATTGCGTACCGTTGTCTTGACTTCCTCGATCTGCTCGCGCACCTGCTCGCGCACCTGATGGGCGATGTGCTGGGGGTTGAGCTGGGCCTGGATGGCGTCGATCGTGCTGCTCATCTCGGAGCGCGTGTGCTCGATGCCGACGCGCAGCTGCGCTGTCTCGGGCGATGTTTCGGTGCTCACTTGGTTTGCTCCTTCGCCCAGGTGGCATCGTCACGCAGGGTGGCGAGCGTCTCGTGGGGCGTCAGGTCCACGCGCTTAAGGGCGCTGAGCCCCTGCTGGATCAGCACGAAGCCGATGAGCGCCAGGGCGAGCCCGACGATCAGGGCCGCGAGCCAGAGCGGCAGCCAGATGTCAAGCACGATGATCAGGGTGGCCACAAGCGCCAGGGCGCCGCCAAGGGCGACCACGGCACCTGCGCCGATCATGCCGGCGTGGCGCCCGATCCGCGTGGCCTTCTGGGTCATCTCGGTGCGGGCGAGGTCGACCTCCTGGCGCACAAGCGCGCTGGTCTGGTTTGCCAGGGTGGAGAAGAGCTCGCCCAGCGATTGAGCCTGTCGTTGTATGTCCATGCCTACTTCTCCAGGGGCTCGCCGTGGCTGCGGGCACGCGGCGCGGCGGTCGCGGCGCTGCGCGTCTCGCCAGCGGTGTGCTCGTCGCCCAGGTAGCTCTTGTAGCGGGTATACTCACCGTTGTCGTAGATGCCGCGCGCGGCGCTGTAGCCCTGTGTGTAGGGCTGACGCGCGCCCATCGCGTAGCTTGTGTAGTCGTTGCTGCTGGCGCTTGGGCGGCTGCTCTTAAGGAAGCGGGCGCCGATCAGGCCGAGCGCGAAGGCGCCACCGAGGAAGAGCGTGGGCTGGCGGCGGGCAAAATGCTCCACGTCGCCCATAAGCTGCCCGAGGTTGTTGTCGCGCAGGTAGCCCGAGAGCCGCTCCACCTGCTCGGCCGCCTGGTCGATGTAGTCCGTCACCCCGATCTGGTCGTTGTCGCGCAGCTGCTGGCCGGTCTGCCGCAGCGCCTGGGCGACGCCGCTGAGGCTCTCGGCGGTAGTGTCCTTCTGGTCGGTGATGCGTGAGGCGACCTGCTCCTGGGCCTGGGCGGCTACGCCGCTTACGCGCTGTTTGGTCTCGTCCTTCACCTGAGCTGCGCTGTCTTTGAGCTGGCCGGCGAGGTCGCGCCCGGTAGGCGTGGTGACCGACTTGTCGTTTGTCATAAGGGGACTCCTTTGCGCTGCGTGTGGGGGGGCTAAGATGCCCCGCCGTAGCTGGTAAATGCAAAGATTGTGCCAAGGGTTGTTGCGGGCGCTGCCGCCCCGCACCCCGGCTGCCCTTGCTTCGGGGATTGCGGGCGGGCGCTGCCGCCCCCTCGATCCCCAAATTCGACAGCCGCCACGTCTGAGGGCGCGTGTCGCTGCATGCCTCAGACCGCCAACGAGCGTGGACGATTGCGGAGGCGGCTGTGCCGCCTGAGGTCTGACGGCCCGGCAGCCCGGCCCAGGCGGGGCAGCGGGCGACGGACGTCGCGCCACCGGGGCGCTTCGCGCCGCGCGTCGGCGCAGGCCGACGCCGTGCTGCGTCCGCGTAGGCGGACGAGCGGCCGTCGGCCCGGCCGGCGCGGCGTTCAGCCGCCGGCCAGCGGGCAGCCCGCAACCATACGCCGCACCCGTGCGTGAGTATGTACGCCCGCAGGGCCGGAGCGGGGACGCCGCCCCAGGCCACCCCGGGCACGCGGGCGCTGGGCCAACCGGTAGTGGCGCTCTACGCGCCATCCCAACTGGCCCCCGCCTGGCCTTGACTCAGGGCGGCCTGGGGCGGCGTCTAGGCCATCGGCTGCTCGCTCTGGGCAAACTGGGCAATCACCACCGCGTCGGCCTGGTCGGTTTTATTGCGCGTCGGCGGCTTTTGGCATAGGCCGCGATCCGGGCCGGGTTGACGACACTCACCGTGATCCTGGCATCGTGGAGCGCTTGGGCCACGTCATCACTGTACGTGCCGGTGGCTTCCAGACAGGCGCGAACGCCGTCTACGTGCTGTTTGGCGAGCCAGGCCACGCGTTGCTGGTGTCCAGCGGGCGTGTTATCCACGCTGGGCCGGCGGGGCTGGCGGGGGCCTGGCAGCCTCACCGCACCGGGCCCCGGAAGGAAACGGGGGGGCGCAAGTCCCATGCGCGGGGGTTGTTAGGGGGCTGGCGGCAGCCCCCTGACGCCGGGGGGGCGGCAGCGCCCCGTCTAGTTGTAGAAGGCAAAAACCCAGACCATCAGCAGGAAACAGATCAGGCCAGCGACGCTGATCAGGATCAGCATCGGTCTAAACTCAGGGTCGCCGCTCCACTCGGGCTGCATAATCGTTCCTTCAGTCAGGGTGCGTGAACACACTAGCGCTCCAATTGTACCGCCGATCGTCGCCCCGCGCGAGCGCTGTGATCTCGTATAATGCCGCTGAAACAAACCGCCGCACAGAATGGACACGCCCCCATGGCCACCACCCGGCAGCGTCGCCTGGCGACGGAGCTCAGGGACGCCACAGCTGCCCCCGACGCCGCACTGCTCCAGACCCTCGCCGGCGTCCAGCAGCGTGTGCTCTGGCTCGCCGCCCTGATGGTTCACCACGCCAACCACGTGCGCCCCAACCCGGACGGCACCAAGGTCGGCGGACACCAGGCCTCGTCGGCCTCTATGGTCACCATCCTCACCGCGCTCTACTTCCACCACCTGCGCCCCGGCGACCGCGTCTCCGTCAAGCCGCACGCCTCGCCGGTCTTCCACGCCATCCAGTATCTGCTCGGCAATCTCCCCGAGCGCTACCTCACCACGCTGCGCGAGTTTGGCGGCCTCCAGGCCTACCCCTCGCGCACCAAAGACCCCGACCCAGTCGATTTCTCCACCGGCTCGGTGGGCCTCGGCGCGGTGGCGCCTGCCTTCGCCGCCCTCGCCGGGCGCTACGCTGCCTCGCACTTTGGCGCCCCCGACGAGCGCCGCTTCATTGCGCTGGTTGGCGACGCCGAGCTGGACGAGGGTAACGTCTGGGAGGCGGTGCTCGACCCGGCGCTGGACGGGTTGGAGCGCCTGCTCTGGATCGTCGATCTGAACCGCCAGAGCCTGGATCGGGTGGTGCCCGGCATTCGCGCCGCCCACCTCAAGCGCCTTTTCGCGGAGAGCGGCTGGCGCGTGCTAGAGGCCAAGTATGGCCTGCGGCTCCAGGCGCTCTTCGCCAAGCGTGGTGGCCGCGCCCTGCGCCGCCGCATCGACGAGATGCGCAACGAGGAGTACCAGGCGCTCATCCGCCTGCCCGGCGCCGAGCTGCGCCCGCGCCTCATCGGCGGCGACGCCGCCATCACCGGCCTGCTCGCCGACCTACCGGATAGCGAGCTGCCCGCCGTGCTCGCCAACCTCGGCGGCCATGATCTTGGCGAGCTGCTGGATGTGCTGGCCCAGGCCGACGCGGAGCCGCGCCGCCCCACGATCATCTTCGCCTACACGATCAAGGGCTGGGGCCTGCCCACCGCCGGCCATCCGCTTAACCATTCGCAGCTGCTCACCGCCGAGCAGATCGACGCCCTGTGCGCGCAGCTCGGCGCCGCGCCCAGCAGCCCCTGGGCCGCCTTCGACCCCGCCACGCCTGAGGGGCGCCTCTGCGCCGAGGCCGCCGCACGCCTCTACGGCGATGTGTCTGTGCCCGCACCCTCGCCCGCCCTCGCCACGCTGGCCGCCGCCATCCCCGCCGAGCTCGACATTCCCACCACCGGCAGCAGCTCCACGCAGGATAGCTTTGGGCGCGCGCTGATGCGCCTGGCCGACCTGCCCGGCCTGCGCGAGCGCATCGTCACCACCTCGCCGGATGTCTCCGTCTCCACTAACCTTGCGGGCTGGATCAACAAGACTGGCGTGTACGCACCGCGCGAAGAGCCGGACTTCGAGAGCGCCGAGGTCTACCGGCTGCTGCGCTGGAAGCGCGGGCCGACGGGCCAGCATATCGAGCTGGGCATCTCGGAGATGAACCTGTTTATGCTGCTCGGCATGCTCGGCCTCGCGCACGAGCTGCTGGGCGAGCCGCTGATCCCGATCGGCACCGTGTACGATCCCTTCGTCTGCCGCGGCCTCGACGCGCTGATCTACGGGCTCTACTCGGGCTCGAAGTTTATTGTGGCCGGCACCCCGTCGGGCATCACGCTCTCGCCCGAGGGCGGCGCGCACCAGTCCACCGTCACGCCGTCGCTGGGCATCGAGCTGCCAAACCTGGAGAGCTTCGAGCCCGCCTTCGCTCAGGAGCTCGCCTGGATCATGCTGGAGGCGATCCGCCAGTGCGCCGACCGGGCGGGCGGCCGCTCGACCTACCTGCGGCTCTCGACGCGCCCGATCGATCAGGAGCTGCTGGCGCCCGCGCTGCGCCGCCTCGGGCCGGTGGAGCTGCGCCGCCAGACGCTGCTGGGCGGCTACCGCCTGGTGGATCGGCATGATCATCCTGATCACCTCGGCGCACCTGTGGTGCAGCTCGCCACCTGTGGCGCCCTGATCCCCGAGGCGCTGGCGGCGGCGGCCTACCTGCGGCGCGAGGGCGTGGCGGTAAACGTGCTCAACCTCACCAGCCCGCGTCGGCTCTACGAGCGCTGGCGGGGCGGCGGCGACCTGGCGTGGCTCATCCCGCCCGACGAGGCCGCCGCGCCAATCGTAACCGTTCACGACGCGGCATCCCACGCGCTGGCCTGGCTCGGCGGCGTGTATGGCGCCCCGGTGACGGCGCTCGGCGTGGATGGCTTCGGCCAGTCGGGCGGGCGCGACGCGCTCTACAAAGCCTTCGCCATCGATACCGAGAGTATCATTGCGGCCGCCTTCGCGGCCACCGACGTGTAACCCCATTTTGGATTGCCGAACGGAAAGGCGTCATCTGTGGACACAATACCCGGCACGCATACGCTGCCTCAGCCCACATACGCGGGCGTGGCGAGGGCGAGCCGGGCTACTTCAGCGCTTGGCATACGTGCTCGGCGCGCCCGCTCGGCCTCCAGGCGCGCCGCCGCAGCCTCCTCCTCCAGCCCCTGAGCGGCAGCGTAGTCGGCCATATCGTCCCAGAGCTGCGCCTCCAGCATGCGCGCACGCGCCCCAGCGCTGATCGCCAGGGCGTAGTGGGTGTCGCGCGTGGCCGCCGCGTAGTCGCCGCCCGCCGCGCTGATCGCCGCCAGCTGTCGTAGCGCCAGCGTCTGCCCAGCCCGGTCGCCCACGGCATTGCTCGTCGTCAGGGCCGCCCGCGTCTCCTCCAGCGCCGCCACGCTCTGCCCGCGCGCCAGATGGATCTTGCCGATCTGGGTTCGGGCCCGCGCCTCCGCGCACCAGTCGCCTGCCGCCCGCGCTAGCTCCAGCGCCTGACGCTGGCACTGCATAGCCTGCTCGAACTGCCCCGCCGCCAGATCCAGCCCCCCAAGCCCATCCAGGCAGCGGGCGGCGATGCTGCGCGTGTCGAGCGCCACCAGCGCTGCCAGCCCGCTCAGGCTCACGGGCTCCTCGGCCCAACACAGATCGAGTGCGCGCCGATACATGCCCCGCGCACTCAACGCAAGCCCCAGCGACGCCCGCGCCGCCGCGAGCGTCGCTTTCGTGGCCGCGCCCAGCACACGCAGCTCGCGCCGCTCGGCGCCCTCCGCGCGCTGCTCGGCGCGCTGAAGCCGCCGAAGCGCGGCTGCGCCCTCGGTCGCTACAAGCTGCGCGAAGCCCATAGCTAGCAGGTAGCGCAGGCGAAAGTAGCCGCTGTAGGCGCGCGGCAGCTGCCCGCCAAGCTGCGTCGCCAGCGCATCAAGCTGATCAAGATCCTCGGCCTGGATCACCTGGTTGCCCACCCGCTCGTTCAGCGCCACGCGCAGCAGCAGCAGCGCGAAGCGCTCCGCCCGGCGTTGCGTAAACACCAGCGCCTGCTCGATGTAGCGCAGCGCTGCGCCCGTGGCAAACTGGCGCGCCGCCTGCTCGGCCGCCATCTGGCAGTAGTGCGCCTGGCGCTCCCACTGCTCGGCCCGCCCCAGGTGGTCGATCAGCACGTCGAAAACCGCCATCGCCGCGCTGCCGCCCGCGATCTCGGCCGCGTAGGTCTGCTCGTACCAGTCGGCCACGGCGGCATGCAGCTGCCTGCGCTGCCCAAAAAGCAGGCTGGTGTAGGCCACCTCGTGCGTGATTCCATACTTGAAGCGGTAGACCCGCTCGGGATCTTCTAGCTCCAGGTCGATGATCTGGAGCTCCACCAGGGTGTTCAGCTGCTCGCGCAGCGTGGTTGGCGCGGGCCGCGCAGGGTGAATCGTGTCCAGCAGCCGCAGCGAGAAGCTGCGCCCAAGCACCGCCGCCACCTTCAGCGTCAGGCGCGTCGCCATGTCGAGCCGATCAACGCGTGCCTGGATCACGCCTTGAGCCGAGCTAGAGACTTGCACCGTCACGTAGCTCTTCACCAGGCGGGCGACTCCGTCCTCCACGCGCACCAGGTCGTGCTGGCGCAGCACCCGCAGATACTCCTTAATAAAGAGCGGCTGCCCCTCGGTGTAGCGCTCCACATGCTGGCGCAGATCGTCGTGGACGGCCTGCACATTCAGCTGCGCACTGATCATCGCGATGATCTCGTCGCTAGAGAGCCGCCCCACGGTAACGCGAATTGCTCCAGGGTGGGCGCGCAGGGCTGCCAGCGCCACCGAAGGTGGCCCGTCAAGCGGGCGGTGCGACAGGGCGAGACAAAGCGAGGAGCGCCGCCCCTCCGCGCCCGGTCGCAGCAGCTCGACCGCCAGCTGGAGCGAGGCTTCGTCCGCCCAGTGAATATCTTCTAGCACGATCAGCAGTGGGCCCTGGGCCGCCTGGTGCTCCACCAGCAGCGCTGCTGCGGCGATCAGCAGATGCTGCTCAACCGCTGTCAGGGGCTGCGTAAGCTCCGCGCGTGCCCCACCAATCCCGAGTGCTAAGGCCAGCAGCGGGAGCTCGGCGCGGATCGCCCTGGGCAGCGGCTCCAGAGCGCGCTCCAGCTGAGCGAGCTGTGCCCGTGGCGGGTCGCCCGCGCCCACTGCGCAGAGATCGAGCAAGATCGGACGCCAGGCTAGCAGCGGCGCCGGGGCACTACCGCTACTACACTCAGCGCTGGAGCCCGCCAGGCCCGCCTCCACCCAGCTCAGGAACAGGCTCTGGAGCATGCAGCTCTTGCCGATGCCGGACTCACCCTCCACCAGCAGCAGTGCGAGCTGCCCGGCACGGGCACGCGCGGCCGCCGCATTGATGCTGCGCCACTCGCCCTCGCGCCCCACCAGCGCCGCCGCATCCGGCAGGTAGCGCCCCATCACGCCTGGCGCTCGCTGCGCGCGTGGCCCGCCAGTCAGCACACGCGCCACCGGCACGCCCTCAAGGTGGCCCTTGGTCGCGATCATGGTCGGGAGATCCGTCTTGTAGCGGTCCATCACATCGTGGCGCACGCGCCCCGACACCAGGATCTCGCCCGGTGCTGCGCGCTCCATCAGGTGCGCGGCCAGATTCATGTCGTCGCCCTGGGCTGTATAGACGCGGCGCTGGGCGCTGCCCACGGCGCCCACGAACAGGATGCCCAGCGTGATGCCCGCGTGGCTGATCAGCTCGCGCTCGCGCAGCTCCAGGCAGCAGCCCACCGCCCGGCTGGGATCGTCGCCGCGCGCAAGCGGTGCGCCAAATAGCAGCACAAAGACGGCGCCTTTGTCGCCTACCTCAATCTCGTTGAGCCAGCCGCCCCAGCGGTTCACCACGGCCTGCACCTGCGCCACCAGGGGGTGCAGATCCTCGGCGCGCCGTGGGACGGTGAAGGCGGCAAACACCGGCACGCAGCGGCGATACTCGGCGATCAGCTCGTTCTGGCGCAGCCGCTCAGCAAAGTTTGGGTGCAGAAAATGCTCCCAGCTTAGGGGCGTGCCGGGCTCTGACCCAGGGCTCTCGCTACTCTGCCGAAGGGTGAGCGGCAGAGGGGCGGCGATGGCCAGCGCGCCGGTGGGGGCGGCTCGCTCGGCGGTGGCTGCGGCCGCAAGCGCTGGCCCCGTGAGCACAAAATGCACCCCGTGGTGTGGCAAGCCCGCCAGCGTAGCATGCACCTCGCCAACGCTTACGCCGATCCGCAGCTCCAGCTGGAAGGGGCCGTCGGGCGTGAGCAGGGGCGGCAGCGCGGCCACGGCCGCGAGCATGGCGGCGCCGCAGCGCCGCGCCAGCTCGATGTCGGTTCGGTCTGGCCACCAGGCCGTAAGCGCATCACCCGCGATCGACGGCACATCGCCGCCAAAGGCCCCAATCACGTCGATCAGAGCGGTATAGCAGCGGTTTAAGGCGTCGTGCAGGCGCTCCGCCCCGTCCGGCAGGCTGGTGAAGGCCGCCGTAAGCCTGGTGAAGCCGCTGAGGTCGGCGTAGAGCAGGGTTGCATTGCAGGTACGTACGACGCCAGGCTGAAGCTCCGGCGTGCCGATCCGCTCGCGGAGCCAGGTGGAGAGATAGGGTCGAAAAAGCTGGCCGGCCGGGTCCTGGCTCATTGGCGCATTTCAGGGGAACCCAGGGTATATCCTGTCGTGCTAGCTATTGTACACGACGGCCGTTCTCGATCACAATGGGGGCATCAGGCGACGGGCGGGGCGGGGGCATCGTCGGGCTGGGGGCTGCAGCTGGTGCAGACGCGGAAGGGGATGCCGGTGCCGGTGACGGTGCGGATATGCTCGCGGCTGCCACAGTAGCGGCACACCGAGAGGTTCTCGATGTCGTCGGCGCGCCAGAGCTGCGGCGCCAGCGTGATCTCCATCGGCTCCTCAACCGAGAGGATGGCGATCTTGACGCAGACGGCAGCCGGAAAAATATCGGCCACGCGGGCAAAGATCTTGTGTGGGTAGGAGTAGACCTCGTCGCCCACAATCACATCGCGCATGCGGGGGTGTTGCCGAATTTTCATGCGTGTTGAAGCCGGACGAGGAGCCGTTGCAGGGCGGCCTCATCCAGCGCGAAGCTTTTGTCGTCGGCGAACATAAGCTCGTCCAGCACGTCGGCCACGGCGTCGGCGTCCTCCGGGGCGACCCCGCTACGGCCCTGGTCGAGCTCGTAGAACAGGTCGAAGGCCCAGGCTGCGAGGGCGTTGGCGCCGAGCGTGCCAGATCGGCGCGCCTCGACTTTTGCGATCACATCACTGCGTTGTACTATCATACCATAGTTCTCTTTAGGCTGCCGCCTACGCCAGCGAGTCCTCACAGGTGGCGCGGAAGCCGCACCCAGCGCAGCGGCGCACCTCGTCGTGGCTACGCGCGGCATCGTCGGCGTCGAGCAGCGCGTGCATCTCGTCGAGGATGTCGAGCAGGCGGGCGCGCACGGCGGGGGTGTAGTCGAGCCGAAAGCTCTGCTCGGCGTAGCGCAGCAGTCCGTAAGGCGGGGCGCGTCCGCTGGTCTCCTCCACGAGCAGGCAGTAGGCGGCCAGCTGCATCAAGTCGGAGTCGTAAGGCTGCGTGGCACGCCGACCGGGCTTCACCTCCACCGGGATCAGCGCCCCGCCGCGCTCGATCAGGTAGTCGGGCTTACCAGTAAGGCCAAGCCGCCGCGCCACCAGGGGCCGCTCTAGCGCACGCCCCGCGCCCACATCCTCGGAGCGCACCCGGCCCCACGGCAGCCCCGAGCGCCGCCGCAGCAGCGCCGCGCCGACGAGCAGCAGCATGGCAACCAGGATCAGGCTGAGGGCGAGCAGGGGCATGAGGATTGCAGATTGCAGATTGCAGCCGTTTGGACCGCGAACACCTTGGAGCGCGAACACCGCGAAAGGCAGCGAAGGACGCGAACCGAGGCGACCCCAGCCGACACCCGAGCCGTTTGGACCACGAACACCGCGAAAGGCAGCGAAGGACGCGAACCGAGGCGACCCCAGCGGTCTGCGGTGAGCGACAAACACAGATGCAGCTTGCGGGCGCCCGGCTTCGCGGTGGTTCGTTCCAGTTCGCGCCTTCGTGGTCCAAACGGTTCGGGCCTGCGGCTACGCCAGGAGCCAGAGCGCTACGCCAAGTGCAAGCACCACTAGCCCCGCCCAGAGCGCCACGCCGCTCAGCGCCACGCCGCGCCCGTGGGCCGCGTGCATGGCCGTACCAGCCTCACGCCGCGCCTGGCCCTCCGGCTCCTCGCCCGCCACGCGCCGCAGCCACCACGCCCGCGCACAGTAGACATACTCCCCAACCTCGCTTGCCCGGATCATAATAATCCAAGCGGCAACCGTGCCGGGAGGTGCAGTTTTGCATTTTGCATTTTGCATTTTGCATTCATCACCCGCCCCCAAGCACCGGCGTCCCCTGGAACGCATTGATCACATCGTTCACCGTGATCAGCAGCATCAGGCCCATCAGGGCGGCAAAGCCGATCGCGTGGACGAGCGCCTCTTTCTCGGGCGGGACCTTCTTGCCGCCGCGCAGCCACTCCACCAGGGCAAATATAATGTGGCTGCCGTCGAGAGCGGGGATGGGCAGCAGGTTCAGCAGGAAGAGGTTCAGGCTCAGCACCGCCGTCAGGTTCCAGAAGGCGGCGAAGCCCCCAGGCTGCTGGATCACCTCGCCAGTGGCGCGGGCGATGCCCACCGGCCCGATCGGCTCGCCGTCAGGCGAGGGCGTCGACGAGAAGATCCCAAAGATCGACGCGGGCAGCCCGGCGAGCGACCTGAGCATACGCCCCGTCAGGTCGATGCTGTAGGTGACGCCGCGCCCAAACGCCTCCAGCGGGCCGACCCGCACCTGCTCCACCTGTGGCCCGTAGCTAAAGCCAAAGCCCGAGTCGTACTGCGTGCCATCGGGCGCCTGCCACGGGCCCGGCGTGACGCTCAACGCTAGCTCCTGGCCTTCGCGCAGCACCACGGCCTCAACTGGCTGGCCGGGGTTCGCGCGCGCCACCTCGCCCACCAGGTTGGTGTCGTCGAGCGGGCGCCCGTCCAGGCTCATCACGACATCGCCGGGCTTAAACCCAGCCTGCGCCGCTGGGGTATCTGCGTAAATCTGGCTGATCACCTGGCCGCCCGTGGGTGTGGGCACGCCGAGAAAGCTAAACAGCGCGCCAAAGATCAGCATCGCCAGCACGAGGTTCATCAGCGGCCCAGCCACCATCACGGCGATCTTGCGCAGCGGCGGCGCTGCGGCCAGGCTGCCACCGGCGCCATACAGCGTCTCACCCACGCCCTCGCCGCCCTGGGCGAAGCGCACAAAGCCGCCGAGCGGCAGCCAGTTCAGGGTGTACTTCACGCCGTCGCGCTCGAACAGCGTAAGCGCGCGCGGCGGGAAGCCCACACCGAACTCCTCCACCTTGATGCCCATCCAGAGCGCGACAAGCAGATGGCCAAGCTCGTGGACCACCACAAGCAGGCCGAGCATCAGCAGAAACACGCCAATCGTAACGAGCCAGTTGCTGCCGCCCTGCTCGGCGGCCTGCTGGATCGGTGCGGCCGCTACGACGCCGGCAACAGATGCGAGGATGGACATGCTATGCTCCCAATTGTCTACAAACGCGAGGGCGGCGGGCTTCTGCCCACCGCCCGAATGTACAGGTAGTGTACCGAGTTACAGCGCCAGAGTCAAGAGAACCCCGTAGTAGACCACGGGCGCCGTAAAGAGCAGGCTGTCCATGCGGTCGAGGATGCCGCCGTGACCAGGGATAAGCGCGCCCGAGTCTTTCACGCCCACCTGGCGCTTCAGCAGCGACTCGCCGAGGTCGCCCACGGTGCCGGCGATCCCTGCGACGAGGCCGATCAGTGCGGCGGGCAGGTAGCCAATCGGCAGCCCAAGCAGGGGCACCGCCACGAGCGCCGTGAGGATCGAGGCCACCAGGCCGCCCGCAAAGCCCTCCCAGCTCTTCTTGGGGCTAAGCACGGGCGCCAGCTTTGTGCGGCCAAACGCCCGCCCCACAAAGTAGGCAGCGCTATCGCCAATCCAGGTGATCGCGAGCACCAGCATCAGCCAGGCGGTGCCGGGCGGGATTGCGAGCGCGGAGAGCAGGGCCGGGCGAAGCGGCGTATCCAGCTGGCTGAGCAAAATAAAGCCGCTGAGTAGCCAGCCGATGTAGGTGGCGCCGGTGAAGGTGAGCGCCCAGCTGAGCAGGCTGGTGGCGCGGTCACGGGGCAGCAGCTCGTGTACCAGGGTCAGCGCAACGCTCAGGCTCAGGGCGAGGCCGATCAGGTCGAATGGGGTGAAGGGGCGCAGCGCAGCGGCGGCGCAGAGCAGCAGGGCGGCCGCCAGGCCGGGGCCAAGGCGCGGGCTGTAGCCGCCGTGGCGCAGCATGGCGAACAGCTCTACAACGGCCACAATAATGCAGATGGCCACAAGCGCCACCGTGAACCAGTACCACCAGGTTGCTGCGACGATCAGCGGGATGAGGATGGCGACACTGGCGAGGCGCAGGGGCAGCCCGCTAGCTCGGCTCGGCGAGGCCGCCGAAGCGGCGCTCGCGCTGCCCATACTCTCCGATGGCCTGGTGGAGGTGCTCTGGTCGGAAGTCTGGCCAGAGGACGGGGGTGAACCAGTACTCACTGTAGGCGGCCTGCCAGATCATAAAGTTCGAGAGGCGGCGCTCGCCACTCGTTCGGATCACCATGTCGGGGTCGGGCATGCCGACAGTGGAGAGCTGCGCGGCGATCTGCTGCTCGTCCACCTGCTCGGCGCTGGTGCCTGCGGCGATCAGCGCCCGCACGGCGTCCACAAGGTCGGCGCGGCCGCCGTAGTTAAACGCGATCGCGAGCGTCAGGCCGCTGTTGGCGCTCGTAAGCTCCACCGCGTGGCGCACTTTTTGGGCCAGGCGCGGGCTTAGGCCTGCAAGCCGCCCCAGGTGGCGCAGCCGCACGTTCTGCTCGTGCAGGCTGCGCGTCTCGCGGTCGATAAACTCGCCAAGAATCTGCATCAGGCCCTGCACCTCAAGCGAGGGCCGGTTCCAGTTCTCGGTGGAGAAGGCGTAGAGTGTGAGGAAGCGCACGCCGATCTGGTCGGCCTCGCTCACGATGGCGCGGATATTCTCGGTGCCCGCGCGGTGGCCGGCGAGGCGCGGCATGCCACGCTGGCGCGCCCAGCGCCCGTTGCCGTCCATGATCACGGCAATGTGCTGGGGCACAGTGCGCGCCCCTGCTTCGCCATCGCTGCTCATACCGCCATAACCTCGGTCTCTTTTTCCTTGCCGATGCCGTCGAGGTCGGCGATGCCCTTATCGGTGAGCTGCTGCACCTTCTCCTGGCCGCGCTTCTGGTCGTCCTCGCTGATCAGCTTCTCCGTCTCCAGCTCCTTGAGGCTGTCCATCGCCTCGCGGCGCTGGTTGCGCACCGAGACCTTCACATCCTCAACCCGGTTGCGCACCACTTTCACCAGCTCGCGGCGGCGCTCCTCGGTGAGCGGCGGGATGCCGAGGCGGATCACGCGCCCATCGTTGCCGGGGTTGATGCCGAGGTCGGAGTTCTGGATGGCCTTCTCGATCGCCTTGATCATCCCGGCGTCGTAGGGCTGGATCATGATCAGCTTCGCCTCGGGCACCGAGATGCTTGCGAGCTGGTTGAGCCCCATCGGCGAGCCATACGCCTCAACCTGGAGATGCTCCACCAGGGCAGCGGAGGCTCGCCCCGTGCGGATCGTGGCCAACGTATGGCGCAGCGCCTCGACGGCCTTCTTCAGCTGGGCCTCGTACTCACGGATCACTTCGTTGACCATCGTGGCCTCCTCTGTCACAGACGGCTCGGCGCATGCGCCCCGGCCCGCGATCCTTGCGCGCCTACTGCGCGGAAGGGCTGCTGCTCACCAGTGTGCCCACGCGCTCGCCCATCACAATCCGCTTGATCGTGCCGGGCTCGAGGGCGTTAAAGACGATGATCGGAATGTTGTTGTCCATACAGAACGTGAGCGCGGTTGAGTCCATCACCGTGAGGCCGCGGGTGAGCGCGTCCATGTAGGTGAGATGTTCAAGCTTGGTGGCGCTCGGGTCGCGGCGCGGGTCGGCAGTGTAGATGCCGTCCACGCCGTTCTTAGCCATCAGGATCACTTCGGCGTGGGTCTCGGCGGCGCGCAGTGCGGCGGCCGAGTCGGTGGTGAAGTAGGGGTTGCCAGTGCCGCCCGCAAGGATCACCACGCGACCCTTTTCCAGATGGCGGGTGGCGCGGCGGCGGATGTAGGGCTCGGCCACTTCATCCATCTTGATCGCCGTGAGCGCGCGCGTGTGCATCCCACAGCGCTCTAGCGCGTCCTGGAGGGCGAGCGCGTTGATGATCGTGCTGAGCATGCCCATGTAGTGCGACTGGGCGGTATCCATGCCGCGGGCGATCGACTGGCCGCCGCGCCAGATGTTCCCGCCGCCGATCACCACTGTCACCTGCACGCCGTGGCTGTGAACGCTCGCGATCTCCTGGGCAAAATAGTCCAGCATATCGTAGCTGACTACCTCATCGGTGCCCTTGATCTGCTCGCCGCTCAGCTTGATAAGAATGCGTCGAAAAGCTGGCTCTTGCATGGTTGAGATAGGCAGAGGGCGGTAGCAGGCGGCAGCCCACGGGGGACCACGCACCACCTACCGCCCGCTGTGTCTAGGCGCCAACTTCGTAGCGCACGAAGCGGCGGATCACAATATTCTCACCGAGCTTGGCGATCGCCTCTTTCAGCTTCTCTTCGATCGTGCGCGAGGGCTCTTTGACGAAGGGCTGGGCAAGCAGCACATGCTCCTCGATGAACTTCTCACGCAGCTGGCCGCTCTCGGCCACAAGCTCGTCCGTCACCTCGTCGACACTCAGGAAGCGCGGGTTGAGCGCCACGACATGCTGGGCGAGGGTGTTGGCGAGCAGCCCAAACTCCTCGGTGCGGGCCACAAAGTCGGTCTCGCAGTTCAGCTCCACCAGGCCAGCCACACGCGCGCCGTAGTGGACATAGACGCCCACCAGGCCCTCTTTGGCCTCGCGGCTAGACTTCTTGCCGGCGGCCTCGATGCCCTTTGCGCGCAGGATCTCGATCGCCTGATTGATATTTCCGTCGACCTGCACCAAGATCTCTTTGCACTCTTTGATCCCGGCGCCGGTGCGCTCGCGCAGCTCTTTGACAAGCTCAATCGACACGGCCACGGTTCGCTCCTTATTCGTGACATGGAGGGGCCTGCGCCCCCCCACAGTTCAGACAGCCGACTTCACGCTAGTTACTCTGAGCCGACTCGCGCCGCGTGATGCCCTCGATGGCGGCGTCTGCGATCTTGCTGGTCATCAGGCGGATGCCGCGAATCGCGTCGTCGTTGCAGGGGATCACAAAGCTGATCGGGTCTGGGTCGCAGTTGGTGTCCACCATCGCCACCAGGGGCACGTCCACCGTCTGCGCCTCCTTCACGGCCAGATCCTCTTTGTGCGGGTCGACAATGAAGATCGCGCCGGGCAGCCGATCCATGCCCTTCATGCCGCCGAAGACCCGGTTGAGCTTGCCGATCTCCTCATCAAGCTTCAGGCCCTCGGCCTTGGTGAGCTTGCTGAAGTCGCCCCGCTCGCGCTGGGCCTCAAGGTCGGCCAGGCGCTTTAGGCGGCCCTTGATCGTAGAGAAGTTGGTGAGCGTGCCGCCAAGCCAGCGCTGGGTGATGTAGTACTGGCCCGATCGGGTCGCCTCCTCCACCACGGCCTCCTGGGCCTGCTTCTTGGTGCCAACAAACAGGATCTTCTCGCCGCGGGCGGTGAGATCCGCAACAAAGCGGTAAGCCTGGGTGAGCCCAGTCACCGTCTTCTGAAGGTCGATGATGTGGATGCCGTTACGCGCCGTGAAGATATACGCGCGCATCTTCGGGTTCCAGCGGTTCGTCTGATGGCCGAAGTGCGAGCCTGCCTCCAGGAGGGCCTTGATCGAGACAACGCGGTTCGTGGTAGCCTGAGTCATGAGGTCTGTGCTCCTTAAGCTCTGGATTCTGGTGTTCCAGCCGCCACCCCCGCGACCCACAGACGAACCAGGCTGCTGGCCTGGCAGGAGCGCCTGTGCTGAGGAGGTGTGTGTATTTAGTGCGTTTTTCCGCACCGCCGCGCAGTATAGCACAAACGCGTGGGCGCGGCAAACCTGCCGTGCGCACAACATCACTGCCGAATCTGTTGCCCCACGGGTAAACCCGTAGTAGTATAAGCACAAATCCACCCTGATCTAAGGAGCGCAGCGATGACTCAGCCTAACGCGAGGCGCCCACGGCGCAACAACGAGCTGCTCGACGCGGCAGAAGACATGGCAACCGGCGTCGGTCGCCTCGGCTACAGCCTGCTCTCGCTGGGCCTCGGCCTGCTCCCCAGCCAGTCGCGCGCCCATATGCACAACGCCGTCCGCGAGCTGAGCTACGCCTTCGCCGCGCTGCCGCGCGACTTCGCCAACAGCGCGGGTGTTGCCATCAACGACTGGGCCGCCGACGCCGACAGCATGGCGGCTGCGCCCACCGCTGCCGAGGCCAGCTCAGGCGCCACAGTCGCCCCAGGCGTGCGCCGGGTGCGCGTCCCCGCTGGTCCGCCAAGCAGCGTGCCGATCACCACGGTTACCGTCGCTACCGGCGTGATGATCACGCATATCGAGTACGACCCGCCCGGCCGCGACCTCGACGGCGAATATGTGCTGCTGCGTAACACCGGCGCCACGCCCGCCGAGCTTACCGGCTGGACGCTGCGCGACGGCGACTCGAAGCATCTCTTTATTTTCCCTGCCTTCACGCTGGCCCCCGAGGCCACGGTACAGCTCTGGACTAAGGCCGGCACCAACGATGCGGCCAATCTCTACTGGGGCAGCAGTGGCGCCATCTGGAACAGCGCCGGCGACTCCGGCACGCTCTCGGATCGCGCCAGGGTGCTCGTGAGCAGCTTCGCCTACGCCGGGAAGCAATAGCGGAACATCTGCGCCACTACGTTCGTATGCATGGTAGAGCTTTGATGTAATCGCCTCAACCCACCAAAGATCCCCACGCCTATGAGCGAGCTCAACCTGATCGGAACCACCCTGAGCCGCTTCGAGATCCTCTCGGAGCTGGGCCGCGGCGGCATGGCCGTGGTCTATAAAGCGCGTCAGACCGACCTGGATCGGATTGTCGCCCTCAAAATCTTGCCGCCCGCCCTCACCTACGACAAAGCCTACGTGGCGCGCTTCCGCCAGGAGGCCCGCAGCGCAGCTCGCCTTGAGCACCCGCACATCATGCCGATCTACGAGGTGGGCGAGGCCAATGGCCTGCACTTCATCGCCATGAAGTTCATCGAGGGCCGCACGCTCAAGGATCTGCTCCAGGACGAGGGCGCGCTCAGCGTGTCGCGCGCCGCAACGCTGCTGGCCCAGGTGGGCGACGCCCTGGATCATGCGCATCGCCAGGGCGTGATCCACCGCGACATCAAGCCCTCCAACATGATGGTCACTGGCGAGGGCTGGGTCTACCTTACCGACTTCGGGCTTGCGCGCGGCACTGGCAACGAGACGGGCGGCCTCACCATGGCTGGCACAGTGATGGGCACGCCGGAGTATATGTCGCCCGAGCAGGCCCAGGGCCTGCCCACCGTAGGCCCCGCCACCGACATCTACGCCCTCGGCGTGGTGCTCTACGAGCTGCTTACCGGCGCGTTTCCCTTCCAGGCCGACACCCCGATGGGCATGCTGGCCGCACGGCTGCTTCAGGCCCCCACCCCGCCCCGCGACCTGCGCGGCGACCTGCCGGTGCCCGTAGAGGACGTCGTGATGCGCTCGCTGGCCCGCAAGCCCGAGGCGCGCTTTGCCAGCGCCGCCGACATGGTGCGCGCCCTGCGCTCGGCCGCCGGCATCGGCAGCGCAGAGCCCCAGCGGCCCGCAACCCCCATGGCTGGCATGCCCGCGATGGGTGCGACAATTAAGGCCCCGGCCCTTCCCCAGCTGCCGTCGTTACCTACTCCGCCTTCTAGCCCGCCGTACGTGCGCCCAGCAAGCTCGCCGCCGATCAGCGCGCCCGCCACAGCACCAATGGCGCCGCCGCAGCAGGGCTTTGTGCTGCCCCCGTCCGCTGTAGCGCC